>Ga0181612_132319_pt1 | contig 11093 bp, 4 predicted proteins | sample HoacroProtozoa21_FD_119630 | JGI IMG/M metagenome (GOLD analysis project Ga0181612, IMG submission 119630) | Hoatzin crop microbial communities from Cojedes, Venezuel. Combined Assembly of Gp0051906, Gp0051904, Gp0051908 | reverse complement strand
CCTCTGTAAGCCCTACACTATCAGGAATAGCACGAATACTGTAGTCACGCTATTTAGAAAGACAACACAGTAAAAATTTTACCAGTAAATTCTGTATATTATCTCAACCTAAAAGTGTTGACACCTGAACAGAGCAAGTGCTGATACACTCATTTATAATGAATTAACTAGACTTGCCTGAGCTTTGGAAGGTTATGCGACTGCATTTATTGATCTCATTTCACCGATATCAATAAAAGCTGAAGTTTCATGTTACCCCATAAGGCCATTCATGCCATTGTTTTCCAGATTCATTTGAAGCTGTTGACTTTGATCTAGAAAGCTAAATAATCTGAGTGAATCCTTAGAAGGAGCTCTATCTGAGATGGTCTGTACTTATTGCCAGTGAAGGGACATAAGCCATAGCCCTGTTACTTGTTCTGGGAGTAATGAAGTCTGGTTAGCAATGGATTTGTCCTTAATAGTCTGCATTTCTCCATTGATTTAGCTCCGGATTCCCCATGTTTCTTAAGAATCCTCATACTCTGTGATAACTCTATGTCCTGTCTTTTTCCACACTACCCCATCCCTTTCTTGTGTCCCCAGATGCACTTTCTACTGCAGTAGCTTCTGAAGTGGCTTCAGATCTCCTTCCCATAGTCTCTACCAACCTCTGCCCTGTCTGGTGGTCAAAAGAAAACATACTTTGGCTGGTTTAAAGTTATGTGTAGACTTCTGGTCCAGTTAAAATGTGTGTACTCACACCTGTTTGCTACTTCCTCCCAGGCTCTGGGCAAACTGAACAAAAGAGACAATTTAAATCGCTCCTGCCTTTCCTTCATTCAAAGTGCTAGCAGGGGCTCTCTCCTATTAGCTGGCTGCTGAACTTCATGAAACTCATGCCTGTGTTTGAGACTTCTGTTTTTCTGTGAAATTAGTTTTAAATTATCCAGTGAAATCCACAGTTACTAGGCAGAGCCAGACAGACTTGCAAACGAGCAGCATGCCTGTGATCACATAAGCTTTGATTAGATTGCGACATTAGAGTTAAACAAAAGTAAGTGGGAAGGCAGATGCAGTGAGTCACTGTTCCTATGGACATCTTTGTTAACTTTCAAGACAATTTGCGAGGCAGATTGCTTGTTTCTCCCTTGGTCACAGAGATAGAAGGGCTGAGATGAGGCAGAAAGAGGATTCTGGTGAAACACTGGAGAGTTGTATCACATTTTGCTTTAGGTGTCTTTCTTGCTGCTATCTGATCATATGGCCAGTGCTAGTCATTTGTGCCTGGAGAGCTGGAGCTGCCTAATTTTTGATATATTAGTACTAGAACAATCAATCAGAAGTAAGAGTAGAAGTAAGGTATGTGGGGAGATGCTGTGTAATAGAAAACTATGGGAAGAGATTTGGAGAGGTCTGGACTGCTGACTGATCTGGAGGAGAGGAAAGAAAAGAGCAGCCTGACCTTTCTCTGCTGCCCTTATAAGAGGTCAAAGGAATGAAACAATAATGGCAGCCTTCAGTCTTGAAAAGGGCAGCAGGAAGAGAAGGGCAGTAGCAGAACTCAGCTACTGCTGTATATTCAATTAACATTTGCTGCCCACAATCCCATAATTTTTCACTGAGTAGGAGCCAGGATAAAAGCCATCCTACTTAGTGTCCATTTCACAAAGTGAAATCTAATTAGTAAAATGTTTAAAAGTTAATGAAGAATACACGGTGTCAGAAAATATGTTCTAATGAAGTGCAGTCCTCTCATACAAGCACTTGTGCTGTCATAAACTCTTATTATGTAAGTAATATCTCAGCGTCGATGCTAATAAAATACTGTAAGTAAAGGGCCAGGAGGAGTGCCATGCAAAATGTCTAGCCATCTCTTTAGAGGTTCAACTTTAATGTTAATGAAGACTCCCTATAGACACATGCATGAAAGTATCTTCTTAATTTCTGGGGTTTGCCTGCCATTCATATCCGTTACTGCAGAATGTTGCACAATAAACCCATGAAGATGTTTTATCTAGGCATGCAGGATAAAAGCACTGTTTTCCTTTTGGACTGCTGCTTTTACATAGGCGCAGTCTAGCTTGAGATACTGCCTCAAGAAATTCTCGGAAAAATATTCTAAGAATTGTCTGATAAGCTCCAGATATCACTGGAGTTCCCGAGGGGTACAGCTGACAGAGCATTTATTTGGCAGTTAAATACTCGATGCTTCAATACAGAAGTTGGAATATTACATTTTGGGTGCTGTAATATCTCCAGATGAAAATCTCTGATATGAGACTAAAATTCAATATTACATAATACCATATTTTACCCCTACGCAGTGAAATTTCAGCACATTCATCTCTGGAAGAGTTTCCAGGGAATATTATGCATCTGTGGGAGATGTATTGAGAAAATGGCTATTGAAGGTCTTTGTTTGCACATGGAGACTGAATGAAAAATGATCAAGCCAAGAAGCTGACACGGAGTTTATTGGTTGCATTTTAGAGCTTTTAAACACAGAAGTTTTTTTTGAATAAAGAAAAGTTTCTTGAATATTAAAAAAATCTTTGAATCAGGCAAAGACAAGCCAGTTAAAAAAAAGCATTGGGTGCGATAGCACTGCAGAGAACAAGGCCAGATTGTGTGTGGGAGTACATCAGCATTGCTCCATTGAAGCCAAATGGAGGATCTGGCCCTGAATGTTGAGTCCTACAGGGATCTTAGGTAATTTCTTCCTGAGCCTCTGTTCTGCTGTCTGCAAGCTGGTTGATTGCACCTTAATAGAATCTAAATATTATAATTTCAAATGTGTCCTCTTTTTACCACAAATATTCATGAAAATTAGTTTCAACCTCTTGTTATGTCAAGATCTAAATACAAGTAATATCCAACTAGGACACAAGAGAAGTATAGTGCAAATCGTTTTCTCATTAACAGTTATCAGAAACACTAAAAAACTACAGCAGGAAAGGCAGTCTCTGCTATTTTGATCTATGAGTAATTATATAAAACAGAAATTTTTTTAGAAGGAGATGCAGAATGTTGGTTGTGTGACTTGAAGAGAAAGGAACAAAAGGTTGTAGCTAGAAAAATTATATTTCTCTTGAAAAAAAAAAAAAGTGAAAGAAATATCAACCTCCAGCAAAGGAGCTAGATGTGATTAGAAGAAAAGATATAAAAGTGATCCCTAAAGGGTGGAAAGTAGAAGAAGCTCTTCTAAGAGGTGGCTGAAAGGTAGGGAAAGAATCGGCTACCAGGCTTCTCTAAAGTAGTTATTCCTAGCAAAATGCTGAAGAGAAATGAATATACTAGAGACTTGCTGTGTAGTATATATTCCGGCTCAGATAAGTATTCACATTTCACAGCTTTTCCAAGACTAGGTCCTGTGAAGATTTTAACACTAACTTGGTGTTCACCTGTATGAGCTATCACTGCTGTCAAGTTTCATACTCCCTGAACTAGGTTGTTTTTTTCATAAATTGGCAGCTGTGGCTAGGCTGAAAATCCTGGTGGATGAATTAGGAATACCTCCTACTTCAAATGAGACAGAGTGGATTTGCCACTAGGAGAAAAAGCTTATGACTGATTTTGATTTAAATTTCATACCCTTTTACACTAAGTAGTGCATCAGAATCAGGCCGTTTGCTGTGAGGTGGAGCCCAGGAAGGCAGCGAGAATGCTATGTTAAGGAGTCTGCATTCACACCAGTCTTTCAGCCCAGTGCAAGTTCCAGTATCTTAGCAAGGATTTCCATAGCAGTGTTTTGCCCAAAAAAACTAGTAGTGCTGCTGGGCCAGTAGAGAGCAGGGGGTTAGGGCGTATTGTGGAAACTTAAACCAGCACTGAACTACTTCTTATTGCTCTCAGCTGAGCTAAATAGGAGCAGAATTAAGCCATTCAGTGTTGTATTTCTGTAGATGCTTTTTTGTATTTGAACACCTAAAAATTTTTATGCTGTCTTTACATGTCTAAGTAGCAGTAATGCTAAAGCTGTGACAGTAGACATTTTGAAAGATTTCAGAAATCATAAAACATTTAAAAGCTGAGAGACCCTTTTTGGTGGGGGTAGAATCTGGAGAACTATGCTGTATGTGAGTAATGCAACCATCTGTGCCCCCTGCCTAGGATTAGACTGGATTTAATAAGAAAGAACAAAATTTAAGAACCCTTTTTTAGTTTGAAAGGTTATGTTAGGGAGTTTTTAGAGGTTGGGTATTTTTTTGAGAGTCTTAGTGGTACCGTTTACAAAGACTGATGGAGCACTTCTAATAAACACTTGTTGTTTACAGCATTTCTTCTGCTGTACAAAGAAACTCAGTGGAGTTCATGTGGCTTTTTCCCCTTGGCTGGTCAAATATTTTGGACAGTTTTATCATTTGGGTGGGATATGAAATTAGGAAAGGAGAAAATGATTGGCTGAATGTGGCCCATTTTAACTGTTGAAACCATCTCCCTCCCAAAAATCGGGTAACTATCTTTAGATAGTACCTTTGTTGTTAATATGTTGTTAATGCATTTTCCTGTGGCTTTTTTACTGTGGATAATTAACATTTGAATGGTGTGAATGGATGCCTGAATCACATTGTATTGTCCCTGTTCCTTGAGTGGATCCCCACAGAAAGAGAGCATTGCTTGGGCCTGTTCCGGGGTTTACTGCCTTAAAAAAGGAGACATAGCTGTATAAAGGGGAAGGGCAGCTGGAGATACACAGGGAAAATCTTCAAATGGAAGAGCTTTCAGAGGAGCACATTATTCTGTTTGTATCCCTGATTATTAAATATGAAATAGTGAACACTGCCTACCTGCCCTCATTGTTAGATATATAGTAGTTGTATTTAATTTACAGATATTTGTCTTCAACTGTTCTCTCTTCAGTGCCCCTCCAACCCCCTCTTGGCCCTGCTTCTTACAAAGAATGTCATAGGTGGATATATAAGCTTTTCTGACATAATATGTATTTGTATGTGAATACAGTTAGAGAAGGTCCATAAATACTAGTGTGAATGAGGCTACATTTGTACGTACATAGAAAAGCAAAAAGCCATTTTGCCTTATCCCTGGTCTCTGAGGCAGGACAAGCATGCTAGGAACAGCCATGACAAGTGTATTTCTAAAATCATTTAATAAAGGGCAATTCATTCATAAGGACAGATTCTCATTTGGTGTAAACTATGTTACCTCATTCATTAATCTTGCTATGCTGATTTTCACTGAGAATCACCTCCATAATTTTCAGAGTATCATCCTATATGTTTTTTTGCCCAGAGTGCTGTCTCACAGGACAGTCAGATATGATGACAATGGATATGGTATAAATAGACAGAGACAGATCTCTGTAGGGATCATTTTAAAAGAGCCAGATGGCAACAACCACATTTATTTTTTCCCAGCTTCACAAATACGCTTTGCAGTAGGGCTGTGCCTTTTCGTTCCAAATGAACTCAAACAAAAACCCATGTATCTTTTCTCTGTACATTTCAGTTCCTCTGAGAGACATCTGTGGGCCCAATTATACAAAGTCCAAGCATCATTTTACAGACCTACCATCCGGGAAATGCAATGACATAACCAGATTGTTTATAATTGTGGTTTTTTTAATTGGCTTCTTGAAACATAAAAAACAAAACAGTGAGAAGCAGAGTTACTGATAGTAGGCCCCATGCATACCACGGCTTTGCATGAATAAGTCTCTGATTAATTCTGAGAACCCTTAAAACATGTCTTAGTCACCCTAAAAATGTAAACATTTCTGTATTCAAATTAACTTCCACATCACTCATTTAGTAGTACTTTGCCTCCTACATTCCTCTTTATATTCCTTCAAATTCTCTGCCAATTTTTCCATTCTATTTTGGTGTCACTCATAAGTTCATACCTTCTCCTTGGTACTTCTTGTGCACAGGAGACAGTAGCTTTCAAATAAATGAAGTCAGTTTCTTTTCACTTACTATATCTATAACCAACTGAAAACATTTCCGTCTGTAGTGAGGGTAACACTACTCTATCCAGAGTGTGTGTATGTTTGGCACTAAGGAGCACACATGCATCAGTTGAGTCAAGAGACTCATTAACTGAGATGTAACTAGCCTCTGTAAAAATCTGGATTCTGGATGTCTAAACTTCATACCAGACACAGGAAAATACGTGTGCCTTTTCTACTTTTGCCAATTTTTTACTAATTATCTTTAAGAACAGCTGTACAGTTAGATCCAACATTTTTAGGATAAGTCTTTACTGTTTTGCTTACAATTTTTTACATAACAAAAATTGCTATTTTTGGTGCTATAATGCAGCAGGAAGGAACTTCCCTATCCCAGATTCCCACTAAAGCACAGCTTAGAGTTTAGTTCAGAAGAAGGAGGAGATAAATGTAGATTCCTTTCACCTGGCCTGGTGCTAATTTACATAGAGGCCAAGGTGGGGCTATACAGCAGACTTTCAGAGTGGAACTCAAGGGTTACTCCTACCAGTCTCTGCTGTGGGAGCTGCCTCTCCTCTATCTGTAAAGTATTTTGAAAGCTGTCATCCCATTTGGGATGTTTGTTTCTTCTTCCTCCTTTCTGTGAGTTCAATTTCCTCTTTAATAAGGAGCTGTGCAGGCAGGCAGAGAGATGCCAAATGCAGCAAGATGGTAGAGAAATCTACATTTTGCCAAGAAGGCTTAACTCTGGCTGGTTCAGTCTCAGACCCTCCCTTTCGTAGGCTCAGACTGAGCACAGCTAAAGTGGGACAACCTGAGCTGGGTAGCAACTACAGGCTTTAGAGTTATCTTTGAGCCAACTCTGTCAGGTGATCACACTATCAGCTATCTAATCTTTCAGTATGTGATGCTGGCCTGAATATGGTATGCAGTCCACTGGAAAATAAAGGAAAATCCATTCCTTTTTATTTTCAAACTCTTAACTGAGTGGGGAGGCAAGTGATTTGGTGTTTCTTTATGTATTTTTATTTCTGCTTGGGGAAAGGTAAGGACCATTTTTGATCCAATTCTGTCTTATATTTGGGGACAGTAAAGGAAGCAATAAACCTCTGTAAATACAATTTTCTGGAGTACAGTGGCAATGGTACTGATCGGTGATAAGTGCACTGCTGTTCCTTGATATGTCTATGACGCGGAGGCACAAGCATTTTACTCCCTAGTGATCACTCACTTGAGGATAACTTTTGGTAGGAATTTATGCTCAGCTGTATTCTGCCCTATTTCTTGGTATTTCTGGTAAATCAAACTGGCACTTTCAGTACATTTGCCTTTGTACTTTGAATGGATTGTCATTTCAGAGATGACAAATCCTTTATACAAATTTGAAGAATAACAAACTCTGTGTGGCTTTTATATTCAAATTTGTTTACAGAATGGTATTTGCAAATAACTATTTAAGTCACCCTCTTTTTTTAATCTGATGATGCAGTCAGTAGTTTGTTCTGTGCTTGGAGGTATATTTCTTTCATTATGTTCATTATTCATGATGGTTCTGTAGTTCTTCCTGTGCTATGGGAATGTGCTGCATTCATTAAATATAATTTCATAAAATTGATGGACTGTGGCTGGCACAAGTTTATCTATAACATTTTCAAAGAGACTATATCATGTAACCAGCTTGTAAGATAAGCTTATGAGTTTTATAAAGTATGCAGATTTATTATGCGTTTTCTCTTTGTATTGCTCTGTCACCTCCGTTACTGGAGGAGCACACGCCTCCAAACCAAGCCTAGGTGCCTAAAGACTCTTGGGAGCTAGTGCTTGATTCTGTTACAGTACCGTTACAAGCTTCTGACATGCAGCAAGCCCTTTTTAGGATTTCCTCTCCTGTGTGACCTCAGGCATAGTTTTGGAAAAATATGAAGTTTTCAATTCTTGTAATCATTGTGTTCTAACCTAATTCCTTCTGCTAGTTCTAACAAGGGAAATTTTTATTTCCTGTATCAAATATTTGTGAAGCAATTTCAGTGTTGCACACCCTTGCCTCCATGCAGGAACTGTTTATGGTTTAAAGGTGCATAAACACTACAACATACACAAAAAACACAAAAAATTTTGAGATCCCTAGGGTTTCAATTTTGTGTACACCTATTGCAAAAAATTGTTGTTGCTATGATGGCCTAAGAATACAGATAGGGCAAGGTTTTGGAGTAGAAGTCATATACTTTATTAAAACAGCTATTATAATAGTTGAGTGGAAAAAAACCCCTCGCCTGAAGAAGGCCTTGTACACCCAAAGCTGGTCTGTTTTTCCTTGCTGTATTTGCTTGTATAATAAAAGACATCACCTCTCCCTAATGTGTCAAATTTACATTTTTCGTAAAAGCTGACTTTCTTTTTGTATCCAGCAAGTTAATTTTTTCTTATAACCACCAGCTTTTTTTTGTGGAAATTGTGACTGCACTATAATAATGAATTAAAAACTACATAGCAAGGAGGTTGTTATTATAGTGGACAACACAACTGAAATGTGATGGCTTCTGTGCCAATCACTGTAAGTCACAGGTGGTAGAAAGTCCTGTGATCATTTGATTACATTAATGTGGGAGTACATTAGCTTAATGCATTGAAGGTCAGGAAGCTTATGTCTCAGTGGCACAAAACTGGAAATCTGTAAAATGTAATATAAACCAGCAACAAGTACCATAACTGATTGCCATTAAGAAATTAATTTAACCAAAGAGAACTAATTTTAAGCAATAGTGAAGAGTAGAAGACTATAGACCTGTATGCAATTTTACAACCACCTTGTCTCAAGGAATGTTTTATTTGCCAAGTGCTGAGCTTCCTGCAGACACAGTTACAATAGCTTTACTTATGAATGTTGGTCACAGCAGTCTATCCATGAAGAAATCGGAAATAAAGGATCAGAGCAGATGATTGAACAATGGTGATTAGTAATTTGGTGTTTTGTATAAATTGTCATTCCGTCCAGATTATTTTGTAGGTCAAGCTTATATTTCCTAGATGAATGTATGCATAAATTAAGCAAACAGTGGCAGAAGAATGGTACTTAGTTTTGTAGGTATGGTACTGGAGATTTATAACCACCATGGGAATGTGTGTTTTCTGTCTGTTTGCCTAAAGCCTATTGCTGTTGTGATCTTACATATTTTCCAAACCTGGAGAAATTACAGTGTCTAGAAATACACTCTGGATTCTGTGAGCACACAAATTTACTTGGCATTTCACAAATGCTAGAATTTGTTAGGCTGTTCTTTGTTGGATGTGTATTGGCTTTGTTAATCTGTTCAGTAACAGACATAAGAAATGTATATAAATATAAAGCAAAGAACAGGACTTCATTAATTTGCTTTGCACTGATCCACTAATACACTGGAAGGCATGACGGAACCAGAGAGCCTGGCAACTTCAGTACATTCATGGGTTGGTACTGAGGCAAAAATGACAAAAGCATGCTCGGCAAAGCATTTCCTAATCCTAGGGAGGGACGACATCTCTCGAAAAGCTTAGAGCACTGAAAATCTGAAAACAAGAAAATTCTCTTTGATAAGTCATGCTTCACCTTTGATCCTCACTCCACTTAGCACCCTTGGTCCAAATAGATACCTCCTGCCTCTTCTTCTTCTGCCAGCTAGTTCTGCTTACTAGTTGCAATAAAATGACTTTCACTTTTAAGACAGCTCCTCAAGCGAAGTGTTCAGGTAGACAAACTGCAGCTTTCAGAGCAAACCACTGGAGAATTTAACTTCTTTCCCATGCAGGTTGCTTTCCAGAGTCCATTCAAAGACTTTGCTACTAGGAAACGGTATTTCAGTGAGAAAGAGATATATACAGTTGAGATCCCACAGTGACTCACAAGTTTGTAGCAGTTTACATGGTTTCCATCTCCTGGCACAGTACGGATGGTTTGGTCGTAAATGGAGCTTGTAATGCAACAAGCCAATGACAGAACATTTGACTTTAACTTTCAGCACAGACCTATCATATTTCAAAACGGACAAGTCAGAAATGCTGATCTCAATGTCAGAGTACTTCTGAATGTTTTTTGCAGTTAGCAACGCTTTTACTAAATTTCATTAGTCTGCATTAGTGACCCAGCAATAAAGAGAACTTTAATTCTGTCCATTGTAATGTGAAATGTGGTATGGCTGTCAACAAGCCTACAGGATCGCTTAGTTTATGACAGGTGGACAAATTTGAGCTGTAAATACTGTGCAGTGCTTTCCCAGGATTTACACCTACATCGTATGTCTATCCATGTCCAGTTATTAGGCTGCTGTTAATTTCTGAACCAATCCTGAGCTGAACTAGAGAAGTGGAACTTTCACCTCTTTGGTCTCTGCTTTTTTTCTTCTTTTAGCAGCCAAAATAGCAGCATGTAAAAATGACTGATTAGAAACATTTCAGAAGTACAACATAGTTATATAGTCAAAGAGTTTCTGAAATAATATTTTGGAAGAATATTTCTTTCCCTTTCTTGTCTTTAGTCCAAAGGATGCTGTATTACTGGATATTTAGTACATTACTTTTTGTGGTATAATGCTGCTTTGAAAGATCTGCAAAGAGTATAAAGTAAATGGGTATACACTAATGTCAGGCAATATGACAGCCTGTGATAGAGTGGAAGAACACAGACAGTGGATCTCAATCTTATAACAAGGTGGTTTATTTGTTTTTAATGAGGCCATTGGGCAGAATAAAGAGGGTGTGGCTTTTTTTCGTCGATGCAAATGTATCTCTCTGATCTTCCTTATTCTGTTGTCTTTGGATAAGCTAGTTATAATCTGGGCTCCCCAGTTCAAGAAAGATGAGGAGCTACTGGAGAGAGTCCAGCGAAGGTCTACGAGGATGGTGAGGGGGCTGGAACATCTCTCCTACGAGGAGAGGCTGAGGGAGCTGGGCTTGTTCAGCCTGAAGAAGAGAAGGCTGCGAGGTAACCTAATATATACTTACAAATATCTGAAGGGTGTGCGTCAGGAGGATGGGGCCAAGCTCTTTTCAGTAGTGCCCAGCGACAGGACAAGGGGCAATGGGCACAAACTGAAGCTCAGGAAGTTCCGTCTGAACATGAGGAAGAACTTCTTCCCTCTGAGGGTGACGGAGCACTGGAACAGGCTGCCCAGTGAGGTTGTGGAGTCTCCTTCTCTGGAGATATTCAAGACCCACCTGGACAAGGTCCTCT
>Ga0181612_106023_pt1 | contig 11093 bp, 9 predicted proteins | sample HoacroProtozoa21_FD_119630 | JGI IMG/M metagenome (GOLD analysis project Ga0181612, IMG submission 119630) | Hoatzin crop microbial communities from Cojedes, Venezuel. Combined Assembly of Gp0051906, Gp0051904, Gp0051908 | reverse complement strand
CTCGCAAAACGGCGGCCGCCTGGGCGGTCAACGCAAAGTCCCCCGCCTCTGCAACGACAGGCACATTATAGAGGGAGTGTTAGGAGTGACGAGAGTTGAGTTGAAGCGCGTTCCGCGCTGATGGAAGGCCTCACGCAGACTACGCTGACTGCGCAGGCTTCTACCGCAGAGGATATTTATAGCATATAGAAAAAAGTGGAGATACCTGTTGATATCTCCACTTTATTAATTATTAGGTCTGCGCAGTCTGCGTAGTCTGCGTGAGGACCTAAAGCCTAATTACTTGATGACTTTGGTGCTGGAGGTGGTGCCGTCGCTGTAAGAGGTAACGACGATGTTGAAGCCGTTGAAGGGCTCGGCACTCTGCATGCCTTGCAGGTTAACGTAGGTCTTAGCAACCTCGGTGCGAGCAGCGTTAACCTCTTTCACAGCAGTCTCTTTGCTCTTGAAGGTGTACATAGCAACATAGCCACCAGGATAGTACTGATAGATGTTGATGGTGTTGCTTGCCTCATCGTACTCGGCGTTGAGCCAGTTGCACTGGAAACCGTTACCATTAGCGGTAACAGTAGCTTCCTGCTTATAGACTTGCTCGGCGCTGGTGGTGCCGTCAACGTTGATGACCATGCGTGCAATTGCCCAGCCATCGAAATAGTTCTCGGTCGTGGGATAGAGGAAATACTTGTTGTTCTCATACTCAAACAGCTCCATGCCGTTGCAAGCGCCCTTGTCGGGAAGGGTGAACGTCCTCGTAGAATAGTTGTCTCCTGAGGGCCACAGGACTAGGGGGTTAGCGTTACGGGTTACATACAGGGCATAGTCATCATAATCGCAAATAGTGGTCGAGGTGATGGGACTAACGCCGTCGGCAGTAGCCTTGTAGCTGTTGTCGGCGTCGAGGTCACCATCTTTAACAGTGACCACGCAAATGTTGGTAGCATCGTTAGCACCAGCAAGCAACAGCTCGCCATTTTGCATCATGTTGCCCGAAGCCTTGCCCAGGAAGTCGCAACGGCCGCTGGGGAGGCAGTCCTCGGTGAGGCTGAGCACCTTGGTCAGACGGGTCTCGGGATTCACGATGCGCAGTGCCGAGTCAGCGACCCAGTTGCCAGGGAAGGTAGCAGCACTCAGGATGAGGTTGCCAGCATCGTCGCGGTTGATACCGCAGTTGGTTGTACCATTGAGGGTAGTCGACAGTTGGCCATCGGCATTGAAACCAACGACTTGAGGAGACTCGCCCTTGACGTTGACGTAGATAACGCCATTGACACCCACGCCTTGACGGGCTTCGCCCTTTGTAAGAGCGGTCGATACGTCGTGCGACCACACCTTAGTAACCTCGAATTCGCTGGCATCCTGTGCCATTGCGTTCATGCTCAGAGCAGCTACAGCTGCGAGAAGTAAAGTTTTTTTCATAAGCCTTTTCTATTTATTAGTTTGTGTTGAAGTTTATGTCTAGACTGCAAAAGTATGTACTTTTTGTGAAAATACCAAATAATTCCTAAAAAAAGTGTCGAAAGTTCGGCGTTGAGCGATGATCTACAGCGTGTTCTGCGCTGTGGAATAATTCGCACAGACCAGCGCAGACTAATTAGAAAGACAGATAAAAACAGTTACGTTGGGTTTTATGATTTTTTCTAATAGCATAGGTTCCTCTCGCAAAAAATCATTACCTTTGTAAGTCATTAATGAAACATTCTTGATTATCGCGCAGAACTCGCTGGAGAGATGTCCTCAGGGCCTTCGTGCTGTCTGCAAACAGCAATTTCGGCAAAATCTGCTGTCCGCAAACAGCATTTTTTGATAAAATTTGCTGTTTATTGACAGCAATTATATATCTTTGCAAAAAATTTTATCGATTATGGAAACTCTTTTTGCAAAACAAGACCGCCTGCTTGACAGGATGCAGACCCAACTCGTGCGCCACCGAATGCAAGAAATCAACTGGGATGCACGGCTGCTCGCCATCAGAGGCGCGAGGGGCGTGGGCAAGTCAACGCTTATGCTTCAGTACATCAAAACCCACTACCCACAATATTCACGCGAGGCGCTTTACTGCACGCTCGACTCCATCTACTTCGCTAACCACAGCCTGCTGGAACTGGCAGACATGTTTTATAAGTACGGCGGCAAGCATCTGTTTCTTGACGAGGTCCACAAATACAAAAGATGGAGCAGCGAGGTGAAAGAAATCTACGATATGTATCCCGACATGCGCGTGGTGGTCACCGGTTCGTCGTTGCTGAAAATTCTGACAGGCGATGCTGACCTCTCGCGCCGCTGTGTGCCATACACTATGCAGGGACTTTCATTTAGGGAATACCTTCAGTTCTACGAGGGCATCAATATCGAACCGGTGACGCTGCAAGATGTGCTCTCGCGCCCTGAGGATATCTGCGCAAAAGTGAATAAGCTATGTCGGCCACTGCCGCTGTTCAAGGACTACCTCAAAAACGGCTACTTCCCATTCTATCTCGAAAACAGCATCGACTATTACACCCAGATGGAACAGGTGGTGAATTACGTGGTAGAGGCTGAGCTGCCTTCGGCGTGCGGCGTGGATGTGGCAAACATCCGGAAAATCAAAGCGCTTATCGGCCTCTTAGCCACCTCCGTACCCTTTGAGGTGGATATCGCCAAGTTGTCGTCGATAATTGAGGCGCACAGAAACACTGTCATTGAGTACCTCTCGTACCTAAACCGAGCACGCATACTCAACCTGCTCTACTCCCAAATTACTACGGTGAAAAAGATGCAAAAGCCCGACAAAATCTATTTGGAAAATCCGAACCTCATGTATGCCTTGGCAACCGATGATATCAAAATCGGCTCGGTAAGGGAGACCTTTGTGGTCAATCAGTTATCTTACGGACACACCGTGGAATACGGCAAAACAGCTGGCGATTTCAAGGTGGATGGCAAGCACACCTTCGAAGTGGGCGGCAAGAGTAAAACCTACGAACAAATTGCAGGCATACCCGACTCGTACATCCTCGCCGACGACATCGAAACGCCTCTCGGTCACAAGATTCCAATCTGGGCAATAGGCTTCCTTTACTAATCCTCGGCGAACTTGCCGAATTATCTCCCACACGATTTTTCTCACGCTGATTACGCGGATTAAAAGAGGTTTAAGTGTCAAAATAGTGCTTGAAAATGCGTATGCGCCCTTTACCCATGCGGGTTGTGGGCACGTAATAATTCTGAAATGAGGACTTTTCTCCTTTCCAGCGAGAGCCCCTTGTGTATACGCAATTTGGTCTTGATGTCCGAGAAGAGCGCCTCAAAGGCGTTGTTCGTATTGGGCAGCTCTGTCTCAGGATAGTCATAGAATGTCCACAGCCACGGCATGTTCCTTCTTAGGCTGAGGTATGCGCTTCTTAGGCGTTTGTGGGTGTAGAACGTCTTCCCATCAGCGTTCTCGCTACGCTCCGCCAGGAAGTCCGCCCATTTCTCATGCCATTGGTCCAGCAAGCCAACAAACGATTCCTTGTCCGTCTTGGTCAGCATCTTGGCGATTACCATCAGCTCTGCCGAGGCAGGCAGCTTGGGATTCCCCGTGAGTTTCAGCCGAATCGTCTGCAGTTGATGGAACTGGCAGAGTTGGAAGCGGTATTGGGGAAACATCTCCTACCTTGAAATATCCGGGCGAGTACAACGACAGCGCCCGCTCTTTTTTCTTGCCTGATTGGCTGTTAAAACACTTTTGGCAGTCTTTGCAATACCAGCGCTGGATGCCGTTCTGCAGACCGCGTTTTATCACTCGTTTGGAGCCACAATAAAAGCAGATTTTTTGTCATGAGATTTAAATGGCACCAAATATACTAAATTTCAATGAATTGCAAAGATTTCAAGCACTATTTTGCGACTTAAGGCGTTATGTGAGGTTTTATGATTTTTTCTAATAAGATAAGTCCTTCTCGCAAAAAAAATCATTACCTTTGTAAGTCATTAATGAAACATTCTTGTTAGGCACAAATGAATAGAGAAAATCAAAACATAGAGTATAAGCTGATTTGGAAAGACGAATATCTGAAATGGATATGCGGCTTTGCAAATGCAAAGGGTGGCACCATCTATATTGGGATTGATGATAATGGCGACATCGCAGGCGTAAAGAATGCCCAGCGACTGCTCGAGGATATTCCTAACAAGATTGTAAATGCGCTCGGTATTGTGGCCGATGTTAACCTACATAACGATGCGGGAAAGGAATATATCGAAGTTGTTGTGCATCCCAGCAATGTACCCATCTCCTATCAAGGTGGATATTTCTATCGTAGTGGTTCTACAAAACAAGAATTGAAAGGGAATGCTCTGCAGCAGTTTATTTTAAAGAAACTGGGTAGGTCGTGGGACGATATCGCTTGCGAAGGTGCTACCATAGATGATATTGACCCTGAGGCTATTAAGTATTTTATAAGGAAGGCAACGGCTGCTAAAAGAATGCCCGTTGGCTCGGAGGAGGACGATGTGCTGACGGTCTTGGAAAATCTGAATCTCATCGACAGCAATGGGAATTTGAAAAATGCAGCGGTGCTGCTATTCGGAAAAAAACCAGCTAAATTTTTTGTCGGAGCTGAGTTCAAAATCGGTCGTTTTGGTTCCAAAGAATCTGATTTAATGTTCCAAGATGTCGTTGATGGTAACATCCTTCAGATGGCCGACCGCGTGATGGAAATTTTAAAATCGAAGTATCTTATTTCACCTATCCATTATGAAGGTTTACAGCGAATTGAGCCTTTAGAGATACCTGAGGATGCTTTTCGAGAGGCTATCTTCAACGCGATAATTCATAAACAATATGCTGGCATTCCAATACAAATGAAAGTCTATAACGATTCCATTTGGCTGTGGAACGATGGAGACCTTCCCGAAGGCTTTACTGTAGAAACGTTGCTAAACAAGCACACATCAAAGCCCCGAAATGGAAACATTGCCAATGTGTTCTATAAAGCGGGATTCATTGAATCGTGGGGTCGAGGTATTAATAAAATCCGTGAAGGCTTTACAGCTAATGGCTTTCCCGAGCCTAAGATTCAAACCGAAATGGGAGGTGTTTCAATCATCTTCCCTCGAAGGACAAATTTAAGTTCCCCAAAGGGTTCACAAAATAGTTCCCCAAAGAATCCTCGAAGTAGTTCCCCAAAAGGCTCGCGAAAGAGTTCCCCAAAGAATTCTCAAAAGAGTTCCCCAAAGAATCCTCGGAAAAGCTCTCAGGTTGACGCAAAGATAGTGGAGTTGATGACCCAAAGGCCCCAAATAACGCTAGTATCTATAGCTAACGCGTTAGGAATCAGTAAGAGATATGTAACGAAACGCATCTCCTTATTGAAAGAGCGCAGTCAAATAAAGCGCGTCGGTGGCAGAAAGGTAGGCCAATGGCAGGTGATTTCCCAGTGATAGACCCCGATAGAGGGCGACACTAACCAACATACTGGATTTATTGCGCAGACCAGCGCAGACCTTCTTGTTTTCTCTGAGAAATTCTCAGTAGAATATAATAGAAAGTCTGCGCTGGTCTGCGTGACGCCCTTCGGCAACGAGGAGCTCGTCTCTCAACTCTCGACTCTCGTAACTCACTTATTGATGAAGTCTTGGAAGGCTTGCTTGTAGCTGTCGCCGATGGGGATGTAGACGTCGCCGAAGACGATGCGGTTGCGGTTGACTTCCTTGATTTTGTTTTTTTGGACGATGAAGGAGCGGTGGACGCGGATGAAACGGCTGGCGGGCAGCAGTTGCTCCATGTTCTTCATGTTCATCAACGAGAGGATGGGCTGCTTGCTGGTGGTGGTGAAAATTTTCACGTAGTCCTTGAGACCCTCGATGTAGAGGATGTCGTCGAGGTTGATTTGCAGCAGTTTATACTCGCTCTTGACAAAGATGCTGGTGGCTTCTTGCTCGCCACTGCCACCTTCCTGGTTCACCAGCTTGTACCATTGCAGGGCCTTGTTGCAGGCCTCGAGGAAGTTGGCATAGCTGATGGGCTTGGTGAGGTAGTCGAGAGCGTTGATGCGGTAGCTATCGACGGCATACTGGCTGAAGGCGGTGGTGAAGACGATGCGCGTGGTCTCGGGCAGCATCTTGCTGAGCTCCAGTCCGTTGAGGTCGGGCATCTGGATGTCAAGGAAAATGAGGTCGACGGGGATGTCGGCCAGTCCTTTGAGGGCGTCCATGGCGTTGTTATACTTGCCCTGGAGTTCCATGAAGGGGATTTTATTGACGTAGCTGGCCAGCAGTTCCACGGCCAGGGGTTCGTCGTCGACGATGGCGCATTTAATTGTCATGATTGATTTCGATTTTAGAGATGTACTCGGTATTGTCGTTGTTAGTTCCCTTGGTCCAAACGTAGCGGCCGGGATACATCAGCTCCAGGCGACGGGCCACTTGCTCGAGGCCGATGCCGCTGCCGCTCTTGTCGTTGGCACGCTTGGGATAGTTAGTGTTACGGATTTCGCAGACGATGTCGCCATCGTTCTGGTGGAGGTCGATGCTAATGTGTCCGCTCCCCGAGGGCGAGATGCCGTGTTTAAAGGCGTTCTCGACGAGCGAGATGAAGATGAGCGGAGCAATGGGCGTGGTGTCGTCGTCGGCGACGTCGATGTTGGTGTCGACCTTGACGTTGTCGGTGACGCGAATTTTCATCAGGTCCACATAGTTGCGCATGAAGGCGGCCTCCTTGTAGAGGGGAACGAAGTTCTGCTCGTTCTCGTAGAGCACGTGGCGCAGCAGGCGGCTCAACTGGTCGACGGCAGTCTGTGCCTTGTCGCTATCGAAGGCGATGAGGGCGTAGATGTTGTTGAGCGTGTTGAGCAGGAAGTGGGGGTTGAGCTGGCTGCGCAGGTTGGCAAGTTCGGCTTGCGTGCGCATGCTCTCGGCCTCGGCGCGTGCTTCCTCGAGGTGCGTCATGCGTTGTGCCGACCGCAGAGCCACGGTGAGTCCCACGATGAGCGCCAGCAGTAGCGTGTTATAGAACAGCTGTGGCGAGAAGAATGGCGGCGATGGGCGATGCCTGTGGTGGTGCTCGATGCTGGGCAGAATCTTGTCGGCTATAGTCCACCACCCTTGGCTAAATCCCAGGGCGCACAAGATGACAGCCACATTGATGAGGCAGAACTCGCGCTTGCGGCCATTGAGGTAAAACTTGGGCACCAGCCACAAGTAGTTGATGTAGAACACAATCAAGAAGCTCAGCGGTCCACCCAGCGAACGCAGGTAGCGCACAATCACCTCGTGGGTCGTGTCGTTGGGGTGACGGAAGAAGAGCGGCACCACAATCACCAGTGCCCAGCACAGGATGTGGATAAACACGCTGCGTGACTTGAGTGATTTTTCGGTTTGCGATGACATGACGTTGAATGATGATGCAGTACACGTTAATTTTACTCGTAACGGATAGCCTCGATGGGGTCGAGGTTAGCGGCTTTCTTTGCCGGGTACCAGCCAAAGAACACGCCCGTGGCGGTACATACCAGGAACGACAGCGCCACGGTCCAGGCCTGGATGCTGATGGGCCACTTGGCAAAGATGTTGACGGCGTAAGACGCTCCCACGCCGAAGATTACACCGATGATACCACCGGTAACGCTGATGAGAATCGACTCGATAAGGAACTGACTCAGGATGTCGACGCCGCGAGCGCCCACACTCATGCGCAGACCGATTTCGCGGGTACGCTCGGTAACCGATACATACATGATGTTCATGATGCCGATACCACCCACCACGAGCGAGATACCAGCCACGCAGGCGAGCAGGATGGTGAGCATCGACATGGTGCTGGTCATCATCGAGCTAATCTCCTCTTGCGAGCGGATGGAGAAATCGTCGTCCTCGCCCTCCTTGAGGTTGTGGTCGGTGCGCAGGATGTTGGTCACGTCCTTAATGGCGAGCTGGGTCATGTCCTCGGTGAGCGCCGAGGCATAGATGCCTTGCAGGTAAGTTTGCGCCAGGATACGCTTCATCACGGTGGTGTAGGGCGCCAGCACGATGTCGTCCTGGTCCATACCCATCGAGTTGTAGCCCTTGCTCTTGAGGACGCCCACGATGCGCATGGGAATCTTGTTGAAGCGGATGACCTGTCCGATGGGGTCGCTGCCCTCGGCAAAGAGGTTGTCGACGATGGTTTTACCCACGACGCACACCTTGGCGGCGCTGTTGATGTCGGCCTCGGTGAACATCTCGCCCTGCTCGACGGTGAGCTGGCGGATGGTGAGGTAGCCCTGGCTGACGCCGGTGACGCTACTCTGGTAGTTGTTGTTGCCGAAGATGAGCTGGCCACTGCTGCTCACGTTAGGGCTCACGGCCGAGAGGTACTTGTTCTGGTCGACGATGTTCTGGTAGTCCTCGATGGTGAGGGTTTCCATCTCGTCGGCACTACGGCGTGCGCCACCAGGGCCGGTGTCGGCACCTGGGTGAATCATAATCATGTTTGAACCCATCTCGGCGATGTTTTTCTTGATGCTCTGCTTGGAACCTTGTCCGATGGCAAGCATCGTAATCACCGAGCCCACGCCAATGATGATGCCCAGCATGGTGAGGAAGCTGCGCAGCTTGTTGTTGGCAATGGCCTTGAGGGCTATCTTGAATAGATTGGTTGCATTCATTGTTTCACATTCAGTGAGAGAGGTTGATTAATCGTCGTCGTTGACGGGGAGCTCGGCGAGACGCTTGGCAGCGTCGAGGACGTTCTCGTTGACCACATCGTCGCGCACCTTGCCATCGCGCAGGACGATGTTGCGGCTGCTATACTGTGCAATCTCGGGGTTGTGGGTGACGAAGATGATGGTGCGTCCCTCGGCGTGCAGTTCCTGGAAGAGCACGAGGATTTCAAACGACGTGCGAGTATCGAGGTTACCGGTGGCCTCGTCGGCGAGAATCACGGCGGGGTCGTTGACCAGAGCACGTGCGATGGCGACACGCTGCATCTGTCCACCCGACATCTGATTGGACTTGTGGTTGAGACGCTCGCCCAGTCCCACGCGCATCAGTGCATCGACGGCGCGGCGGCGGCGCTCGCTGGCGCTCACCGATGAGTTATACATCAGCGGCAGCTCCACGTTCTCGACGGCGGTGGTTTTGGCCAGCAGGTTGTAGTTCTGGAAGACGAACCCAATCTTGCGGTTGCGCAGGATGGCGCGCTGCGACTTGCTCATGGTGCGCACCGGGGTGCCATCGAGGCGGTACTCACCGCTGGTGGGAGAGTCGAGGCAGCCCAGGATGTTGAGCAGGGTCGACTTACCCGAGCCCGATGTACCCATGATGGTGACGAACTCGCCCTCGCTGATGGTGAACGAGACCCCGCGCAGGGCGTGGACGGTCTCGTCGCCCACGATGAAGTCGCGACGGATTTTGTCGAGTTCAATAATCGGTTTCTTCTCGGTTGTCATTGCTGTTTCTTGCTTATAAGGGGGTTGCACGAGTCGTGGTGCGGTTACTTGCTGCCACCGCCACGGTTACCACCTTGAGCGCTGCCACCGCTCTTGTTGTTGCTCTTATTCTTATTTTTGTTCTTGTTGCCGGGACCCTTGGGCATGAAGGGCGAGCTTTCCTCGTCGCTATCGTCCTCTTCCTGAAGGGCTTGTGCTTGCTGTCCCATAACGAGGTCGGTGACGATGGTGGTGCCATCCTCGATGCCGCTCAAGATTTCGGTGTGGGTGCCATCGGTGATACCGGTGGTGACGCGGTGTGCCGTGAAGGTCAAGCCGTCGAGGGTCCACAGTTTGTGCTCACCCTGGCAGTCGACAATCTTGTAGCGCTTGCCGATGATTTCGGGCTCGGGAGTGAAGCGCAGCGCCTTGGAGGGCACGCTCATCACGCCATTGCGCTCGAGGGTGTAGATGGTGACGTTGGCCGTCAAGCCGGGCTTGAGCTTGAGGTCGGCGTTGGGGGCAGTAATCACGACTTCGTAGGTAACCACGTTGTTGGTCGTGGTGGCGTTTTGGCGCACTTGCTTAACGGTGCCGCTGAACACGTCGCTGGGGAAAGCGTCGACGGTGAAGGTGACGCGCTGTCCTTCCTTGACGCCGCCGATGTCGGCCTCGTCAACGTCGGCGATGCACTGCATGTCGGTCAAGTCCTTGGCGATGGTGAACAGCGTGGGGGTGCTGAACGACGAAGCCACGGTCTGTCCCTCCTCGACGTCTTTACTGATAACGATGCCATCGATGGGCGAGGTGATGGTGGCGTAGCCCAGGTTGGTGCGAGCGGTGGCGACGTTTTGCTGTGCCACTTTCACACTCTCTTGCGCCTTGCGGTAGGTCTCGAGGGCGACGTCATACTCGGCGGTGCTTACCAGTTGTTTCTTGTTGAGCTCGGCATAGCGAGCGTAGTTCTTTTTTTGATACTCGAGCTCAGTCTGGGCGCTGCGCAGGTTGGCTTGTGCGCTGGTGAGCTCACTCTGCAGGTTGGTGCGGTCCAGCTCGGCGATGACCTGCCCCTTCTTGACCACGCTGTTGTAGTCCACATACAGCTTGCTCACGATACCCGACACCTGTGTACCCACGTCAACCGAGGTCACAGCCTCGATGGTGCCCGTGGCGGTGACGCTGGTCGAGATGTCGTTCTTGGTAACCTCGGTGGTCTCGAAGCCTATCTTGCTGTCGGCCTTCTTCTTGCCCAGCAGCAGGAACGCTGCAGCGGCAGCCAGCAGGGCTATCAAAATCAGGATGATGATGGTTTTCTTTTTCATTGTCTCTTGTGATATTTCGGGTGTTTGTTTTGATGTTTACAGTTGGATGGTCTCGCCGTTGTAGTAGCGCAGCATCGCCAGGTTCAGCAGCACCATGTACTTGGCTTGCAGCATCTGCTGCACCGCGCTGCCCAGGTTGGTCTTGTCGGTGGTGAGCTCCACAATGTTCTTCAAGCCCAGGCGGAACTGCTCGCTGGTGAGCTCATAGCTCTCGCGGCAGTACTCCACGTTCTCCTTCGAGGCGATGTAGCGCTGCTGGTTGCTGTAGGCGTTCAGCCAGTAGGTCTCGATGCTCTTCCACAGCGTCTTCTGGGTATCCAGCATGTCCAGATAGGTGGTTTCGCGCTCCAGACGTGCCTTGGCGACCGCATTCTTGGTCTTGCCGTGGTCCCAGATGGGGATG
>Ga0181612_160012_pt1 | contig 11094 bp, 7 predicted proteins | sample HoacroProtozoa21_FD_119630 | JGI IMG/M metagenome (GOLD analysis project Ga0181612, IMG submission 119630) | Hoatzin crop microbial communities from Cojedes, Venezuel. Combined Assembly of Gp0051906, Gp0051904, Gp0051908 | reverse complement strand
CTCTTCCTTTATCCACCAACACTATAACACCATTGTAGAAGGCCACAAAATTTGTCAGGCACAATTTGCCTTTAGTGAAGCCATGTTGGCTGTCACTAATCACCTCTTTAGTTTCTGTGTGCCTTAGCATAGTTCCCAGGATGATCTGCTTCATGATCTTGCCAGGCACAGAGGTGAGACTGACTGGCCTATAGTTCCCTGGGTCTTCCTTTTTACCCTTTTGAAAAATGGGGGTTTTCCCTGGAAAAAAGTTTTCCACTTTTTCAGTCAGTGAGAAAAGATTGTTTTTCCTTAAAATTATGGAAAACACCCTTAACTAAAAGCTTTTTCCTGCTTCGTACCCATTGCTCTCCGTTCCAATTGGATTTCCATTTACAGAAAAATTTTGCCAAAGAAATTCAAGGAGAGAATTTTGAGTACCACTGAATCTACAGTAATTACTATTTTCTTTTACTTTTTCAGGATGAAGAGTGTATATACAGAAAGCCAAAGTAACCAAGAATGAGATTGACCTTGTCCTGTAGTGGTTCACAGGTTTTAGAATCGTTGAGGAGATTGAAAAGAAACATGATGGTAAGGTGAATTTGTGAAGTCAGTCATAAAAATGGCATAGATGGGGTAGAAAAAGAGAGAAAAGACAAAATTTTTACCTTGTTGGTGATATCAAAAGTTACTTGGAAACTTTCTGATTTTGAAACTAAAAATACAATTAGTAAAATATTTCCTTTCTCTTGACAACAAGAAAGAGAGAGACAGTGAAAGAAGTTTGAAAAGAATGCACAGAAAGTGTTGATCAGGAAACTATGTGGTTTAGAATCATAGAATCATAGAATGCTTTGGGTTGGAAGGGATCTTTAGAGGCCATCTAGCCTATCTCCCCTGCAGTAAGCAGGGACATTTTCAACTAGACCAGGTTGCTCAGAGCCCTGTCCAACCTGGCCTGGAATGTTTCCAGGGATGGTGCCGCCACTACCTCTCTGGGTGACCCTTTCCTGTGTTCCACCACCCACTGTAAAATATTTCTTCCTTATATCTAGTCTACATCTACTCTCCATTAGTTTAAAGCCATTTAATAGGACTCCTTGTCCTATTAAGTCCTTTAAGTACCTTCATGGAGAGAAAGTAGTTTAGTAACTGTCCAGGCTTTTAAGTCAAAGGGAAAGAAAGTAAGATGATGCATCACATATATGCAATTTGGAAACAGGTCACAATTTTCTAACAATAAAGTGAAATATTAAATGGAATGGCTTATGGAGAGGCAGTAAGTTCTGCGGCTTCTGACACTTTCAAATGAAGGCATTCTTCTGTGGGTGATATGGTTTAGTCACACAACGGATATTGTCCTTCCAGGTTCCAGAGGCATCCAAGGAAGAGAAGATGACTGATTGTGAGAAATTCTTCCTTATGGCATTTACAGGCTTGTTGCCTGAAGTTCTGACTCATTCAGAGGTGCTTTATCTAAACATCTAAAGAGTTGGGCCCTTAGTGAAATTAAACTGGAAATCTGAGTCATTTGAGACACACCCATTCTTACTGGAAACTTTCGGAACAGTCTAGTTTAACTCTAGAAACAGAGGAAAGTGATCAGTCATCATTACATTAGTTGTTAGAAATTATTTGAAAACTCAAGGTGAGAAACCATGCAAATAATAATTTCTTGTTTTGGTAAAAATAAAATCCAGTTTTGGTTAAGTATGTTTTAAGTAACACAGAGTATTTGTTTGGATAAAGGTCATACCCACATATAGTATATGGCTCTCATCTCAAGAATTTTAGAAGTTCGTATCTAGGCTTACTAGTGTTAGTGACGTTGCTATGTCTCCATGACCTCTGGTCAAGAGATCTTTCCATGTGCTCTCCCAGGTGGCTGAACACCCTCCAGATGTGATTGGAAGGGAGATTGTTTCATTAAGTGCTGTGTTATGTGGAAGTAACACTGCAAGCCCTGCTGAAAACAGAGTAACCCATCAAAAGACTTGCACAGCTTTCAGATCAGGGCTGACTGGTGTGATTTTGGTCACGTAGAAGCTGTGGGACTGTATAGTGTCTTGCAAATGTAATGGTGAGATTCATGACGGTGCACTCCTTTTGGTGGGAAAATACTAATAAATCTTTCAGTGTTGTCTGAGTAAATGCAGTAGCATGTGGATGATCCTATCAATAGGAAAATATTTGCATCACGAAGGATAGGAAGCATTTTAAAAAGGGTGCCTAGACTGCAGACACACACACACATGCAGATGCACATACTCGCAAATACCATATTCAAGTACAACATTTTGTTCTGTAAATATAAAGAAAATTATGTAAAGAGGATTAAAGTGAATATTAGGCAAAGATGGAAAATTTAAGGATAGAGATTTAGTCCTTGTTACTTTTGTGAATTTAGGCTCCAGTCCAGTTAAGCATTTAACCATATGCATAATATTATGCGTGCAAGAGACATTAATACTTCTTGCTTGAAGTTATGAATGTGCTTAAGTGTTTAGCTGGATTTGGGCCTTAATGCAATTTAGCTTTAACATGTCTTTTGTTTGGTGTTTACCTACTTTTATACTGCCTTTCAGAGCAGTACTAGTAGCAGCAGTATTAAATAGTCATTTTCACACACTGTATTTATTATACAAGCTATAATTATAACTATTATTTTCTGTATACCTATTTAGAAACAAAGACAGAAAGTTTCAGAGCTTCTCTGTGGGTGCACAACTGTCCCAGGATGGTATCTGAAAAATAATTCAGATAATTTGCTTTGTATTCTCTGTTCTAACTACTGCTCTGTGATGCCTTTCATTCCTGTGAAACTTTTAAGCAGGTTCAAACCTCCAGCCCAAATCTGGCAAGCTGGATTGAATCTGAAGCCATGTCAAGGTCTGAAAATTCTTGATCAACTATTAAAAAAACATTATCACTTCTGCTTTTCTTGGTTTGAAGTTGGAACTCGAAGTGGAACTCCTGAAATAACAGGAGAGCAAGTGCCAAGTTCTGTATGAGGATCATTTTTTAGAGGAAGGAGGCAATTCCTATTGTGATTTGTCAACAGTTCTAAATAATACTTGTTGACAGGTAGTAACAGCTTGACGCAACCCGAGGAGGCTGTGCAGACAGGCAAAGGAGCGTCGCAGGGCGCTTTCCCAGTGCTGCTGTGCATTGCGCTGGTGACTCAGTGCAGCGGGGAGGGCTGTGCAGTGGGATGGTGTTATGCCCCGAGTGTTATGACCGCAGCCTTCAGGAGAGAGCCTGCTTGTGCCGCCTGAGGATTTGTTTGCTCTGAAAAGAGCTTTGTGTAGCTGCAATCAGGGGTCTACAACATTTATTCACTGAATGCGTGCGGCAGATTTAACTGGTGTGATCCACAGGCTTCCTGTAAGTCTATAGATTGTGCATGTTTTACATAGCACTTGCTGACTCTAAATTAAGCTTTTACTGCATTAAATGCATCTCTGGAAGTGGCTGAGGAGAATCCCTCTATTTCCAAAGTACCCAGGAAGAATACAAATAAAGTACTGTAGCATTTAAGAAAGAAAGAGTGAGGAACAATCCCGCCCACTCTCTCTCTGAGGTGGTTACAGGGTTGGATGTCTATGCAAGCTGTGGAAAGAAATATTTAAATCAAATTTGTTAATGAACGGTATGAAAATACTTTTGCTCACCATCTTTCAGGCATCCAAAAATCTAATATTTGGATGGCTAAAATGCTTGGCGGAGGGAACAGGGACGATGGTGTTCTTTGGCCTATCCTTGGCAAGGGTGCATTGGCAAGGACACCAGAAATGGTGGAACCATCATTCTCAGATGAAATTACAGACCACTGCATATTTTGTCACCTTTTACTGCAGCACCACGAACTCTGCTTTCTCTCACATACGCCTATAGCAAAATGGTGACAGTGGGGGAGCACGTCCATGCAGTACCGTGGAGAGGCCTCAGCCAGGGCTGGCAACCCTTTCTTTGGGAGCTGGTGAAGAATCTCCCGCCCTTGGCCTTGCTGGGGATAAGCTGCAGTCTTGACCCTGCCTGGCCATGTGCTCCACTGATCCCGACCCTGACCCAGTGGCTCACTTTCCAGCCTGACCTCGGTCATCACCATGAACTTACCCGGTCTGGGTTTTAACCTGATAGTAAATATTATCACCCGATTTTCCTCTGGGAAAAGCAAAAGAAAAAAATAATGCCTCCTGGCAAGGCTGAGTTGGAGGAGCAAGAGTGCAAGGGTGTTGAAACTAAAGCGAGTTCCCAAACTGCTTGTTTTAACCAGCTTAAAACAAGGTGTTCTGCTCTGCTGTGTAAGCCATGCTTTCCATCGGCTATTCTGATCCCTGTTCTGGGACCTACAGTTGTCATCTCTAATGTGTAAGGAAGAACTTCTCAGCTTGTTCCAGCAACATCTCTGTGTTTGCTCAGTCTTAAACCTGGAAACTGCTTGGGGAGGCAAGGGGGATAAAGGAAGGTGAGGGCAATATCTACCATCTTTTTACCACACAGCCCTTGGGTCCCCCCTCCCTCTCCCTTGCCAGATGACCGACAATGGACAGTGCAGCTGTGTGAAGATGATACCCACGCTGCTTACCACATCTGAAAGGTGGTTATCTACCAGGACCATGAGGACTGCAAAGAGCAAAGGAGGGAAGAGTTCTGAGGGATACACTGCAATTCCCAGGCCAACCTCCTTCAAGCATCTGGAAATTCAGTAAGAGCAGATTTTCTTGTGGTATTTCTTCAGCTCAGGTTGGAGTGCTGTCTGGAAATGGGAAAGTAATAAAGCTTATGCAAACATTCCAGTAATACAAAGAGAGGTTTGGTTCAACAGTTGTAATGAAAGGGGCATGTATTTGGGGTCTTTCTTTATGCCATTTGGCTCGCCCCTTATTACCAATTGAGTGTTGATTGACATACGCTTATTTACGTAGTAGGAGCTAAATAAAGATCACCTAATCTTTTTCATAGCAGCTGCTCTTTAAACAATAGGAGATAACGGGGACTTATGTGTAGTATTAGAGTTCGATACATCTGAGCCAGTGACCCAGGCATGACAAATACTCAGTCCATTTACCAGGATGGTGAGCCATTCAGTCTCTTAAATCTCCACACTAGACTCCTTTCCTGACTTCCAAGATCACTGATAATTATCTGTTAACTCAATAGAAATAAAATAAAGATTCTTTTGGACACTTACAGTGGATCTGGCACTGGCGCATTGTATGTAAATTTACCATACGTGCCAAGAAGTCTGGCAGTTGTTTTTGGTACGGACTTAAACGCATACCACAGTGCACCGGAATATGATGGATCGTGTCAAAACCAAGTAGGGAATCTTTCCTGACAGGGTCCATACAGACATGCTTTTCTGCTGTGACATTCTGCATCAGGAGCCAGAGGACAGCATTTTAGTGAGGATTGTCAGTTCCCTTGGAGTTCTTCAGAAACTGCTTCTCTCCCACACAAATCTAATTAATTAAAATTCAGGCCCTTTCTTGGTGTGTGTGGTTTATTGTCTGAGTTCAAGGTGTGATATTTGTTGGCTTTGACATCTGTGCTTTTTCAAATCTTGGAGCAAGCTACATTCTCATCATTAAAATATTTCAAAACCATGGTTATAAATCAAAGTAAATGACAGTTCAAAAATAGGCACAGATGAAATAGGTACGTTGTTCTATCCTGGGCACAGCCCATCATTATTTCCTTTCCACTGCAGCTGGCCAACTTGCTAATTTAATTACTTTCTTTTTCTTCTTTCCCCAAAGAGAGAAGTCTATCGAAAGAACAAGGTTGGTCAAAGGATCTCTCTCCAAAGCTAACAGAACAAAGTGGGTTTCTTTCACAACGAGAAAGTGACAGCTTAACTGCAGAGCTCATGGTAGAGTTGTGGTAGAGTTGTGGAGGCCAAAGCAGAGGCTTCAGTGTTGACCTGCACCTACACATGGTTGCTGCTATGTAAGTTAGCCTAATGCATCTCCACTCTTCCCCCATAGCCAGAGTTAATACTGATCTGTTTTAACACTTAACAAACAAAAAGGCACACCAAAACACACCATTTCTTGAAACCACTAATAATCTCCATTATTTTTTATCAGTTCAGAGATGAGTGAATGTAATCTGAGCCTACTTTACACGCAATGAATTATTTTTTTACATGAATAAAGGAAGGGCTAAAGAAAAAAAAAAGGCATAAACGCAAACCACTTAAAGCTGCTTATGTTATTCAGTGAGTCATTTTGCCACTTCTGAGGTTCAAAAACACATGTATCCATTCAGTGTTGTTCAGTTTATTACTCCTTACCCTCTATGGAAATGGTTCTCCTTTAAAACCACTGCACAGATAAATGCATACCACTCTCAAGATAATTTAAGTCCTTCTGTATTCTGACATGAGAGAAAGACCTCAGTTCTTGTGAGATTTCTGCACAGTTTCTGGAACAGAGAAGCTCAAGAGCATTCTTCTACAAAACTTAGTGCAATCCCGCCTTGTTTATTGTCGGCTCTGAGGAAGCAGCTGCTATTATTCTTAACAAAGAAATGTGAAAAATCAGTTTGCCAGCTTATTTTAAAATTACCTCTTCAACAACATCTCCCCTGAAGTATCTCTGTTCCTGGCTTTCTTAACTGGCTGGATGTTTCAGAAAGGGCTTAGAAACTAAATGCTGACTTCTGCAGGGATGTTTAAATAGTTTTTGTAACTGCTGTAGTGAAACTTGGGTTTTTTTGGAAGTGACATTGAAAGTAGGGGAGAACAGGCACATTGCATGACAACTGCTTCCTGCAGAGATAGTATCAATGCCTGGGAGCAGGTAAGTTTTATAAATTTAGACCTAGGGTGGGATCTTTAGTGAGAGGTGTCTAGTCCACTGTGAATGGGGCTTCACAGGATTGCAAATGTGTCGCAGGCCCTGAGGCTTATTTGCCATGTGAAGCCATGCCAAGAAGACTTTGTTGTCTGCTTTGCCTCTGTCTTCTTTTATACTTCTTCGCTTAATGGTGGAAAAGACCAGGTTAGTCACTTCAGGCCTGAACGACAACCTAGCAAAATCACTATGGCTTCCTCAGGCTTTGGAGCAGTTTTTAATTCCGCATCCATCTGCCAGTCCTTAAAGTTTTCCTTGAAACTTTTGCCCAATCCAGTTTGAAATAGCTAAGGCATCTGTACAATGCTACACACAAGACAGGTGTGCATTGCTTAGTCTAAATCGAAGCAAAATCCTTTCAGTCTTCATCACTGATGCACCGGGTTCTAGAATAGAACTTTAGATTGTGCCTGTAAACGGCTGGAAAACACACGTTTCTTAAAAGGACTCAGGGTCCTGCCAGTTAAAACTCAGTGAAGAATATCTCCAACTGCTTGCCTTTAGGAACCTCTGTGTGATGCTGGAGCAAGAAGCTGCAAACAGTAGCTGCCAACCTGGCTGGGATTCCCAGAGCAATCTCCTGAGATCAGTGCTCTGACAGGTCACATCCTCCGTCTGGCACCACTGTTCCCTATTTTTATTAATACTTTCTTTTCCATTTTTTCTTTGTTCTTCTCACTTGAGCCAAAAGAAACAAGAGGGCAGTAAAGCACAATTTTAGCTGAATATGAGTTTTATCATTTTACCACTGCATTACAGCATTTACCAAGTATTTAGGTTCTGTTCTGCTAGGAAAAAAACACATGTCAGGATTTAAAGGAAGGCTGTGCTAAGCTTTAGCACACAGACTATAAAGTGTACATGTGAATTATTATTCCTTCAGTCTAAGCAAATCCATATGACATTACGACTTCATATAGTCTTCACCAGTCCCTCATACAACTCTCCGTGGAAAACATCATCTCTTTTCTAATCCTTGTCTTTTTATGCAAACTAGACTTTTTAACATCTCAAAAATAATCCTAAAAACAAAAATGTGGGTGAAATGCTGTTTCTCACATAGCAGAGAAATCAACATTTGAGACCAGCTACTTAAATGGCAAAGCTAAACAGAGACCTACAGCTAGGTCGTAAAGAGGCTTATTTAGCGTAACTTTGTTGAGTTCCATTTTTAATTTCTTTACCTTTTCTTGAGAGTCGTCAGCCTGATGGCACCCAGACCTAAACCTTCATTTCGTCATCTCTCTTCCCCAGCCCAGTCCAGTCGGTAGCCACTCGGCAGAGCCAGCTGCCTTGCTGCCCGCACCGAAGCTCTTGGACTGCAGCTGTGCCTGAGGCTGGGAAGATGTTCACACTGACATATTCATTTATTAGACTGATGTGAGCAATCAATTCTGCAGTCACCATTGTAATTGGAACCGCGATGTGTGGAGAAAAATGGTACAGGAAAGTCCATCTAACTACTGTTGCTGAAATGGAGTACTCCTCTTCCTCCTTGCCAGTGTGTTCCCAGCAATTTCTTCGACCTGGCATGGAATTTTGTTGGATCTTTTGCTCATGTCTTGGTTCCAGAAGCCAAATTAGCATGAAGCTAGTCCTGAAAAATCATGCATGTGTCCTTATGCCAATTATATCCCAGAAACTGGGTCACTGTGGGATCAGACAAATTGCTGCCCAAAGGAAGGGTGTGTGGGAAACACGAAGCGGTGAAGAGGAGGGAATGAGGCTTGCTCATCTGATGGCAGCTTGCTGTTAAGTTAGCTAAGTAATGCTAAGAAACTATCCTCCCTCAGGGAGATTCAGCCCACGTCCCAACCAGTCTCCACAGGCTTTCTGACGCAAAGAAACAGGCAGTTTCAGAGCATGCTTCGTCCCATCCCAAAGTACAGATCTGAAGTAGTGCAGATGATCCATGCTCAAATGGTGCCTTGTGTTGCCTACTCACCATAAGGAGAGCAGATGGTGACTTCTCTCAGCTGTACCCCTCCTGATTTGACACTGTCCAAAGCCAGTTGAGGCAAGTCTCATCCACAGTGTGTCAGAGCATGATGAAGACCACGAAGTAGCCAACACCACTGAAGACCAGAGGTACTTTGGAGTTGGTTTTGTACTTGGCCAAATGCTTGATGTTGTCTTAGAGAAAGAACCACAAGAGGATTGAGGACAACCGTCTGCTGGAGCAGTTTCACCCACCTCCCTGGCTGTTCCTCTGACTTTGCAGGGTTGGTGCTAAAGATCAGACTACGTCATGCCGTACCACTCATACCAGCTCCTCTGCCTGACAGACTAACATGAACATCAGGATAGGAAATAAAAGCTACCAAGAGACAACTGACTCAGAGCTCTGTTCAATCACCTTCAGTAAACATCCCAGGAAGGGAAGAGCATTGAGAAGTGTAACTTACAGGCAGAGTTTCTTCCAGCAATAGGGCAAAAAGAGCTGGCTTGTCATTCAAGAAACTGATTCTCATCATTGAAGTGACAATGACAGAAGTACTGTGACTTCCTCTCTCCTCCCATCAGGAGAATGGGAAATTACCGCTTTGGAGCAGGCAGAGGGAGTTGGTCCTGAATTAATCGGTCTGATGATTACATGGTTGTGGCTGTATCTAAGGGATCAGATGGAAATGTCAGAAGAAAAAAACTCCACAATGTTTTCTAAATCACTCAACAGTGTTGAGAGAGATTGATAGCACACAGTTTATCATTTGAAAAAAAAGATAGAATTTTATAGCCTTCCAGCACTTGGCCAGGCCAGCTGGGGAATCAGGGCAGATGGAGAAATAGAAAGTCCTTACACAGGAAAGAAAAGACAGCATTTTATACAACAAATCACAGTATAAACCCAGCAAATCTGATACTATTTTGTGAGACCAGTGGTGTTTCAGACACCACGGAATGAGGCCATTATTGTGAATACCATGCATTGTGAATCATCTCCATCAATAATAATATGGCACCAAGTACAAGGATCCACTCCTGCCACAAAAAAGAAAAATAAATAAAAAACAAAACCAGCATTAACAAATGACAAAGTAATGATAATAATTTGCAGACAAAAATTAGAGATGAGAAAGCATTTGCCACCCCTCAGCTCATCCGCAACCATGAAGGATTGCTCCCAATACTATGATCACTGTTATGCTTTCAGGCTAGAGATGGCCAGAAAGAAATGTTTTCTTGTTGTATGAATGCTTTTGGGAAAGGAGGGTTGCAATTCCCATGCTTCACTGAGACAAATCCTTTTAAATTCAGACCCTGAGTACAGCCCAAACTGTTGGCACACTCAGCTGCAAGGTGTTCTCCTGTCCTCCCCAAATTTATACAAGAACTTCAGTCTAGAGCAGAGAAATAATTTCCTAAATAGAGGGCAAGGAGGAAATAACCTTTTCCCTGTGCACCCGGCTTGTAGACATTTGCAATTTAGCAACTGCCTGAGGCAGAGGTTGGATCTGAGCTAACAGGTTTCATACTCCCCAACGAGCCTAACCTTCACAAAATTGTCTAATCCTTTTCTTGATATTTTGGCTTCCACCAGATTCTCTGGCCATGAGTGCCTCAGTTAATTAAGTGCCGTGTGAGAAGGTACTCTTTCTGTTTGATTTACATTTGATTCCTGATCTTTTCTTTTAAGACAAGCATTTCTTGTTCCATTTCTCTGCAGCCTTCATGATTATTCCGCTTCAGTCACATCGTTCCTATACCATACAGTCATTCCACATGAGAATTCTAGAGAAGACATTCATACCTTGGGCTGTCCTTGGCACTTCTCTGCAGTTTGCAAATTTCTAGACAATTTTTTTTCTCCTGTGTTACTACAAATGAACACTTAATGTGCATTACTCAAGACACAGGCACATGATACCTTTGTTTATTGACAGGATGATATTTTTGATTTGTTCTCCTTGTTTCATAATAATTTATGTTTGCCTTTTTTGACTGTCACTGAATGTGGGGATGATGTTTTCAGAGGACTATCTGCAGTGAGACCTCCCTCCTAATGATAAAAAGTCATGTAGCACCCGTCTTAGAAGAATTTTTCCCATGTGCATCATACTGCATACCCAAATGCTGAATTTCACCTGCTGTTAAAAATGGAAATACCTGAATCTGTTCCATTGGAATGCAAATCCTAAAACCAGACAGTTAAATGCGCTTTGAAGCACCTAAACTCCTACCTTTGTCAATGATATCCCAGGTGCTAACTCTTCTTTTTTCTTTTTTCTTTTTTCTTTTTTCTTTTTTCTTTTTT
>Ga0181612_113746_pt1 | contig 11094 bp, 4 predicted proteins | sample HoacroProtozoa21_FD_119630 | JGI IMG/M metagenome (GOLD analysis project Ga0181612, IMG submission 119630) | Hoatzin crop microbial communities from Cojedes, Venezuel. Combined Assembly of Gp0051906, Gp0051904, Gp0051908 | reverse complement strand
GAGATATTCCAGCCCCGCCTGGACGCGGTGCTGTGCAGCCTGCTCTGGGTGACCCTGCTTGGGCAGGGGGTTGGGCTGGGTGACCCACAGAGGGCCCTCCCGACCGATTCCGTGATTCTGTGATTGCCGGGGACCCCGGGCCAGGCACCAGCAGTCTGCTTTGCGTCCTTGCTGTGGCCATGCGGCAAGCAGCCTGCCAAGTGAGTCGGGAGCTGTGTGCTCAGCACAGTCACTAAGATCTACAGCGTGCTCGCCTGAAGGAGGGATTGCATTTTTGCCTGTAAAAGGAGTCAAAGATCAAGAGTTGATTTAAACTCCTTCTCCAGAGGGGGTAGAGCAATTTCCACGGCACTCGTCTTCCATGTGTGGGTGCACAGGTTGGGAGGAAATGCTGTTTCTGATGTTGCTTCATTGGAATAGATGGGCACTCCCATGTTTGGGAGAGTTTGTACAAGGATCGTGACGTCTGTGCCACGGTCTCAGCAAAGCAGGCCGACGCCTGCTCAGGTTGACTCTCCACCAGAAGATGATTTTGGTTGTTGTTTTAAAAAGTTCACCCCTCCACCCCCAGCAGGTACTTCTAAGTAAGCTACCTATGCTTCCTTCCCAGGTAGTCGTGTGAAAATCAGTTATACACAGGATGTCATTAACGTTGTGGGTAGAGTTACGGCAATGTTTTACAACCTAATTACAGGGCACCATTTACAGCACAGCTTACCCATCAGAGTTTGTCAACAAAAGAAGAAAAGTGCTAAAATATGTAAATGATGCACCAAGTTGGCTTCAACAGAAAGCGCAAATTACGTGTGGGATATCGCTGCTCTGAGTTGTCGTCTTGCTACTAAATCACACTCAGCCCAGAATCTGAGCGCCGATTGCCTGGAGAGCTCTTTGTGAGCTTCCAAAATAATTTGCCTGTTAAGTTACTGAGTGGTGATCTAGCAGAATGACCTGCCAGATTTGTGGGGACCTGTAGCCTGAACTCCGCTTGAACAGCGGAGGAGAACGGATTGTCTTCTTTCTGAATTAAAGTGCTTGAATTTACCCCAACTTTTGCAGGCTGTGACCAGGGCTCTAAGGAGCAAACATTTTGTGATGTGTAGCCAAGGTGACACCAGGACAGTGAAGGCAGTGCTGGTATCTAGCCGTGGGTCTGTATCATGAGGTGTCTCAGAAGCCAGTTTCCTAGAGCACTGCCCACTTGCCCTCTGGAAATCTGGTCCTTAATATGGAAACAGACTCTTGAGTTTTGAGAACTGTGGTCTTTGACAGAGGCTTGGAGGAATGGTTGCTCCAGCCTGCCAAGAAATCGTGGGCAAATCACTTCACTCCCTTGGGACTTGCTTTGCCAAATGTAAAATAGGAACAATGATCCTGAGGTGATTTGAGATGCTGCTTAGGACTTCAGCTCTGAGAAGCATATCAAGATAATGCTTAATAGCAGCACACGTACATCCCATTGCACTCTGTGGGATTAAAAAGAAACATTTCAGTGCTTGGTTGGGTCACAGCCTCAATTATCTGAATCTCATTTACTTTACCTTCTTTTATTTTTTAAATTTTTCCCGTTTGATAACAGAACGAAGCAAAGAAAAGCCACCCGCCAGCCAACCTCCACCAAGTAGAAGCAGAGGTCATCGTCCATTCTGATTTTTCAGCTTCTGACAGAGACTACAACTCCCAGCTGCACACCCTGGAGAGCGAAGAGACAGAAACCGAGGACCAGGAGCCTGACGAGCTCCCCTCCGGAGAGCCGGCTCTTCCCAGCTCTCCCAGCGCCCAGCAGAACACTAGCCAAGTGCTGGGGGACGGCACGGCCAATTCCGAGACTTGGTCCCGGGATGAGCTGTTACCTACCGACACAAAGACTGACACCCCAGAGGCCGTTTGCGTCCGTGGGCTCACCAATGGCTTCCACAGGCACGGGGAGAGTCTGGATTCAGTGGAGAGCGGAGATTCGGACTCCATCCAGGAGGGCAGGGGGGATGTGCAGCCAGTCAAGTGCCAGTTGCGTTGCCCGGCCCCGGAGGAGGCCCCTCTCTGTAGTAACTCTCATTTAACCAGTTCATCCTCAGCATCTGAGAACGTGGCAGGTGTCCACAATCCTGGAAGAGTGAACTAATCTGGTTTTGATCATGAGAGAGCTAGAAGCACTAGTGAGGGCCTGTCCCTGTGAGGTACTGCTTGCCCTCGACTTGCCGAGCCCAGCAGGAGCTGAGGAGGCGCAGCATCTCGCCAGAACAGGGTTTGGACCTGTCAGCTGTACATACTGCCTTCAAGAAATCAGCAGGTGGATTGGTGAGGGCCCGTCTCCTTCCCGCTGAGGCTGATGAGTAACTCTGTTTTCGTGGGATTGAGCCATCTGCCAAAGTCTGATGTGAAACCACAGCTAGAACAGAGCCTTCTGCGTGAGACTGGGGCTGTCACTTCGCTGCAGTCCTCGAGGCGGCTGGCAAGGCGGCTGTGAACGCTCGGAAGAGGCAGGGCACACCGAGCGATTCTTCTCAGCTGTCCCTGCACGAGGGAGCACCTTGGCACTGCCTGCTGCCTCGCAGCCTTGGGATGAATGTCGTCAGCGGAGTCCCACGAGGGGTGGAAGCCAACACAAACAAATGCCGTGAGCTGTAACCACCAGCCTTTTCTGCCCTCCCGCGGTTGAAGGGATTATAAGGCTCTCTTTGTGCACTACCGCAGTAACTGTTACTGGCAGGCTGTTGTAGTGGCCTTTTATTACACACTCTACGAGTGCCTCTGACAACGTGTACTATATAGAACCTTCTTCAGTGTCTGGGTCATTTCACCAACCTGGACTTTGTTTTATGTAGGTTCTTGTACCTAATATTTTAGGTACACATCTGTCCTTTTAATGTACAACATGTATTTTTATTTCCTTGGAACATTATATTATTTAATTTTATAAAGTGGAGTAGTGTGTGGTATAGAGTAGCATTTTTACTACTTCTCTTTTTCTTTATTTTTTCCTCCCTAACAACACAACTACCTCATGTCTGTTGGAGAAAAAAAGCAGTAGAACTACTCTTTTGTTATAGTCCATTATAGGTTTTAACTTATTCTTATACTGCCTTTTTCTAAAGAATATGTTTGCACTGGTTGTTGACTCTTTTTCATGCGCAGTGCTGCAGATCGGATGTCTCTCTTGCTTTGTGTCTAAGTGTTGCTCTAGGACACCTTCCCTACAGCTGGAGAGTTGGGTTGTGTTTCTCTCTAGGACTGTGTTTTGCAAGAGAGCGAGGGAGACTGCTTCAGCTGGCGGGATGCCGATTCATCTTTCCTTGAGAAGCTTATACTAGCAAGGAGAGAAAAGAACCAACAATTGCAAAAGTAACTTGTGATCTTGGGGACATCTATTCTTTGGGGGCTTTTTGTGCCCAAGTGGAGACACCTCAGATGATTCTCGGTTCCAGAGAGCAGCGCTCAGCTTGCTGTAAGCAGTGGGCTCGCGGAAGGCTGTGGATGAACAGGTGAAAATTTCCGGTCACTTCTGAGAGTCCTGGCCAAAGCGCTCTTTATTTTGTTTTTTTTTTTTGAGACCAGAGCACCACCAAAGCCTAAAAATTAAACTTTTGTACCAGTTGGTCTGGTTTTACTACAGATGACATTTGAAAATCATTCGGTGACGCTTCCTTGCTGACGCAGTTTGCTTGCTGCTGACATGTCTCCCAGCCTGGCCTTCCTGGGGTCGGGTGAACCTCTCTCTACCTGTTCTTCAGCCTGTCTCTGCCCTGTTCCAGGCTTGCGGAGTTTGACTGTGAACGCTACGGGCTGGACCAGCGCCTCGGGGATAACAAGGATCGGTGATTCTGTTCATTGGGTGTTTGGTAGATGTTCTCCCTTCCTGGAGGATGCTGACATCCAGCCATTTCTTTATTAAACAATGAGGGAAAAGATACCAGTCTCCCTCTTTTCCTACCGGAATTCCCCCAAAGCTATACAGGGAGCGGTGTGCTGATCAGAGACCCTGGGAAAGGCTTTAGACTTTTTTTTTTTTTTTTTTTGTGGTGAAATCTGGAGTGAGATACCACTGCTTGAAGCAAGGAGAACCTTGCCGCTCCAGCATCCTATTCCCACCTCTGTTGTGAAGAGCCCTGTCACCGCGTGCCCTGCGTTCAGAGCTGAGCCGGACCAGCCTGTGTCTTTGTAATCCTCCATTAAACACCGTTAGCTCTGACCCTTCAGCAGAGGAGCACCTCCAACCTCCACGGACCCTGCTGGGGAGGACATGGAGCTTCCACCTCTCCCCGTGTTACAGCATCTCCTCCCAGCGTGGCCCACTGTTGTGGTAAATGGCTGTATTTCCTCTCGATGCACTTGCTCTGTTGCTTGGTATCTTGAGGAGGCTCAGAAACGCCATTCCATGCTCTGCAGTGCTGTTACTCTGAGGGGCTGTGGCACGCAGGCTGGAGATCGGTGCCAGCGAGCAGGCTAGGCAGGAGTTAGTGCGTGTGCGCTACCAGAGCGAGGAGCTAGCAAGGCACAGAATCATCGCTGGGCAGAGGAAGTGCGTGATTAACCTCCAGAGCTCAATGCCACGAGTCCTTGAAACTAATGACTTGGCAGGGTTACAGATAAGGCAGTGAAGTGTTATTGCGGGCAATAAGGGCAATTCACAGTTACCTGGGAGCGGATGCGATTGCAGAGGTGCAAACCCTCCAGCCCGGGAGCAGTGGCGGGGGGCGAGGTCTCTGCAGCTGGACCTCAGCTCGCAGTTAGTTTGGGGAAAGAGTCCTTGCTCTTCCCAAGAGACAGGACGGACCCTGTACATGCCACATTGCCACCGCTGGTGTGCGGAAGGGGAGAAGGGCACTTCTCCACAAAGCCCACTCCAGAGGAACCCCCGGTGACTTCCTTTCACCTCCAAAACCAAGTCACCCGTCTGCAAGCATGACGGTATGCCAAAGGACCGCTTCTGCCGAGTGTCTCGGCTGCCGGAGGGCAGCGCCGGGAGGAGCTTGGCCAGCAGCAGGTATGGCCAGGACACCGGAGTTCTCCCAGCTCCGCACCGTGGTACTGTACCTGGGGCAGGTCACGTACCAGCCCGGAGCTTTCCATCCAGGGGACTGTGGGGATGGAGGCTGAGTCCAGGGGTTGATGTCACATTTTCTGGGGCATTCCTTTGTACACGCACCCTCTGCTTTGTCTGTACTGACTTTCGCCGTCATACAGCCATGGCGTGAGCGTTGCTGAGCTGCCTAAAAGCTACCCAAAAGCTACCCCTGCCTGCCGCTGAAGCCAACGCAGGCAGGCACGGTGTGGCACCGTTCCCCTGGATCACCTTGGGCCGATGACAAAACCACCAAGTTACGTGCTCCGAGAGCTGTGGGGCAGATGCAGCAGCGTGCAAACAATTCTGCTTATGCATCATGGAAACACTCTGTCTCCTCACGCTGAGGCTGCTTCTGGTCTCGTTACACCCCACTGAATTGTGCCAGAGCGTGAAACCAGCAGCATTTGGATGTCCCAAGTGCTGCGGTGGCCGTGGGCCAGGTGGTACAACGGTACGCCAGACCTCAGTGACAGAAATCACGGCGGTTCCCTCCGAGGCAGGCGATCCGGGCTGACCAGCAGCAGCGAAGCCGCTCTTCGTACGAGCGCGTGTCCACACAGTGCTGGGTGTCCTCGCGGAACTCGGCTGTGCCCCAGGTCCCGCCTGTCCTGAACACACGTGGGACCTCTCGTGTCTCAGCCAGCAGTGAGTGGAAGACGGCAGATAATACACATTTGATGTGTAAAGCTGAAACAACCAGTGCATATATTTTTTTATCATGAAATAAGTAGCTTTCTTGCAGATTTCTCGCAGACGCACAAACTGTTGATACTTTTAATTACCCATCGTACTTCATCAATCAGGCTCCTTTCTCCCTTTTTTTTCCTTTCAGTAACACTAAAGATCATTGCCGTTCAACTTTTTGCTGGTGTATATTGTTTTACATTGTTAAAATGTCAGGTTTATCTCACTGGCATAATTTTGTAGTATTAATGTTACCGTTTGGCTACACAACTGTATATTCCCCATCTTGCTGCAGGAGTCACAGTTCTCATCCTTTTATTTCTTTGAATTCTTTGTGGCGTGAAACACATGGATAAAAAAAATCTCTTTCAACTTTTTGTTGATTTGATTTCTTACTTAACAGACAGCAAAGTTCTGGTTTAAATAGTTCAAGTGAGATAACTTATAATCTAGGTTTTGAGAATTCTTTACATTACTAGCTAACAGTCCTGAGGTCAGCCCATGAAATACGCTGTGTAAGAAAGCAACCTTTTTAATAGAGCGCTATAGGTGTTGTTGATCTCATTAGAAATAGGTGTTTTGAAGGGATCATCGCGTCTCTTCTGATCAATACTTTTGTTAGAGAAAAGGTGTTTAGTCCAGGAGAAATCTACCATCTAGTTCTGTTATTGTATTCCCTTTCTTATGTTTTAAAATTAAATTTCATTTAATTTTCTACACAGTGCATAAGGATGTGTAACCAGAACTTGATCTTGTTTGAAGATTGTGTCTGTGTTTGTTTCCATGCTGTACTTACTTAATTATAACTTTCTTTCTTCAGAGACTGTTCTTACTCCACAAATACTCTTTAGTGTTAAAGTGTAAGAAGACATTGTCCTTATATTCCTTAACTAATGGGTTATTAATAAAATATTTTTAAAAAAGAGTGGAATTTGTCTCACGAGTCAGTCTGTTACAGCTCTTACTCTGGGAGAAAGTTCTTGTCGTGGAAGGCTGATGCCACAGCCGTGCTTGGAGCGGCCGGACCCTGGGAGATGTGCTGTGAGGTGCTGGGCCGTACCCTGCCCCTCGAAAAGCGGCAAGGATGGCCGCAGAGCTCTGCCTGCGCGGGTCTGCAGGCGGCGGAGCTGCGAGATGTCCGTGCGGGCTGCGTCAGCCAGGCGGGAGCTGAGCCTCGTGGTGCGGGGCACTGGCGGCTGCGTTCCCCAACAGCTCCAATCCAGCCTCGTGCTTCTCCGAGTGCCACACCGTGGATGGACCTGAGCAAGGCCCTGCAGCTGGCAGAGCGGGCGGCGCGGTGGAGCGAGGGTGTACTGCACCAGGGGGAGCTGGGATCCATGCTCGTGCCACTTCGGTGCCTGAGCCCACGGCCATGGACACTGGGAATGTGGGATGATGGTGGGCACTTGGTTCCTTAGGGATTCTTCTGGGATTTCAGATGTGGGCAGAGTTTGGGTTCATTAGGCTTAATGCTTGCTCTTTTCTCAGTTTTGAACTGATTCCTATAAGAAAAAAAAAAAATCAGTTTCATGCTTTATCTTTCTGGGGAATTTTTTAATGTGAAGAATATGCAGAAGCATCGAGTGAACAGTGAGACTTCTCTCGGTTGGTGCACTGGGCTGAACGCTCAGTGGCTTGCGTCCAGCGAGATGGACGAGAGGGTATCTGGCAGTGCCCGAGGACACTCCATTAACCTCCCATGCATCTCACTTTCTTCCTAGGACGCATTCCCTCCTTGAGTAGATAGTTCCCATTATTACTTTATGCTGCTAGGACTACGGAGCCATAAAATCGCATTTTATCTGCATTACAGAGGTAATAAATCTGCACTTAGCATAGTGTTCTCTGATAGTGGTTAAAGGGAACGGTGTCTGACGGCGCAGCTCCGAGGGGTCTTTCTCCTGAGGGCGGGTAACCCCACAAACGTGCGAGGAAGGGCCTCGGGGTGACGGGTGACTGCAAAGCCCACGTCCAGCTCTCTGTTCGCAGCACGAGACGTGGGTAGGAGGCTGCCGAGCATGGGCGAGCAGAGACGGACGGACGGACACAGCCATTGCAGGGGAGCCGGGACCATGGAGAAGTGAAGATAAGAGCGAGGCGTTTGTTTGCTTTTCTTTCTCTTCCCAGCTTTTTATCACCCCAGTGCGTTATGCCGTGATGCAGCCGGCAATGTTACGACAGCGGGCTTGGGTCTCGTGCGGTCTCGGCTAATTCAGTGAGTTACAAGTGCCCGGTGCTCAACCCTCCGGGAAACGACACGGCGTGAGGATGCTCCACGGATGCTCAGCAGACAGCCGGGGTGGAAACTGCACCCCGTGGGGACTCCTCCGACCTCCTCCCCTCCAGCACCGTGCTGGAGCAGCGTTACAGCAGCACAGTCAGACCTCGGTGGTTTGCCGGGCAGGTACGATCGTGTGGGTTTCGTCATTGGCGCTGGGTCCCCAGGCTCGTTGCCACTGATGGCAAAACTGCTGGATCGGCGGCACGATTGTTTTCAGTTAGCGGAGAACACGGGGCTCCTCCTCAGCGGGGCAGCTGTGTGGGGTGGTGACAAATGCCGGCCGCTGCCACTGCAACCATGTCCTTAAACAACCAAAAGCAGAGGGAAAGCAGCTCCCAGGAGCACGTCCCGGCGCTGCCCCGCTGCTGGAGGGACGGCGCTCAGCTCAGCGCCTCGAGGTGGGCGCCACGATTTTGGCTCCGCTCACTGACCTCGAAACAGATGCTGAAACCCCGCGTGTATGTACAGGAGTGAAGAGCTCCCAGGCTGTTAGCAGACCGGGAAACCACAGTTACACACAGAATAATAAATGGAGTGACTTCAGACGAGTTAATCTCCTGCTTCATCCGCTGAAGGTACTAATGGTGTCTTGGGGACCTCAGTTTGCAGTTAATTGGTGTAAATCAGGAGCACTATCGGAGCTGATGGAAATTCGCTGTGCAAGGAGTTGAGGGCTGAACGACTCCCTCTGAGGCCAGCTCTCGGGGAGGATTACGTCGTGGGGAGGGAGGACAGAGGGATGGACAGACCCCTGCCCCTCTGCGGGAGGGAGGACAGAGGGATGGACCCTGCGACCGCTGGGCAGGGAAGGGCTCTGGAGCTGGGCACTGCTGCTCCTGTAACCCCGCTGCTGTTCAAAAGTCTCCAATTTCTGCTCGCAGCGTGATAAGCAAGTTCCTGCCCCCAGCAGAAAGCAAAGTTTTTGAAGCCCTCATGGTTACAGAGGAGCACAGAAAAACACGGGTGGTCTGGATTCCTGCTCTCAGGTAGCTCCAAGAAGAGCCCCAAACCTGCATTTTCCTTTAAAAATCTCACGGCTTTTCACGTGAGTCTCGTTGTTTGTCAGGACCACCCGCACTTCCCATTTTTGGATGCGACGCCGGCGATGTCACCGGTGTCATTTGCAAGATGCCGGGGCTGAATGTGGTGATGCTCTAAACACATAGCTACCCCTCCCCGGCTCCTGGGTCCTGCCACTGCATGCGGGAGCAAAAGCACCCAAAATCTGCGGTTTCTGGGGAAAACATGCCTTGTGAAACACACGGTGCTTCGTTTCCCTTGGAGTTATTAATTCCCACAAGCCGTGCTCAGTGCCAGTGGTGTCCCAGGAGCTGCCCCGAGGGCTGCGAGCGTTACAGAAAGGCGGGGAGACGGCTGGGGAACAGGAGCAGGGCTGGTGCCAAAAGGTCGGGGACAGCGCAGAAATTCAGATGATACCAGGAGGCCGACGGAGCCAGAGCAAATTCTTCCCCGGCTGAAAGCAACCTCGTACAGCTCAGTCCTCCGCTGAGCGAGGGAAGCTTTAATGAGGAGCAGATGTAGAGAAGTCTTCTTTCCTCGCTAGCCGACGCCAGCATGCTCAGGGTGCGCCATCCAGGGGAGCCACCCATTGCTCGTCTCCACAAAGGGTTTTTCACCAGGTTTCTGGGCACAGTTAAGGGGTTTAGTAACCTAGTCCATCAATCTCTGTTTTTATCCTGAAAAAATAAGTGAGTTAGGATCCACTTTCTTTTTTAGTTTTTTTTTTTTACCCAAACAAACCCCACAAAAGACTTCGAGCTGTCTCAGGAGTTTGAGTTTTACTGATGATGGTGATGATGGGGAGTTGTGTTTGCGGGACTGGGCAGGATCAGCTATCAGGGCCTCTGCAAGGGTGAGCTGCTTGGTCCAACATCTGTGCGACTGACCCACGTAAGTCCCCTTACAACGGCATTTAAAATAAAGAGCACTGGGACAAGCCAAGTCCTTCCCCGTTCCCGTCCTCTGGGGCTTCCTGGCCGTGGGATCCCCTTGTGGCCATCGCTCTGGGATCCCACTGCCCTGCTCCCCGGGGACACCAGGCACTGCAAGCCACCTCTGTGAGTGGGTTTGTTCCTCAGAACACAGCACAACAGCGAAACGAGTGGTGGAACCAGTTGGAAGCCGCACCGACTCATCAGCATTTTTCCTTCTTTTAACACCAGGTCTTTGGGTCCCATCCCTGAGGGCAGGTGAAACACAGCTCCCCAGCCCCGGGCACAGAACCTTCTTCCCGTATGCTTACCACAAGCTCAGGATGGCCTCACGTCAGCTGCCATCCCTGCAGAAAGCAGGGCCAGCCGGGACAGGGCAGCCCGGGCTGGACTCCCTCAAGGGCTTTGCTGTGCCGGGGGGCCCTCAGCGCCCTGCTGGGCTGGGCTGGAGGGAGCGCTGTGAGGGGGCTCCGGTGAGGGGAGACCCCTGAGGGGAGCCCTGTGAGGGGGCTCTGCTGAGGGGAGACCCCTGAGGGGAGCCCTGTGAGGCGAGACCTATGAAGTGGCCCTGCTGAGGGGGCTCCAGTGAGGGGATACCCATGAGGGGGCTCTGGTGAGGGGAGACCCATGAGGTGTCCCCCGTGAGAGGGCTCTGGTGAGGGGACACCCATGAGGGGAGACCCGTAAAGTTGCCCTGCTGAGGGAGCTCCAGCAAGAGGAGACCTGTGAGGGGGCTCTGGCAGGGGGAGATCCATGAGGGGAAACCTGTGAGGGGCCTCCGGTGAGGAGAGTCCCATGAGGGGGCTCTGGTGAGGGGAGACCCGTGAGGCGAGACCCATAAAGTGGCCCTGCTGAAGGAGCTCCAGTGAGGGGGCTCTGGTGAGGGGAGACCCGTGAAGTGGCCCCCGAGAGGGCTCTGGTGAGGGGACATCCATGAGGGGAGACCCGTAAAGTGGCCCTGCTAAGGGAGCTCCAGCGAGGGGAGACCTGTGAGGGGGCTCCGCTGAGGCGAGACCCATGAAGTGGCCCTGCTGAGAGCGCTCGAGTGAGGGCATACCCGTGAGGGGGCTCTGGCGAGGGGAGAGCCGTGACGGGGCTCGGGTGCCAGAGAT
>Ga0181612_141999_pt1 | contig 11095 bp, 7 predicted proteins | sample HoacroProtozoa21_FD_119630 | JGI IMG/M metagenome (GOLD analysis project Ga0181612, IMG submission 119630) | Hoatzin crop microbial communities from Cojedes, Venezuel. Combined Assembly of Gp0051906, Gp0051904, Gp0051908 | reverse complement strand
TGCTGCTGAGGTGCTGCTTGCTGCTGATGCTGGTTCTGCTGCTGCTGGTTCTACGGGAAGGAGCAACACGGCACAGTCACTCGCTCTGAAGCGGTTTGTGAGCGTCACGGAGCCGCCAAGCCCCGTGCCACCGTGCCTGTAGAGCAGGCAGCCGGCCCACCGGCTCGATGGGAAAGCCCAGCGAGGCTGCGTGTCGGGAGAAATGCGACCCTGCTACGCTCTTGCACGCTCTATGGGGTTATCGCATTTGCGGTTCACTTTTGGTTTTTGTTTTGGTGGTTCTGTTTTTTTAACAAAGCAAGTGAGACTAAAACTGAAAGAACAGTCCAGTGACTCCTACAGCTAAATGCTCGGAGAGGAGAATGGAAGGAACCATTTACAAAGCAGTAATAGCCTCATGAACCGAATCAAAACCCTCAAAATTTCACTAGTGCTCGGTGGCGGGCATGGTGAACCACAGTAAATTATTCTAAGTGCTTCAACAGCCTCGTTCACTCGAAATCAAAACCACTTTTCAAACTTTCACAAATCACATGTTACAATAACCCCAAGGAGGCTGGCAGCATTACTACCAGAAAGGTAAGCCAACTGAGACCACAGAAATGATATAATTTCTTCCAGGTTGCAAGGATATTCTGCGGCAGAATCAGAAACGGGCTTCATTACTGTTCTGCTCTCCTGTGCTTCTAGGTCCTTTGTAAAGAGTGGCATGCTGGGAATACAGGCCAGCATGGTGTGCTAGGTACAGGGCCAAAAAATCTTACTGAAATAGCAGAAAAGTGAAAATTAACCAGAGACACACAGCTGAAGACAAAAGAGGAGGGAACAGCTGAGGGAAATATCTGGCAAGGGAAAGAGAAGACTAGCAAGGGAAGAGAAGGCAGGCAATTAAGGTGACACTGGGACCTGTCAGGAAGAGAGACAAAGAGAAAAGTGCGACAAAAGGGAGAGAAAAGTGAAGAAGGGGAAACACAAGAGCAAAAGACATCGTACTCTTCCAGCTTCAGAGGACTCCAGACTAAAAAGCGTATTAGGGAAGTGGAGGGAAGGGTGCAACTCTGCCCTCCATGGTTAGACAGTCACAAGGAAAGACCATCTGTCTGTCTGCTGTCGAGCACCAGGGATGGCTCCTCCAACAGAGCACGGAAGCACGTAAGTGAACTGCAAAGAAAAGCAATTTTGCTCCAAATGTGAGACATGTGACTTGTTCATTGTGGAAAAAACCTACAATTGTCATGGCTTGAATCAAAAAGCTTTACTAGCGCCCCCCCCCCCCCAGCATACTATACGGAACATGTCAGGATAGTCTTTTGCTCCTAGGATATCTGCTTATATAATTATCAAAGCTTTGGTATGGCAGTCTTTTATAAAATCTTTATTTTTATAAAACTTCTTATTTTTATAAGAACTTTATCAGTTTCTCAGACATCATGACAGCCAGTGCCACTAGCAGAAAATTCTTGACGTCCCAAATCACCAAAAGGCATTTAGTTACCTCAGATAAATGACATAAAAATCTGTATCTATGCCATTCATCACAACAGTCTCCCAAGACACATTCAAATGAAGTTTGCAATGATGTATTCATTGAAGATTACAAAGAAGCCTTGCATCTTCAAGGACTTAGAGGTGGCTTGCATTTTCATTTCACATTTAGCAAAACCATTAATGTATCCTCCTGCTTGCAGTTCTCAAATCCCATCACAGTCAGATTCTGTTTCCCGGGAGATTTAAACTTTAATAATTTTAAAACTTAATCAAGCTAGCTTGTAAAAAAAATTGTGAAGAAATAATTTACCTTTTAATAATGGTTTGAGCTTCACTTCTACAAACTAGCACCAACAACTAAGGCGGTATTTGTGCCACCATTCTGAGATTTGTGTTTTCATAAGGGCGTTTGGATGCAAGTCAAGTGGCTGCTACTCTGAGAGCTGAAAAACTGCAGTTGTGGTACATGTAAATAAATACAGCAGGAACTCTCATCATTAAAGACAACAGTTTATTGTAGGTCCCATGTTTCACACTTTGGATATTAGCACAAAATTTACTTGACTAGTCTGAGGTTGCTCTTCTGTGCAGCTACTACTCCTACTGCCTGGGTAGAGACTGAGATCTACTCTGTCAGACGCTGGCTGGGGTCAGGCTGCACCATCTTAGTGCATAAAAACAGCTTGTGCCAGCAAACACATCGTCCTCAGGTCATGCTAATTCATGGTGGTTCCTAAATGAACAAATTTATAAAAAGTCTGAAGTTAGCAACATATTACCATGCGTCATCTCTCAGGCACAAATTACCAAAATGAAATTCCAGTCCTACCTAGAAATGAATCTACCAGAACTTGCCTACCAGAACCTGAATGAGAAAAAAAAAAATGTTTTAACTTTGTTTTACAAACAATTATTTTAGCTTTGCTGACAGTTCACCATTTTGAAGAATGGATGCCTTTGTTAAAGGTTATTCAATTCAGATGCAAGTTCCAAATAAACAGAGAGAAGTTCTTCAGGTTTCCAAAAGCCTATACAGATATTCATGGTTTTAAAAACAAACCAGAATCTAACACTAAAAATAAAAAATAAAAAAAAAAATCCTTTCACTTGCAACACCACCATAAAGAAACAAAACATAGCACAGATCCAGCTTTCAGAATACACTTTACCTTTGCATTTTCTACACTGTGAGAACACATTCAATGGGTAATGCGTGACTTAAATTACCTAAGTGGTTTGGAAAAAATTAATTTGGAGTGTGCGTAAATACGTGACTGTCCCCACAACCTCAAAGACCATTTATATAATGGCTGTTTTGAATATAAACATGCCATTGTTTACCCCCCCCCAACACTCCCAGGAAAGAGAGAGATATTTACTTGTAAATACACTGACCTAACAAAAGCCAGAGTTATTTTCATTCATAAGGTTTGTTCTTGTTTTTGAAGCTGTGAAAGTCAAAGCAAAGCTACTAACTAAATTACAATCAACTCAGTATCATGACTTTCATTGTATTCATGCTTAGGTGTCTGTTTCCTCTTTTTGAAAAAACTACCTGGCACTTGTTCTCAGTACAGAAGAATCTACAACATCTGTCTGAAAACAAAATTTGCTGTCTGAAATGTATTGTAATAGGCATACTTCTAAACTCAGCTAGTTTCTCACATTACGCAGAAAATCTGAAAACAAAAAATGCGTGTAAATCAAAAGGTTTTTCCAAAAGAGTAACAGTCCTTCTCATGTAGACCTCAGATAATTACAGTTTAAGGCTGTTTTCTTCACATTTTTGCTAGGTATATCTTACTGTTTGCCTCTCATTGTGTATGTTTAAGCAAAAACAACAAGCTATTTCATACACTGTAGCAGTACTGTCCAGCCTTTACAGCACAATGAGACAACCACTGCGGTCACGTAGCACAGCTGAGCTACATACACAAACCAGGTCAGCTTATGTTGCAAACACACCAAAATTTACTATGCACGCAAACAAGTTTTGCCCATGTCTATGGGGTTATGGGAAAGAGTGTTCAGAGCAGACCGTCGCGACCAGAACAGTTCATGCTCCTTCTTACTCCTTTGTCTGAGGGCCCTTGAAACACGATCAGGAAACCGTGTGCAGATGGATGAAATGTTCTGATGTAGTGCCAGAAGAAGGCTGCCACTATTTATTTGAGACCCTGACAGCCATCTACTTTCAAATGGCTGGACGTATGCCAGTCATACAATGGGAATGCCATTCTTTTCATGTGACCACAATGTATTTTCATCATGCGACGCAGGAGGAGGTAGCAAGGTCCTCTTGGAATGACGGCAGCTGAAAGCAGGCTACTGCTGACAGAACAACCCATCCAGCTCATTCCCCATAGGTCAGGGCAAACTGTGCTGGTGATGCTGCCTGAGATGCCCTCAAGTGATCTGATACTTTTAATCTGGCTGAGAAGCAGTTTTAAGAGAGCCTTGCCTGGAAAACACATTTTAGTAACTCTTCACTTTTCATTAGTTTGCATTTCGTAGCACCATGACTCTTCCTTATTGCATACTTAAGAAAAAAAAACAACGTAGTTTATTGTACCTTATCCCCTTTCTCTTCAGGTTCATCTTCATTCAGGAATTCTCTTTTAGGATATGGAATCTGACAGCCAGCAAATACACTGAAACACAGTAAAGAGTAAACCACAAAGATGTACATACATTTACTTAATGCTGTATTAAAAACGTGTGACTATAACACAATTTAACTTCTTGCATTTCATGAGTCCTGTTTCCGTAAGTGAGTGGCACTGTGAGCACTCAAGATAGAAGCAGATACCAGCAGCTAGGTGCTGATCATAATGTCAGACTCTTTGCTGTTGGCATGAGGCCATCATTTAGAAATCACAGCATGGTTGAGCACGCCCGAATGCCAGAACAACTGCTTGTTGATCCAGATAGCAAAATGAACAAACACATTGTCAGAGGTTCCACAACACCTAGTTGGAACATGCACGGCTCACTGAATAAAGGGCCTGATAAGAGTGTTAATGTCTTATGAGCCTGCCCTGGCTTACAGTGGGCTTAAATATATTTGCCAATCACAACAGCAGAGTTGCTTTCAGTTAGCTTCTCGGGTCTTGTTTAGAGAAAAAAAGATAGCTTTTAAATTCCTCTGGCTAATGGGATTTGGAACATTCCTTAATGTTTATGGCAGGCACGTTATCGTAATGTTATTCTGTAATTCATGGGGAGCTATAGCTCTACACAGGATAGTATCAGATAAACACGAAATAGAAGATTACTGGTAGATCTTGACCAGTATCGATTTCTTAGATTTCTGTGCCAGCATTTAGAATACAATCAACGTGACATGATTTTTTTTTTTTAAGTGTGTAAACAGTTCCTAATCTAGCTGATATGTAGTGTTTGGTTTACCCAAATGGAAAAAAAAAAAGAAAGAAAAAACCTCCAAGTAGTCTCAACTAGACTCCTTTTGCACTCCAGTGGCTGTTCCCTCCTTTTAGTGTTGCCTGCTAGCTGAGCAAGCAGTGAAGGCAAAAGTGGAAGTCTGCCCGCATCCAGCTCCTACAGATCATAAAGCTACAAACCACCACATTTCTAAAAACTGGGAAGGGAAAGTGAAAGAGGAAAGTCTGCCAGCAGGAACTGACTATATCATTTGAATTTCTCATGACAGCAAAATAAATAAAGCTATAAAATCTGTACTCTCAAGCCTTCTGAACAAGGAACACATCGGATTTTAAGCCGCCACGGATCTCTTCACTTTTCTCTCCTCACACTGTCACCCTGTGCAAGAGGGCACGGGAAGGGGCTGTAGGTTAGAGAACTGCCCTAGTCCTGGGGAGAGACACAATGAAACCAAGCAATGGAGAACAGGGCTCTGTGAGGCTGTGCAAGGCAGACCAGAACAGGGTGCAGACTAATTCTCTACATAATAATATTGTCACGCTAGCTTTGGTAGTACGTTTAGACTTACAACACTCATGCGGTGCTGGGTTATTGTCCACGACCACTCAGTTCTGGCACCAGTAGATACAGACACTTCAGTACCACACTAATAGTTTCTCCTAACCATGCCTGAGCTACTACTTCTTGTGGATATAGGTGGACATCAGTGAATTGTTCAGCTGCCATCTCACTTCAGGGATTAGCAGTTAGCAGAAAGAAGACACCCCTGAAGAGCACAGAAGCGGGAATACATACTCTGATGTAGGCAGAGGGTCCTCTTGAAAGTAGGGGTCCTGCAAAGCCTGCTCTGAGGTAATTCTCTTTGTAGGGTCCATAGTAAGAAGCTTCTGAAGCTGCAAAGCATAACAGTAAAAATAGCAAAAAGCTTATCAAACTATCGTTTTTCAAACTATGACTTATATGTCTTGGATTGCGGACTGTTAAATTATTAGTGGCTTGTCCAGACAAGCCTAAGTTAGCTTTGCTTGTTCAGTAAAGTTCCCAAGAACTAGAATGCACATCCATCAAAGTACTACAGCTGTGAAACACTTATCACACAAGAAATAGTTCAGTGTATCAGGCAATATTAATTGCTAAGGCTGCACCACCATGCTAAAGTGACACTAAATTCAGCTATTACCAGTTCATAAAGTATCATAAACCAAAGAAATGTTTCTTTATCACCATTTCTAAATAATGATGTTTTCTGTTTTGGCACATGTATAGTTTTTATACTGTTCTGTACTGCTGACACAACAGGAAAAAAAGAGTCAGAGGAGACTGAACATGACCAGGACTCTCCGTATCACTTTAGGGACAGAAACCATAAATCTTCATCTCTCGCATTGGCGACTCTGTCACTCATGCAGCTCCCAATCCCATTCTAATTCGTACTGAAATGAGAAAGAGGAGGAGCAGATCCTTCCTAGTAACCTTTCTTACTTGCTAGGAGGAAAGCAATAATAAATTTATTAGCTAGAATGCTGTTGACTACAGCAGGCTATAAAAGAGGATTACAATATATTAGTAGTATAAAACAGGAATTACAGGCATAACATATCATTTATAGTTAGAGTTTATCAGAATGTGATAAACAAATCAGTAGGAAATCTGGGTGCTCAAATGACATCATACAGTATCCTGCTCTCACACGATACTCCTACTTCAAGTCAACAGTGAAAATAAAATTCTTTGTGCAAAGGGCATCTTAGCTCAGAGTCAATTTTCCAGGCCTCCAACAAAAATTGCCTGGATATTCAGCAAAAGAATGTGATTTTGGCATATGTGTTTGGGGCTTTTTGTTCCAATAGATCAAAAATCTGATATACACTTCTATATTCTATGTATGTGGCACAGTGAACAGCCGAAGTAAAAACATTCATCAAGAAAGATGATTCCTTCTATCTCCTTTCTCAATAGTTATAGTTAACCCAACTTTGTAGATGAGGTCTTATAAAATTTTCTGTACTTTTGCCACTTCCTTCCCATCCCTCCTTCTTCCCATACTTTATGGGCCACGGACCCCAACAGGCTGACAGCACAACAAAGAGCCATTTGGGTTGTCTCTCCACCAATCCGTTCACTTGAAACCAGCTCCTGAGTTGATTCCTGCTGCTTGTCCAGAAATACACCTCACGATGGTTCTGCACTGCACACACCTGGAGACTTTGCATGGCTCACTTACTGTGGTTTGTGTTGTCAGATAACCCTTAATGCTGTTTCCCACGTACCTTAACAAACCCAACCTCTAACATGCTGTTGGCTCTCTACACAGTGACCTCACACGATACAACGAATACAATTTTGGCATTCAGCATCTTTATTTCCAATCACCACCTCTCCCTATGTGTAAAATTTTTGTTAGTTTTAGTGGCTTGTGACACCATCACAGATGGTGCACATTTCTTCTCCCCAGTTCCTCCACAGTGACCACGGCGGCAAACACTGATGTTCTGTATGAGGTGACTCCCAGTCTTCGGCAACAGATGTGGTCATTGACAGAAACATACAGGACATCAGTCTCTGCCCCCTGGACTCCCTCCTCAGGACTGGCTGCTGCAGTACTACTCAAGAGAAAGCTCCTCCAGTTTTCTACCATATAGCACCCTCATCACAAGCTGCCTCCAAACATGATCTGTATTCTTTGTCATTCAAAGATAAGGCTATTGTACCACAGCAGAAGATCTAAAGATATCTTGGACCTTTTAATGTTCTCCTTATTCCCTTAGTAATCCCCCTCCATCCCCGAGGATATAATCAGTTCGTCCATTCTAGGTGACACCACACATAACATCACTCAAAGTGAGATATCCTGCCTGTCAGTTATGCTACTGTGAACCAACCTTCTTTTTGGTTTTCTGTAGCTTCTGTTGCTCCTAGGACAGTGAACAAAAAAATGCCTGGCCACAATTTGTTTTCAGGGTAGCAGCTGCTAACACAGTATAGAAAGCCTGCGAGACTGGACTTCAACAGGGTCATACTTCTCAGCAGCTCTCAAGATGCCTTGCTGTCAGGCTTTACTGGCCTGACACGACAGCTATAAATACTATGCTTGTAACTCTTCCAGGACAACAAGAGCAGATGCCTATTCCTGGATGAAAAACATTCCACCCTTCATGTAGATATTAACATTCAACGTCAGTCATCAGAGCGGCACAATATCCTCCTCTGTCAAGAGTTACTTGCTATCCTGCACTGGTCTACCTGATGCTGTATTTTCTCCATGCGCCACACTATGTATTCCTTAGGACAAAGTCTTGACCAATGAAGGTTACAAAGTAGACGTCTTCAGAGGTGACCTTGAAAGACGCAGGTTACCTCAAAAAAAACCCCCAACATAACTACTTTGGATATGAACAAGGAGTTTTAGGGAGTCAGAATACATGTACCTCCAAGCTCATTAGCAGACAAATATCTAACCTTTTGATTTGGGAGAGTATTGCACACCTTTCCTTCAAGATCTGCTGGTTTTTAGAATCTTTCACAAGATAAGGCAGGTACTGAGCCTCTTTGCTGTAGCATGACTGTGGCAATTTAGTTATACGGACCCCCTCAGTGCAGCACAGTATCAAGGAGGTTGCCCATGTTCCTGGGCATTCTTACGCAGAGCTCTGGGAGACTGACCTGTTTGAGACCAGGCTCCACCTCTGTGGTTGATCACTAAACCACCCTTATTCATCCCTGATTACGAACAGTGAGAAAAAAATGACTAGAAGAAACTACCCTGCTAAGCGAACTATCTTCCTCACGATGTTCAGAAATAGCCCTTAGACTTTTGGAAATCTCAGTTCTCATTCTCACACTTATGTAGAGGAACACATAGGTAGACACGTATCTACTTGTTCAGTCACTCTGTAGGAAAACTGGGAAATTCAGGGGCTAACTAACAATGTCTCTTACAATTGTCGTCTTTTCAGTCAGGCTCTTCCTCCAGATCATTCCAATGTATGCCCAGTAAGTTGAGTTTAAGAAATTGTATTTATTTTTAATTTAAGTCTCACACTTCTTACGTGAATGCTTCCCTTCCACTCACTTAGGACCAACCTATTCTGTTTCCACAGCTATGTGTGTCACCATCCAGCAGCCACTAACAAGTCAAAGAGCAAATCTTTGCCAGGATCTAGATGCTATGCTGAATCTGTAACTAGTGATGAAAAAAGACCACTAGAACTCAAGCTGCACTAACAGCCTCATTACAGAGGCTCCCTGCTCACAGCACTAGCAAAGTCACTTTGAACTTCATTCCTAAATTTAGACAGCACTAAGCTATCACAGAGGCATCCAGAAATGATGCTGTATTAGGCAGAGCAACCCTGTAGTCACCTACAAAGAACGACTCAACTAGGTAACGAACAAACAGATGTTTAGGGATATCGTTTGGAATCACCCACAGAACAGAGGTGGACTATTCTCAGAGGGAAGAAAAAAAAAAAAGAAAATTACTACAGGAAAAAAAAAATCAAATTTCTCCTTTCCTCTTCCCTTTCTTAACAAAACTCTTTAGCTCTTGGGAGCTCTTCAGCTCTCTGAAACAAAACAGAATCAAGGGATATATAATACACACTATCCTTTTCATTATCATTATCCAAAGGGTAAGGCTGAGTATATGAGTGCCTTGCAGACCTTAATTAGATAAGACCTTCAGATCTTCAGTACCAGCAGTTTAAGCACACCCTCAGCATGAACGTATATGAAGAAAACACATCTCAAAAATGGCCAGTTAGTGATAAATAGCTTTCTTTAACGTCAGTGTTTGTTAGCAATGAGATAGAAGAACAGACACAGATACCACCATTAGAAATGTATTTCACTCCTGTCATCACGGTGACCTTCAAGTTGTACCTACCAAAAGAAAAACTTTGCTGTCAGGCTTGACTTTGTGTTTCTCCATGTATTTTATGAGGCTACTATTGGCATATCTGAAAAATACAAAGACATTTCTGAAATAATACAACATTAAGAATATGGAACTGCACCAAGTGATCACAAAACCATTTACACCCCTTAATAAGTAAACTATAAAAAGAATTGCTATCAGAAAACATGTCAGATATTTATCTACCAGTTGACACTCTAAGTGTGCTTTTCACTAACAGTAATAGTATCAACTGTGTACAGATTATTTCCATGGAACATGCAACTTATATATAGTATATTGATAAGCTGTTGAGATGGACATACAGAGAAACTCAGCTTGAGCTTTATAGTCTAGTTCACTAAAGCAACTCTGCCACAGAAAGTGTACAGCAGTTCATAACAGTGCAACATTTAAGCTATTGTTTCCAGATGCTAGTTGGCAGAGCAATTAGTTTATCATTCTGTCTCCCTGACTCCAACCTGCAGCAAACCACACAGTCCGTATAGTTCGCAAAGCTCAAAAATGCCCCAAATATGTATGACCTGTGCCTTGCCTTTAAACTACAAATCCAGAGGTTATTTTCAAAAGAAAGAAGCTTCATGCACAGATAAGCTTCATTAATGAATCCACGGCAGAGCTGGAAACAGAATCCAAAACTCCTGAATCCATGTTCTCTGCCTTACAACAGTTTGTGTTACTCCTTACACGCTCTGATCTATCACTTGACTAATTTGATGAAACCATCAGGAAACTCTAAAAGTGGAAAATTCTCAGCTCCCAGATAGGCTTTGCATCACAACCTACTGAACACATTACCTTCCATAGAAGTTTCTGTCCACTGCTTTACTGTCTCCACATATCTGCTGGTAAAAAGGACCAGGGAAGTGCTTCCCTATTCTTTCTCACACAAAATTCATGAAGTTATCTTGAACAGCTAATACAAATGGTTTAAGCAACCTCATTTGTCTGTGCCTGCCATAGATCAGACAGCACTTACGACAACCTCTTCTAAAGAAATGAGGAGGCCACTCAGTTGATGCTTTTAACAAGCAGCTGAGGGAGAAAACACCATTCAAGCAAAACAGCTAATTCAAAACAGGACAGCTGTCACCGTGCTAGAACCCGAATGCTCCAAAATCCCCTCCCCAAAAAGTCAGAGGATAGGAGCCAATTTCTGCCTCTCTGCTACATTCACTGAACTGTTGTTGTGTTATCATTACTTACGTTGTTCTCCTAAAATCTTTCTGAAGAGTTGGATATTCTGGCATCTTCCTTATGTCTTCCCAATCTTTATCTTTGGTGGTGGGG
>Ga0181612_124144_pt1 | contig 11095 bp, 6 predicted proteins | sample HoacroProtozoa21_FD_119630 | JGI IMG/M metagenome (GOLD analysis project Ga0181612, IMG submission 119630) | Hoatzin crop microbial communities from Cojedes, Venezuel. Combined Assembly of Gp0051906, Gp0051904, Gp0051908 | reverse complement strand
CCTCACTGACCACTCATCCAGCCCACACTTCCTGAGCTTCCCTAGGAGAATGTTATGGGAGACAGTGTCGAAAGCCTTGCTGAAGTCGAGGTAGACAACATCCACGGCTCTCCCCTCATCTACCCAGCCTCACATGAATGATGCTCCCATCCCTTAATCATCCTTGTGGCCCTTTGCTGGACTGTCTCCAGTATGTCCACGTCTCTCTTATACTGAGGAGCCCTAAACTGGACACAGTACTCCAGATGTGGTCTCACCTGTGTTGAAGGATCAGCTCCCTTGACCTTTCAGTTTTGTGTCATCAGCAAAGCTGATAAGGGTAAACTCTGCACCATCATCCAGATCATTAATGAAGATGTTGAGCAGGATTGGGCCCAGTATTGATCCCTGGGGTACACTGCTGGTTAATGGACTCCAACTAGTGTTCCTGCCAGTGATCACTGCCCTGTGGGCCCAGATGTTCAACCAGTTTTCAATCCACCTCATTGAGTGTTCATCCAGCCTATACTTATCAGCTTCTCTACGAGTATTTCTTGGGAGACAGTGTCAAAGGCCTAACTGAAATCCAGGTAGGCAATACCCACTGCTCTCCCCTCATCTCACAAGCTAACCATTTCAACACAGAGGGTTATCTGGTTGGTCAAGCATAATTTCCCCTTGGTAAATCCATGCCAACGACTACTCCCTTCTTGTCCTTAATGTGCCTGGAAATGGTTTCAGGGACAGAAGTGAGGCTGATCAGCCTGTAGATCTCTGCATCCTCCTTCTTGCCCTTTTTGAGGACAGTAGTGTTATCTGCTTTTCTTTTTTCATCAAGCACCTCTCCCAAGCTCCATGATCATTCAGACATCAAGAGTGGCCTCAAAATTACATTACTCTTCTCCTTCATCACTCCCACCAAGGTCCGTGGACTTATGTATGTCCAGCTTGTTTAAGTAGTCTCTAATCTGATCCGCTTTTCCACCAATGGTAAGTCTTCCTAGCTCCAGACTTTCCACCTAATGTCCGGGTCCTCGTATTTCTGAAGGTTGGTCTTCTTAATAAAGATTGAGAAGAAGAAGGGATTGAATGACTCAGCACATTCCATGTCCTGTGTCACCGGGACTGCTGCCCATTTAGCAGCGGATACAGGTTTTCCCTAGACACCATTTTGCTGTTTATGTACCTATAGATTCCTTTATTATTGTCTTTGACATCTTTCCACAGATTCAACTTCAGGTGGGCTTTGGCTTTCCTAACTCTGTTTCTGTAAGAAAGATCGGACAGCAACTCTGTACTCCTCCTGGGTCACATGTCCTTGCTTCCACCTTCTGCATAATTCCTTTTTACATCTGAGTTTTGCCAGGAGCTCCTTGTTCATGCATGCAGGCCTGACTTCCTGCCCAGTGGGATGAACCGCTCTTAAACTTGGAGGAAGTGGTCCTTGAGTATCAACTAGCTTTCTCGGCCCCTCTGCCCTCCAGGACCTAATCCTCTGGGATTCTTTCAGGAAGATCCCTGAAGAGGCCAAAGTCTCCTCTCCTGTAGTCCAGACTCGTGGTCTTGCTTTTTGCCCCGCTCCCTCCTCTCAGGATCATGAACTCCACTATCTCATGGTCACTGCAGCAAGGCTGCCCTCAGCCTTCACGTCCCCGAGCCCTGCCTTGTTTGTGAGTAGGAGGTCCAGTAGAGCACGTCTCCTCATTGGCTTCTCTATCCCTTGTGTCAGGAAGTTGTCATCAATTCTCTCCAGGAACCTCCTGGATTTCCTATGTCCTGCTGTGTTGTCCCTCCAGCAGATATCGGGGTGGTTGAAGTCCCTCACGAGGACCAGGGTCTGTACATGTGAGATTGCTTCTAGCTGTCTGTAGAACTCCTCCACTATGGAACAAGGCAGGTGTTTTCCTTTCCTAGAATAAGCGCTACTTCAGGTACAGACTAAATTTGGGCTAACAAGTGATTTTCAGCCAAAATCTGAAAGCACCTAATGAATTTGTTAAGGTACAGAATGTTGGAAAGGAGACAGATGGAACTGCTGGCTGGGATTCAGGAACACTTCAGGTGCCCGAGTCCCAAATAAACAATGTTCAGGCAGGCTGGAATCAATGTGAATCTTGGGGAATGTTATATTGCAGACCCTGCTAGCAAATGTCATAAAGACCCAGCAAAATCTGCTATCACAGAACTTTCTGTAGTGTAACAGATTAATCTGTGTTTTTAAATAAACTTTAAGCATTTACATCTAAAATAAAGTATTTGCATGTGTGGAACTAAAATTTGAGCTTTGTGTGATTGTTTTGAGTCCTCCACTGTATGTGTATTTCATCCACTGCAGGATCAAGGAATGGGATATGAAGACATTTCATAACTGTTGTCACTGAAAGGCTAAATGAAGTCAATTTAAAATGCTGTGAATCGTTACTATAAATACTGTATAAGAAATTAGATTGTACATGATACGAGAAGTAGAAAACTGATGTACATCCCTTGCTGTATCACTGATGACCTCCTGAGCACGATACTGCTAAGCTTTTGTGAGAGAACATGTATCTATCATACTTGTTCGCTGGTATTCAAAACTAAAGATGTAAGGATATGGTACAGGTAGCAATCCAGAAATATCATTAATGAATATAGTATGAAAACAAGGCCATAGTGAAAAAAAAGAAAAATCTTGGAAAGGGAGAAGAACCTAAAGGCTGGAACAATGAGAAGTACAATAACATAATTTTGATAGGAAAAGCATAATTATCTAAATGTTCAAATGTGTGTGTAATGTTTTATCAATTATATTACTCATATTTTACATTCTGCTGTCATTTTACTTCATTTCATATTAGAATCAACACTCCTTAAACAATAGTTCCTGACACTTTGTGCTTTTCTGTAAGATAACAGACTTAAAACATTTGTGAGTCAACCAAAGAGAAGAGTCTGTCACAAAGGTCAATTACCTGCCCAGGAAGCCAGCTTCAAAAGTGAGTTTGCCTTCAGAGTATATTCCATGTCAGTCCATTCGTTACAGCAGTTGCTTACAGACAACGGTAGAGCACTGAGTAGAAAATACAACTGACAGCAGCTCTGAAAGGGAAGCAAGTTTCACTCTTCTTTGCTTTTGTGTGGTTCGTGGCCACCTGATTTCCTTATATGAACTAGTGTGAACCCAGCACATAGCAAACAAAATTAACAGGCCTGGTTAAGCTTTGAGCTCCTCTTTTGACATTCCAGGTCAATGGAAACAGACAACAGGCCCACATAAGGTTGCCAAAATACAGTAACATAGATGAGGGAGTGACATAATGCTTGTACTATGGATACACATGCACTGCACGCTCTTAAACAGCCTTGTTTCATATTCTTTTATTTTCAAAACTTGAATTTCCATAATTTTGTGCATTACAGATATTAATGAAATACTTCTTTTTCACAAAACGAAGGATAAAGCAAGTGACACGACAAGGAACCATTGCTGCCACACCATCAAAAAACGGCAGTGCCTGTCTCACCCACCAGAAATTACTCTTACAGCAACTTCAGACATCAAAAAACATTGCATGTGACTTATGTGATAAGCAGTAGGCAGTAGCATGTACATAGTCCATTGACAGTAATAGTTCTAGGAAGTTATTTTGAAAATAAACTCTTCCATTGTTTTCATTCACAAAATACACCAACTTTTAAATGGATAGGTAAAAAAAAACCCTAAAAGGTTCAATTAATACCAAAAGACAGATGTAAATATCTGCAGAAATATCTCCATGTAAGTATCTTCTTCATTCATGATTGGAAAAGGCAAAAGCGATTATTTATTTCAAGGTATTTTATCAATTAATGAGTACCCGAGAACCATACACACCTGTGTATGCTAATACAGAATATATTGAATTACTGAACTCAGTAAACTGTTCTTCAAATATGTACACATTCATAGTGCATGGGCTACTCCACAAACAGAGAGGATGCTGTTTGGAAGACAGTGGTATCAGTCTCTACAGTTCTGGGCAAACTGTGGGTAAGCTCAAGGGTTTCTCCAGCTCTCCAGGGACACGCATTGTGGCTGTGTCCTCGGTGCATGTTGTGATAAGATCTGGGTGTGCACTCCATGGTTGCCTTCACTGCCACTACCTGGTTGCCATTAGAAAAAAGCACTAACACGCAGGCAAAAAAGAAGCCACAGATATGCACTGTTCAGACACCGACTGGCTTCCCAGCTCTACAGAAGTTTCAATACTATCCCCAAAAAATCTAGAATTATCTCTTCAGTTTTCTCTATTTAAGTATTTCCAATGAAAAAGACTTGACAGATGAACATTTTTATATAAAATGGCAGTACCTCTTTATTTTGGATGACGCAGAGGCCTGAAATTACCAACTGGAATAAATTCAGAAAATATATCTTCTCTGTTCTCGTATAGTTAGATATTGATTAATATATTATACTGTTGATCTTCTTAAAGAATCTACCTCTAAATTCAAACAAGAGGCGTCTCTTGCTGGAGAGAAATTATTTTCACAAGGGAAGCAGAAATTTCTCCCCAATTTAAAAAGCTGTTCCTACATTCCTTATTTTCTGTAGTAATATCTCTCTCTAGTATCTCTCTGTCCTTAATATCTCTCTGCCTTACCAGCACATTGAATTTTCAATATTTTATTCTAGAACATCATATTTTTATTATAATCTGAGGGGTTTTTTCAGTTTTGAAAGCAATTTTTAAGACTAATTTCTGTAAAATGTAAATAACTATACTTTTCATTTGTAGAATGATACAAGAAACTCGAATGTGAAGGTCTTCCTTATTGTGAAATTAATGATCACGAAAATAGTATAGAATATGCACAAGTAAAATTATTCTTGAAATTATGATATTGTAATAACTGAGAAGCCGACTATGGGATAATTCATGTTATTTTCTTTTTTATTGCTGCTATTAAGTTAGCAGGAAATAGAACGAAATAAGGTATAACACTTGCCTATTAACCAACAGTTGATGTAAGAAGCGATGCATGAATGCAGTGGAATATTGGACACTTGACTATTTAACTTCCACTTGTTTTTTCTTATTAAACTAATTATTCCTGCACTATCTAAATCCTTCTAAAACAATTTCCCACTGTCTGAAGCAAAACCCATCACTGGGAGCAAAATCAGCTGATTCTTTGAAAGCTGCCTTGATGCTGAACACACACACACAACATGCTACAGAACTCAAGCAGATACTTTCAGTTTCTAGGATTAAGGAAACTTTGTATTAATGTCTTCCAGTGGAATTATTCACAAAGCCTCACGTCCTTCAGCTTCCCTGAGGCCTGAGGTCAGCAAGAAAGTGATATAAAAATCTTATGATTATTAATCACCAACAAATAAACCTATGAGCTTGCATCAAACGCTGAGAACAGTATTTGTATTGCTACCTAACCCATTATTTTTGACAATGCAGCAAAATGAAAGCCTTTTGTCATCACAGACTTCTGAAGTGTGCTTTTTGCAACACAAAAAATAAACACTGTGTAATCACGTTTCATACTGAAAAATAAAAACTAGTATTACTAAATACCGCAAGAATTATCATTAAAATCTTTCAAAGGTATACATCTGAAAGTCTGCAAGGAAGTGGAATTCTTTACACAGATCCTTATAACAGAAGCGTGGCTTTTCTCTCTCACATTAGCTTTAGGCAAGGTACAAGAAATGTAAGTACTGGCACTGTAAACATGTTATCATTACAGCTTTGAGAGCCAACAGACTATGAAGAGTGATGGTTTCCACAGATAACTGCAGATCAGTCCAAGTGATGAAAAAGAAAACTGCAAGTTGTTCTCATTATCGGACTTTTTTCATCAGTTCTCTTGGAAATAAAATTTATTGTTTGCCTTTAGATGCACTTTCAACATTTGGAAAATTTGAAAGGAGGATGGAAGGCAAACAGAGTGTGAGGGACTTTGTTTTCCACGGTACTGTTGTCTTTGGAAACTAAAAAATTGTGAATTACTAAAAGGATGGCCATGAATACTAACTATTGCTCACATTAGCCAAGTGATCAGTCCCGAAATTAAAGCAAAAAGCCTACCACATATGGATTCATCCACTTTTTAAATTAAAATTTTTCTTTGACTTAATGATAGAAAACGGGTATGGGGATCAGTTTATGCAAATCCTGTTTATGTTTCTACAGTGTTACCAGAAATATTCCAGGACACAGTACATCCCCTACTTACAAGGGCTGCCTAACTTTGTGAATGCCTATTCATGCAGCGGCCTCTTTGCTCTGGAAGCTCCTTTGCCATTTAATTGCAATCTGCTGTATTTGTTTATTCCTGAGAGATCTGCACTTTTCTCCTGCCTAGAATGGCATTTCAATACATGTTTAGGTAGACAGGCATCCAAACTCTGCCTAAGATCCCTAGGAAAACCCCAAAAACGTGTGTCATCTGTAGCAGGACAGGAAACAGCTATTACCTACTTTTTCAGTTAAATTTTTGATGTCAGAAACAGATTCTAACTCCTATTCAAACCGAAGAGGAATTAATTTTTTTGAGCCCTGAACACTCAGGTGGATTTGGTATTTTCAGCCAAAGAAAGAGCCTAAATTCGGCAGACTGGACTGCTTGCCTGAGGCCACTGTCTCCACTAACTGTATAGGAAACACACAGTTTTGCACAGTCTAGATTATCCCCACCGCCAGGGCCCAGTAATCTAAACATGAAGTGAGACAATGCTTAGTTTAGCATCTTAAGTTAGACAAACTGTATTCCAAACTGTATTTCTTTTGTGAACTTTGACTTCCACAAGGTTACTTAATTAATTAAAACTTCAAGTTGTGTGCTGTGTGGCCTTATAGAAGTTGAAGGAGTTCAGGTTCCTTTTATTATCCAAGGAATGAGAATCAGCAGTTCAATACTTCTGTGTTGGCAGAAAAAGAACAGTAGACAAATACCAGGTCCTTTTCTAGCATATATAAAAGATATGTATAAAGACTGTATAAAGATGGTACCATAAAGATTTGAACATCTGGATTTCTTTCATTTTACAAGAACATATCACACATGTATAAGTCCTTACTACACAGGTAGGAGTGCAGCCAATAGCTTCTCGAAGCCCCAGATATTTGTAAAAGAGACTGATTTACTCTTAGCTTCTCTAAGAGTGACATAGAAAATATCGAAAGATAAATTTACAGCAAGAACTGAAACTGAAAATAAGGAAGCTGGGAAACATAAAAATATAAAGGCTACAAATCTGGACAAAATAAGATACTGGCATTATTGCACTGTCAAATTCAGTATTGAATACACAACCTAGTGCATAACTGAAAATGATGAAAATTTAGAAGGAACAACACAATATTTACAGCCAATTTTGCAACAATATGGTGTAAGCCCCTTTATTTGATGAGGATTTTTTCTTTTATAGCACAACAGGTGAACTGTTGCCAGTATGTCAGTAGACAGCTTACACCTGACTTCTGGCAAAGTGAGATGACCCACAGGTATCCAGAGTTTTGAGACACGTCTGCCAGTATTTTTTCCATAAAGCAAACACCCAAAGGCACCAGAGGGTTTTGAATCTCAATACCTCTGTTTTACTACAACAGGGTACATTTTAAAATATACTAACTCTTCAGCAAGACAGAACAGCAAAAAAGAGTTGGTAAAAAATGTCTGCTGCCACAACAGTTCTTCAAGAAACGTCTTTCTTTTTGTCATTTTTTCTGCCTAGCCAAATACCTGCTTCTTTCTTCCTACCCTCTCTGTACTCTTATCACTTCCTAAATCTCTCCTTCTCAGCTTGGCCTTCCCTGCATCCTGGAAGACTCCCCCAGCTGCTACGCGCTGCTGCTCTCAGGAGAGCAGCACTCTGCAATCATGTTCCAGGAGGTTCACCCCTAGCTGACACAAAGCTATCAGATTTTTTACTATGATTAATTATTTTGTAATATAATTTAGGCAGGAAAGACGTGTAACAAACCTGGGCTTATCAAACTGATGTTAAAAAAAGGTGAAAATAGTTATAACCCTTTTTTCCTCTTTAGGTTCTTAAAGAATAAATAGAACGGTTTCTACCAAGTTGAATCAACACCATAACGATCTCAAAAACTTCAGAGAAGGATTTTAGAAATTTTTGCAACACAACTAGTTTTATAATGAAGATAAGAAACTCCATAATAAACTAATACTATCCCAAAGTAAACACTTAAACTAATAAAAAATACCACTGGATGTTAACAAATGATGATTTTTAATTAAACAAGATTTTAATTCATGCTTGAGATGGTCATATTCATGAACCATTTCTCCAAAGCTAAATAAGAAAGCCTCCAAGATCAAGGAATTCTGAAGATACAGCCTAATTTAAAATCACAGACGTACAGTGGACCTGCAACCCTACTGAAGATTAAGTATTTCTACAGCCACTGAAAGATTTAAGGATCACAAAAATGAAGCAGATTTAAAGTAATTTTGATTGTGTGTTTCCACTAAATAAGGATTATGTCTCCGTCTTCCAAATTCGTAATATTTTGCTAGTTTTGGTTGAAATTTTTCTTGTTTCTCTTCTTTTTTTTTTCCCCCCCTCAATCACATTGAATAAAGGAATAAGGAATAAAATAAAATGAGAATTCTAGGTTGCTTTTTTCCCTCATTTTAATCATTTGCTATATGCAGAGCTTTTGTTTTATTTGAATTTCCGAAAGTTTCCACCTTGCAAAATTCAGACGCCATCTGGGACAAAGAAGAAAAAGTACAGGGGAAGGAAATGAGAGCACTAATATTTGTGTGATGTTCAGTGCTCCAAACTCTCTCTGGATTTTTTTTTTTAAGTGGATCAAAGAACTTACCAGATATTTTGTACAACTAATTCCTCTAACATCAAAGTCCTATAAAATGTCACTATTTTCCTGTAATCGCCATTGAAAAATCTCATTGGTTTCAAAGTTTGTTTTTCCTACTCAAGAATGAATTGTAGTCAGATGAGAGTGACATGAAACAGCCTGAATTCCCTTAATTACTTGATTTTCAATTCATTTGAAACCTTTCATCTTCTACAGGCTAAGTCCTTGTGTTTCTTTTCTTTTATATAGCACTGAAAAACCTCAATTTATGACACAAATGAGAGAAGAAGACCACCAGCATGAATTAAAAAATTACTTTGTTGAATAATTCTTCCCCATACATAAGCTTCCTAATGCAAGTTCTTTTTCTGAAGAAGTGCACGGACTGGGCTCTGACTCTAAGTTTCACTGTCATTACTTCTGTTTGAATAGCTATCAGGTGAAGACAGAGACCTTAACATTTCTTAAGTTAAGGAGCATGCAACAGAGGTCTCTTTAACACCAAGAGGTATAACAAGAGCATGTAAATACAGTAAACCTTTTCCCTGAGCTTCCAGTTGAAAGCAATCATCTTTGTCAGGAACTGACAGCAATTGATTTACTGAGATCTCAACACTAATAACACCTATAGGGAAGTTACTGTTCTGATAAATTACTATTTACCTTCTCATGTGGATTCTAAACAAGGTGATCACAGGTTTCTACATGGCACTGTCTCTTCAAAAAAACCTCACGCACGTGTGTGAATGTATGAAGTACAGACCACTTATGAGTGTCTGTTATTTATTTCAGGAGTCAAAGCCCTGGTGGTGATGGACTTTGAAAAACATGAACAGAGGAACCACACTGTGATACAAGAAGCGATCGTTTTTCTTTCATCACAGTACATTTAGAAAAGGGAAGTTAACTATATGCTATCACTGCACAGTACCCATTCAGATGCTAAAATGAGGCTGCAGCAGCCTAAATTGTGAATTTTGGATTGCTTTAACAATTTCTTACACTTTCAGCTCAAATCTCAATTGAGCCCAAAGTGTAATGCTTGAGTTCTGCGAGAGCAAATCTGCTTGAGGGAAGTTGCTCAAGAGCAAGCAAACTAAGTTACACTGTAACAGATGCTTCGACAACCTGCAGTAAGATGACTTCACCTTCAAAATGTCAACCTTTAGCTAAAAAACAGAGTATGAACTACTGAACAGTGTGGATCCTTTGACTTTGTATCATAAACATCTAGAAATTACAGGGACAAACAACTTCTGTTGACATCAGGAGTGCAGCTTCAGAAATAATACACAGAAACATTGCAGATGAAACTGAGGAACTATTTTTGCAATTAGGTTAGTTGTCAGCATTTTCTCATCTATGTAAACTTTTCTGCAGGGTATATAAGCTTTAAGTGCCTATAATCTTTGGTTACTGCCAGCTAAGAAAACTGTGAAATGACACAAGGATTATTACAAGAAATATTAAAAGCTATGAACCTCGTGAAAATTCATATCAAGTTTTCAGGCAAAGGTGCAATCTGATATGTACACAGATTGTAGTAAACTTTCGAAAAACTTCAACATCATTAGAAAAGATAAAGCACCACTGAAGTCAGATAAAACTTTTACTGATGTGGAAGTGCAAGCAAAGAACTTGTAAATTTCTCTCCCGAAATTAACTACTCCCAAATTGTTTTTACATGTTGCAAATTTTTACCTTGTATATTTTTAGTAGATTTATTAATAAGGATGACTCCGAAGATCACTTGTGGGCTGATTTAAAATGAAAACGTCCTGGGAAAAGTCTGTTTCCTGTCAATCTAATTTCTAACTAGACTCCTACCTCAAATATAATACGAAGAAGGTAAAATAAAATGTAAGATGCAAAAATCAGCACTTGCTAGAGTACACTTCATTTTTTTTGAAATCTAGACATGCTACACTGCCACTGCATCCAGCATATCTCAAGTCTGATTAAGGAAATGTAGTGAACTAAATATCTCAAAGACTCAGCAGTTCAACTTCATGGCTGTTACATACTGCCAATGTGCTGTTCATGTTTTCCCTCTTCACACAATCACAGAATCACAGAATGTGGGGGGTTGGAGGGGCCCTCTGTGGGTCATCTAGTCCACCCCCCCTGCCGAAGCAGGGTCACCTACAGCAGGCTGCACAGGACCACGTCCAGGTGGGGTTTGAACATCTCCAGAGAAGGAGACTCCACAACCTCCCTGGGCAGCCTGTTCCAGGGCTCCGTCACCCTCAGAGGGAAGAAGTTCTTCCTCATGTTCAGGTGGAACTTCT
>Ga0181612_118064_pt1 | contig 11095 bp, 9 predicted proteins | sample HoacroProtozoa21_FD_119630 | JGI IMG/M metagenome (GOLD analysis project Ga0181612, IMG submission 119630) | Hoatzin crop microbial communities from Cojedes, Venezuel. Combined Assembly of Gp0051906, Gp0051904, Gp0051908 | reverse complement strand
GGCTGTGATAAAACACTTAAAGCAATGAACAGAAAATATGACACCAGCGTGTTTTATGATAAAATCTGTTTGCTTAAAAAGTATTTTGAAGGCTGTGCAATAACGGCAGATCTTATAGTCGGGTTTCCCGGTGAATCCGAACGTGATTTCCAGGACACTTTGGATTTTATCGAAAAATGCGGATTTTCTCAGATCCACATCTTTCCGTATTCCAGAAGGAAAGGGACTCCTGCAGATAAGATGAAGAATCAGCTTACCCATTTCCAGAAGGCAGCAAGAGCCAGAGAAGCAAAGATCGTGGCAGAACGCATTCGAGCAGATTATCTCGAAAATTCAGTCGGCAAAATTCTGCCGGTCCTTTTTGAAACGGAAGATGAATCTGTTTGGTCCGGGCATAGCGATACATATGTGCTTGTTAATGCTAAAGGGGAAAACCTGCGGGGTTTAGTAAAAAATGTCAAAATTACCTCGGTTGACGATCAAATCCTTGTAGGAGAGATAATTGACTAGGCAAAATGATTTGCGATATAATTTTAACAGGCGCGAACTCGCGTCATTATTATTAGAACTTTGGAGAGAATCAGTGAACAGAGAAGATGTTTTTAATTTTTCTGCAGGTCCGTCGGTTATGCCCGAAGATGCACTGAAATCAGCCGAAATCGAACTCATGAATTATAAAGGGTGCGGTATTTCAGTGATGGAAATGAGCCATCGAAGTTCAATGTTTCAGGATATCTTTGACGAGACGAAAAACCGTTTGAAAAACATACTGCATATCCCGGACACTCATGAGATTCTTTTTCTTCAGGGCGGAGGGACTACGCAATTTGCCGCCGTACCGATGAACTTAATGAAAAAGGATGGATGCGCCGATTATGCTTTGACAGGCCATTTTTCCAAATTAGCCTATGAAGAAGCTGCCAAGTACGGAACGGTTCATGTTTCATGTTCGTCGGAAGACAGCAAATTCAGCTATATACCAGATCAGTCTCACCTGGAAACGGCAGAAAATTCAAGCTATTTCTACTATTGTTCCAATAATACAATTTATGGAACGGAATGGCATTATGTGCCGGATGCGGGAAATGTTCCTCTGGTTTCGGATATGTCATCAGATATATTGTCTCAGGATATTGATTTTAAAAAATATAATCTGATTTTTGCAGGCGCACAAAAAAATATGGCTCCCGCAGGTTTGACAGTAGTAATAGTACGCAAAGAGGCGACAGGCAATGAACTTGCTATTACACCAAAAGTCATGAGCTATGCAGTACAAATTAAAAAAGATTCCATGCTGAATACCCCTCCTTGCTGGTGCATATATATGCTTAACGAGACCTTGAAATGGGTTCAAGACAGCGGGGGAATCCCAGCTATGGAAGAACTGAAGGCAATACGATCCTCCATTTTGTATGATGTTATCGACAACAGTACTTTTTATTCAGGGTATGCTGATCCCGCTTCAAGAAGCTATATGAACGTGACATTCCATACTCCTTCAGAGGAATTGGACCTTCAGTTTGTAAAAGAAGCGCAGGAGTGCGGGTTACTTAACTTGAAGGGGCATCGCACACTCGGAGGATTGCGGGCATCGATCTATAATGCCATGCCGGTTGAGGGAGCTCAGAAATTAGCGGAATTTATGAAAAAGTTTGAGGTCAGCTATAAATGAGAAAGATCAAGACAATTAATAATATTTCCAGAACAGGTACAGATATTCTGAAGGAACGCGGATATGAAGTAGGACCGGATATTGATAACCCGGATGGAATCATTATCCGATCCAAAGATATTCTTGATTTTGAACCGAAAGAAAATCTGCTTTGTATTGCAAGAGCCGGTGCCGGCTATAATAATATCCCTATTCGCCGCTGCACTGAAAACGGTGTTGTTGTTTTTATCAGCCCCGGAGCAAATGCTGAGGCCGTTAAAGAACTTGTGATGTGCGAGCTGGTACTAGCATCCAGAGATGTTCTGGGCAGCATTGACTGGGTTAAGTCTATCGCAAATATGGGCGATGATATTCCAGATCTCGTTGAAAAAGGAAAATCTTCATTTTCCGGTCCGGAACTGAAAGGAAAAACACTTGGGGTTATTGGTCTCGGAGCAACCGGCGCACTGGTTGCCAATATTGGTCTGCAGTTTGGCATGAAAGTCTATGGTTATGATCCATTCCTTTCTGTTGATGCTGCATGGAGATTATCCAAAGAGATCGTTCATGCTGATGAACTCAATGAGCTGCTTCCTTATTGTGATTATATCAGCATAAATGTACCGTTTACAGAGGATACGGTCCATATGTTTAACGAGACCGCTTTCAGTAAAATGAAAACCGGAGTAAGAATCACCAATGAATCACGCGCAGAAGTTGTAGATGATGATGCAATTTTGGCAGCAATAGATTGTGGTAAAGTGGCACGATACGTGACAGATTTTCCAAACAAAAAACTTATTAATATGCCCAATGTCATATGCCTGCCTCATTTGGGCGCATGCACTCCCGAAAGTGAGGAGAAGTGTGCGGTAATGGCCGCTGAAGAGCTTTATGACTACATTGAAAACGGAAATATCAAAAATTCTGTTAATCTACCGAATGCTTATCTTGACAGGATGGGTAAATGCAGGTTATGTGCAATTCACCATAATGTACCCGGTATGCTCACAAATTTCTTAAATCTTGTTGGTGAAAGAAACCTTAATGTAGAGCACATGATAAACAAATCAAGAGATGATATTGCCTATACCATCATTGATCTTGATGATTACATTGACCAGGAAATGATTGATGAAATCAAATCAATGCCGGAAGTGCTTAAAGTCAGAGTATTATAAAACAACGAAAGCAAGACTGGGATGGTCTTGCTTTCATTGACCTCTTTTATAACTTGTGATATGTTATTCAAAAATATATTTTAAGGATCAACATGGCAGAAAATGCGTTAAAATCCGTAAATAACAGAAGAAGTTCACTTATTGGCACAATGGTATTTATCCTTTGCCTGATTCAGCCGCTTCTCGATGTATTGTCGTACTGGCTGGATGAAATCTATAACGACAACACGGTAACATTAGCAATCCGGTTTTTTATATTTTTCGCAATACTTGTCGTTGCTGTTGTTATTTCGGATAGAAAGAAAATTTATATATCGGTCATAGCCGCAGCAGTACTACTGTTTGCGGCTCATACTGTTTGCTGCAGATCTGAGTGGGGATTGCAATACAATCTGTCCTGGGCTTTCTCCGATCTTGCAAATTTTATACGTATTTTACAGTATCCTATTTTCACATTGGCTTTCATTACTTTTTTCAAAAAGTCACATAGCTTGTACTCAGATATTGAAAATGGATACTTTTTAAATTTCATTGTAATAGTTTTAGTCGAAATTATAAGCACAATAACCGGAACTGATCCGCATACTTACCCCAACAAGCAACTTGGCATTCTTGGATGGTTCTATTTTGCTAATTCTCAAAGTGCTATTCTATGTGCAATTATTCCGGTGATACTTATCTCGTGTATTAACAAGAATAAATGCTGCTTTTCTTTGACGACTGTTTTGTCGATGGCGGTCTTATTCCTATTCGGAACAAGATTGTCTTATTTAGGCATTTTTGTAATTTGCTTTGGACTAATTATTGTAATTATTTTTAATAGAAAAACAGAAAAAAATGCTATCTGGGCCATCCTTGTTTTACTGATCTGCGCATGCGTATGTGGAATCGCTTATAAACAAGCGCCCTTCTATATAAATCAGAGTAGACATCAGGAGATCCTCGCCAAGGAGCAGAAAGACGTAGATCTTCTTTATTCAATAGGCAAGCAGGAATATGGTGCTTCTTCTGATTATGCACTTGTGCCTGTCTATGATAAATATCTAGAAGGGCTGGTTGATAAATTCGGCATTAAAGATGTTGCTGAGGAGTATGGCAGGTCCACAAATGCATCCCAAATTATTGATGTCAGACGATTAAAGCTCAACTATTGTAAGATGCTTATGTCGCAATCTTCTTCCGGCATTAAAATTTTCGGATTGCCTCTTAATAGCTTGTCCTTTGAGGATTATATCTATGATGTCGAAAACGACTGGCATGGTGTCTATTACTTATTTGGATTAGCAGGCCTGCTGGCTGTCTTGATTTTTACATGTTATTTTTTGTTAATTATACTAGTTGCATTGGTCAAAGATTTTAAAAAATATTTTACACTCCGAGCTGGAGCGGTCGGAATTTCTTTGATTCTTTTGCTTGCACATATTTATTTCACAGCGGGTGTATTAAGACGACCCAACGCTTCTTTTTATGTCTCTACAGCCTTAGCAATGTCGTATTTCCTGGTTAAATTAAGAAGGGAGGATGTGCCGGATGAATAGGATGTTGAGTAATAACAGCATATATAACTGGATATCCGCGCATCTCCATGTAATAGTTCTGCTTATTTTTGTAATCCAGCCGCTAATGGATATTTTGTCATTTTTTATGGATAAACTTTCCATGGGAAACACATTGACATTGTTGTTGAGATTGGCGGTATTGGCTATTACAGCTCTGCTGGGATTTGCGGTATCCAAGAACAAAAAAATATACTATATATTTGCAGGCATCTGTCTGGTTTTACTTATTGGACATGTGCTAGCTTGTCTTCAGCAGGAATATCTGGATCCAGTGGGTGATATTTCAAACTATATTCGAGTAATTCAAATGCCGTTGTTTGCCATATGCTTTATTTCTTTTATGAAAGCGAATGAGCGGACCTATGATGCTGTAATACAGGGCTTGATCATAAACTTTGTTATTATAACCGTATCGATTATTTTAAGCGTACTTACAGGAACATATGGACATACATACGTTGATAATGAAATTGGTGTTCTCGGATGGTTCAATACAAGCAATGCTCAAAGTGCTGTCATGAGTCTTCTAACGCCAATACTTGCAGTCTTTGCATATAGAAAAAACAATTACTGGATTTTATTGCTGACGATTATTGCTGCATTTTCGCAATTATATTTTCTTGGAACAAGATTAGCCTTTATGGCAATGGCTGTAACTCTATTTGGCTTATTAATTGTAATGCTTATTAATAAAAGCGTTGATTTTAAGGCACTTGCCATCATTGCTGTTTGCTTTGGAATATGCTGTGCCACAATAAAGGTTTCTCCCATGTATCGGAATCAAACGGTATACAGCAATTCGATGAATGATAAACAGGGCGACGCCAATGTAATGATGAGCATGCAGGGGAGTACCGATCGGGATGACTGGGACAGTTATACAAAAGCAGAGAAGAAGGAAATCCTTTCGGTCATTTATGAATTTTACAACACGAAGTATCTTTGCAGAAGATACGGAATAGATAATGTTCTCGAAGCCTATGACTATACTTATTCCATACAGGAAATTACCGCGACGAGACATCAGAAGATCATTTACTGTAAACTGCTGATGGAAGAGCAGGATTCCGTCCTATCAAAATTATTCGGTATGGAATTATCACGTATGATCTATGCCGGCAACAACTATGATGTGGAAAATGATTTTCACGGAATCTATTTCCTGTATGGCTGGACGGGACTGCTATTGATAATAGGCTTTATCCTTTACTTCGTTTATCTTATTGTTAAGGCTTTAATAAAAGATTTCAGGAAATATTTCACTTTCGAAGCGGGAGCTTTCGGAATGGCCTTCTGTCTTGCTCTTATTTATGCATATAGTACTGCCGGCGTACTGAGAAGACCTAATTCATCCTTTTATTTATCAATTGTTTTAGCGGTTATATATTATTTAACAGTCATTAAAAAATATGATGATACGAAAGGTTTGTCAATATGAGGTTCAGCATAGTAGTTCCGGTATACAATGTGGCGGAATATTTACCGGCTTGCTTGGATTCAATTTTAATTCAGGATCTTAGCGACTGCGAAATCATTCTTGTCGACGATGGATCAACGGATAATGAAAGTGCATCCATATGTGATTCCTACGCGCAAAAACATGGTGATAAGGTTCGTGTAATTCATCAGGAAAATCAGGGACTTGGCGGTGCCAGGAATACTGGAATAAGCAGTGCAAAAGGTGAATATTTGATATTCATTGACAGTGATGATGAGATTTCTGCTGATATGATCAAAACGATATCATCATATGTTGATGCATCACATGCAGATGTATATAATTTTGGCTACTACATCTGCAAACCAAATCAGGATCCTATTCCCGTTTTAGATAATCTTCCAGTCGGCGTTGATATGAATCTTAAAAACACCCCCGTTATATTAGAGGCTAATCCTACAGCTTGGACGCGCGCATGGAAAAGGGACCTGTTTATTGACAATAAAATAAAATATCCGTCACGCGTGTGGTATGAAGACATCAGAACCACAACGAAACTTTTTGCATGCGCAAAGAGTATAGTTGCAATCCCGGAATGTTTCTATAAATATAACGTAAGAGAAAACTCTATCACACACAATAAAAATGTTGAAAGAAACTCTGAAATTCTTGAAGCCTTTGATGATATTATTTCCTGGTATAAAAGCAAGGGAATATATGAGGATTACAAAGAGGAAATAGAACGTCTGGCCATTGAACATATCTTTATTGCAGGATCAGTGCGTGTTGCACGTCTTGATGATAAGAGCGATCTGCTGAATAGATTTAGAAATTATATGGATACTAATTTCCCGAATTTCAATTCAAACAGCAGGCTTTCAACGCTTTCAAAAGCTCAGAAACTTGCATATAAACTGATATACAATAAGAATTATCATCTGGTTCAAGTTTTATTTGCGATTAAAGATCGTATAACTGAAAAATAAAGGCGAAAGGGAACAACATGTTTTCGAAGAATCGATTAAATTCAAAAAAAGGAATACTGCTGAAGAATACGTTAATGCTGTACGTATTGCAGTTTTCCACTTATCTTCTTTCATTCATCGTTGTTCCATATGAGACGAGAGTATTAGGCCCCACATTTTATGGTAAGCTCGGCGTTGCCATGTCTATCATGGTCTATTTTCAACTGATCATTGATTTTGGATTCATACTATCCGCAACGGAAGATGTATCAAGGAATCGTGATAATAATGCTACTCTGTGTTCGATATTCACCTCTGTTACAGCATCAAAGTTACTTCTGGCAACAGCTTCTCTTGTTTTGCTTCTGATTCTCTGCCGGACAATCACGTCATGGAGAGAAGACACGACTTTTTATGTGCTCTTCTTTTTTGCAACTGCCGTAAATTCCATGATTCCGGATTATCTTTATCGTGGTCTTGAAGATATGACGGCGATCACAGTAAGGACCGTTATTATCAAGGCCTTTTTTACCTGCATGATCTTCCTTTTCCTAAAGCAGAAAGAGCAGATATGGATCATACCATTATTGAATATTATAGGCAATTCCGTTGCACTTGTTTTTGTAATTATTCATTTAAATGTTAAATACGATATTAAACTTTCAAAAGTGTCAGCATCCGATCTAATGAAAGCCATTTCAAGATCTTCGAAATTTTTCTATTCAAGAATAGCAACAACAGCCTATACCGCAGCGAATACGATTATTATTAACTTCCTGAGTGCCGGTGGAACAGCTGTCGGATTTTATACTTCGGCGGATAAACTTATTACAACAGGAAAAAGTGCAATGTCTCCTGTATCCGACAGCCTTTATCCGTACATGGTAAAAAATAAAGACTTTAAGCTTGTAAAAAAAGTCCTCTTAGTGGCCGAACCTGTCATTATTCTGGGGTGCCTTATCGTATTTATTTTTGCAGAACCTTTATGTATCTGGTTTTTCGGCAGCGAATATGGGCCGGTTGCTCCCATTTTACGGGTAATGCTCCCAATACTCGTGATCATTCTGCCAAGCTATATACTGGGCTTTCCAACATTGACGGCCATGGGACTGTCAAAGCATGCAAACTATTCTGTAATCTTCGGTTCGTGCATTCATATTATTAATCTTGTTGTGCTTTATCTTACTGGACATATGAATGCCATCACACTCGGAGCTCTTATTACAATAGCTGAAACATTGATTCTCGGCTACAGAATATTTATCATTTGGAAAAATAAAAACTTATTAAGTCAGGGTTAGAAATGAACAGAATTATTAATGCATTGTGCTGGGCCGTCTTCACTCTTTTGCCAGTTAAGAAAAATAAAATAGTGGCTACCAGCTATTACGGAAAAGGATATTCGGACAGCCCAAAGGCCATTGTCGACTCTTTACTTAAGAAGCGTAAAGATTTGGATATAGTCTGGCTTACAGATAAGAATACCGAACTGCCACAGGGCGTCAGATTGGCAAAATATAACAGCTATGCCCGTGCCTATCACTTGTCCACCGCAAAAGTATGGATCGACAACTGCAGAAAGGGTGCACCTCATAAAAAGCGCAGTCAGATATACATGCAGACGTGGCATGGCTTTGCTTTAAAACGTATAGAAAAAGATGTCGTTGACAAATTGCCGGATTCAAATTATGAAAAATATGCCATAAGAGACTCGTCACAAACCGATGTCATTGTTTCAAACTCGAAGCATATGAGCAAAATATATAGCGATTCATTCTGGTATGATGGTTCACTGTTCGAAGTCGGCTCTCCTAGAAACGATGTGTTTTTTTCTGATAACGATAGCTGTACTAAAGTGCATAAAGCCTTATCAATTCCAGATGATGCTAAAATAGTTCTCTATGCCCCGACATTTCGCGTATCGCAAAGTCTTGAGCCGTATGATATTGATGACAATAAACTTTGTCAGGCTTTAACTGAACGCTTTGGATCGAAATGGTCATTTGTTACAAGACTTCACCCTAATGTTGCAAAGTATTCCCACCAACTTCATTACAGCAATTCTATTGATGCAACAGGATATGACGACATTCAGGAACTTCTATGCGCAGCGGATCTATTAATTACAGATTATTCATCAGTCATGTTTGATTATATGCTCTCCGGAAAACCATGTTTTGTGTACGCAACAGATATTGAAGAGTATAGAAACGATCGAAATTTCTATATCCCAATCAATACGCTGCCGTTTCCTATTGCAACAGATATGAATTCATTTGTAAAAAACATTATAGAGTTCAATACTGAGACATATAAAGAAAATATAGATGCTTTTTACAAAAATTACGGTATAATGGAAAAAGGAAACGCAGCGGATCTATGTGCTGATTGGATTTTAAATAAAATTGATTTATGAAGAGGTTTACAAAATGAGAAGAGTTATTACATATGGGACCTTTGATCTTCTTCATTATGGACATATCAATCTCCTGAAGAGAGCAAAGCAGCAGGGTGATTATCTAGTTGTTGGATTATCGACGGATGAATTTAACTGGAATATGAAAAATAAAAAGAGCTACTTTTCATATGAAGTAAGAAAGGAAATGCTGGAAGCGATCCGTTATGTGGATATGGTAATACCTGAAGAAAACTGGGAACAGAAAATGACGGATGTTGATAAATATGATATTGATGTTTTTGTAATGGGAAACGACTGGGAAGGAAAATTCGATTTTTTAAAGGAAAAATGTGAAGTTGTATACCTGCCGAGAACACCGGAGATCTCAACAACAAAAATTAAAGATGATCTAAACAGCAGCCAGGAATAATGGCTGCTGTTTTCAAGAGAGGATATATCATGACAACAGAAAAGCTTTATTACGAAGACAGCCATTTGAAAGAATTTAAAGCAACGGTACTAAACTGCAAAAAGGCTGATGAACGATACCAAGTGATTCTTGACCGTACAGCTTTTTTCCCTGAGGGCGGGGGACAGGCTGCAGACACTGGAACTATTGAAAACTTCAATGTTTCAGATGTTCAGGAGGTCGATAGCAGCATCATACATTTTGTTGACGGCCCTCTTGAAGCTGGAGATGAGGTAGCATGTTCTATTAACTGGGATCAGCGGTTCCGCCGCATGCAGGGGCATAGCGGAGAACACATCGTTTCCGGACTTATTCATAAAAATTTTGGCTGTAACAATGTGGGCTTTCATATGGGGCATGAAACAATCACCATTGATTTTGACCAATTTTTAGATTCAAAGCAATTAAAAGACATAGAATATAATGCCAACAAGGCGATATGGGAAAATCACCCAGTTTCAACAGAAATCTTATCTGGAGAATCTTTAAAGGCCAGAGAATATAGAAGCAAATTAGATTTAGACGAAAATGTCCGAATCGTAACAATACAGGATGTTGATGTATGTGCATGCTGCGCACCACATGTCAATTCTACTGGAGAAATCGGATTAATAAAGATTATTTCTTCGATTCATCACAACGATGGTGTTCGCATTGAGATGCTAGCGGGTGAAGATGCATTTATTTTTTCGGATAAACTTTTTGAAAATTCCAAAAAAATATCTCATATGCTGTCATCCAAAATTGAGGAGACCGATATCTACGTTCAGTCCGTTTTAAATAATATAGATACTGCAAAACAGACTTATATAGGTTTGAGCAGAGAATTTGTGGATTTGAAATTAAGTACCATTAACTCGAAAGATCATGTGATAACTTATTTCAACACCTTTCTCACAGATACGCAATGCAGAGATTTCATCAATGGTTGCTGTGATAAATACAGCGATGTTGTAGCTGCTGTATTTACAAAATCGAGTGAGGACTCTTATAAATTTATTTTAGGAAGTCATATGTATGATCTTCAAATCATATGCAAAGACTTGAATGATAAATTAAACGGAAGGGGAGGCGGTTCCAAAACAATGGTGCAGGGTACAGTTAGTGCCTCCAAAGCTGCTATTTTGGAATTTATGCGCACGCTTCACTGAAATTAATACATAATTTCCATATATAGCAAATAGAGTTTCGTTTGTATTGTTTATTAAGCCAAAAAAAGGCCTCATGTTTAATTGACAATTATCTGTCACTGGAATATAATGAATCAAGTTTGAATGGGAATTTATGCATTCAAATCAAAGTATCTAGCGCATAATAATTTAATTGGGGGGTTATTCGTGAAAGATCTCAAGCATCTCATCTATTTCGAGGATCTCCTTCAGGAAGCCAACAACGAGTTGGTAAAGCAGGCCAAAAAGGATGGCAAAAAAATCC
>Ga0181612_180352_pt1 | contig 11096 bp, 7 predicted proteins | sample HoacroProtozoa21_FD_119630 | JGI IMG/M metagenome (GOLD analysis project Ga0181612, IMG submission 119630) | Hoatzin crop microbial communities from Cojedes, Venezuel. Combined Assembly of Gp0051906, Gp0051904, Gp0051908 | reverse complement strand
TTGTCTGGAGATATTCAAGACCTGCCTGGACAAGGTCCTCTACAGCCTGCTGTAGGTGACCCTGCTTCGGCAGGAGGGTTGGACTGGGTGACCCACAGAGGTCCCTTCCAACCCCGACCATTCTGTGATTCTGTGATGACCTCCCGCACTCCTGCTCTGCCCATTTCGGCCCCCGTGGGCAGAGCTGAGCAGAGAGCTGCAGCAAAGCAGCCGGTCTGCTTTTCCAGAGATGTTTTCCATGTTGATTTGTTCAGACACCCCACTGCCCCAAGGACTGTTGGCCCCAGAGAGACTTTGGAACGGATTTCTGGTTACAACAGGTAGATGAGCTCAGCTGTAGTTTTTTTCAGCTTCAGACTGAATGACCATGGGGAGCTACTGGGGGAGAGATAGTTTTAGAGGAGAAGTGGAGGCTGTTACCTTGATTAATTGCTAACATGCCTCTGGCTCCCAGAAATAGGGAAAAACTTGTGGTCTGTGCAGATGGTTCAATTCACAGAATATATTAACAGGTGAGGAAAAGATCGTGTGTTTGTGTCATATATTCTGGTTTAAAATGTAGGGCAGTCTCCCTCACTCTCCGATGCATGTAGCACCTGCAAAATGATTTACAACGTATTACTTTGACAGGATGAGAAAAGTGCGAGCAGGAGTAGAACGGTAGCGTTCGAACTGTCTAAAACCATTTTCTGCAACACTTTATCTTACAGCACTTTGGCTCAAGGAGTGCATAGGCACTAAAAGACATGCAAGAATATAAACTGAAAGTTAATTTCTAACAATCTTTGCTGTTTTTCTAGTGTATTTTATGTTGAATTTTTTCCTCCTAGAATTTGTTATTAATGCTCATATTGTGTAAACCTCTGTCCTAGGGCATTGCCTGGCTACCAGTGACCATACGACGTTCGCTCGTTTTGACACTCTTCAGTTTAGCTGTCTAGTTCCTGAGGGACAGTGACCACTTAGAAATCGCTGCAAATGAGGTGAAAAATAAACCATTTACACTCGGAGAATGCCTGCCCTTGCCGACCAAGTTCGTCCATTACGAGGGAACATTTGACTCGTGCCGTGAAAGCCAGTGAAGAGCAGCTCATGGATGTGGTAGGCATTTTTGACTGGGCTGCGAAGAGGCAGTGACCACAGCCCCTTCTGCCCTTTGATGTTGTAAAACAGATTAAATGTAAGGCAGAAGACTATAGAAAACTGAATTAGATCAAATACATGCACACATTATAAGAATCCTGAACTTCAGGATGCTCCTTAGTATGTGCTCCATATGAATGAAGCACCTTTTCCCATTCTAAATTCCTCTGTTTTGAGTTGCAAGTGCAAGAAACAGGACCGCAAGCAGCCTAGAAGTGTGTTCTCTTCCACGTCAAAATCCAAGCTCACAACCTTGGATGAAAATTAAAATACCTCACTATTTTCTGCGGAAAAGTTGCGACGATTTTATTTTGGTCGGTGAAACAAGGAGGAAAGAAGCTTGAGGATTTCTGCAGTAGTTCTAGAATAACGGATCGGATCTGCAGGGCTCCTTCAGGGTTTGCTAATGGTTTTAGGTGTTTTGACCTGCCCGGGCTGGTCAAAGTTTGCTGCTGCAACCTTGCTGTTGCTGTTTGTAGTTGGTGGGCAACAGACAACCCAGAAGCCGTGTAATTAAGGCGTGCTGCTGCAGCTCTCTGCTGCCTCGAGAAATTCATTCGCCCTCACGTAAGAGAGCTCAGCTTTTAAGGTTTACTGTGGGTATGGTTCATAGTCACCGTCTGACGTCAGCCTTGGGGAACTCCTGACTCCTGCCCGTTACCACGCGCAGCCTTGCACGGACCCGGCGTTCCGCTGCGCCGGCCCATCCAGTGCCAAACAGCAGCGTCCCTGGAAAAACCCTTCCAGATACTTTCTCTGGACCACAGCCTCTGCCGTTTCGCAGCTCTGCAAGGCAGTTATAAATAAATACTCCTAACACAGGCACATCTGAAGGCTCCTGATGGATATGCAGGCCAGAGATGGATGACGATCAATCAGTGCACTGACAACTTCAGCATCTGTCAGCAGAAGCGCTAAACCAGAAAACGCTGTGAAGAAGTTTTGCAGTAAATATGACCTAGGCGTGAATTAAGAAAGCGCTGCAATGATTTCTGGTGCTCATCTCTGTAAGAACTTACAGATCCTTACCATGCCAGGTTGCTGGACATGCTAAATCAGACCTGCCCAAACTGGCTTAAGGAGCTGATACCTCCGGTTTAAGGAGCTGGCAGCTGCCTCCCTCCCCCTCGTACTCATTTAGGATTTCTTGCGCCGTGCTAGTAAAAGCATTTGTATAGCCGTGGGAACTGATCCAGCCACAGAGGAATCTTTTTTAAAATTATATTTCAACCACGAGTATCCCTTGATCTGCTATTAGCAGATCAGGTCAGACCTCTGCCGCTGCCGCACCCCCTTGCTCAGTCCTCGGAGATCAGGCTCCGGCTCCGGATACACGACAGGAGCCGAGGGCGATGAGGATTACTCATCTTGGTGAGGAAGGCAGGGCACGGTCTCTGGCACAGAGGCAAAGCCCCCTGACGCCACGGCGGCTCCCGTAGCAGGGTTCACAAGCTCTCGGCCCAGCCCAGCAGCTGGCTGGCCCTGTTCCATCACAAAAGGGATGACGGAGGACGGCAGCCGTACCGGGATGTCCCCAAGGTGCCCAAGGAAGAGGGACGCCGCTCCTGGGAGCGAACACTTCTGCAGCAAACGGGACGGGCTGTGCTCGCCCGCTGCCTGCGAACGCCGTGGCCAGAGCGGTGATTGATGGGTTTGCGGTGTGAAAGGCAAACAATGAGCGCCGAGACTCGGTCCTTGTCCACAGGGATTGTTCCAACAGCAATCCTTCACGACAGGGGTGGGTAGCACAGGAGCCGGGGACACGGCGTTCTTTTGAAACAATTCAGACATGAGATGACTGATTTTTGTTCCTGACACGGGTTTGGAAACATATATGCAAGAGTCATTTTTCTGACATATTGCCAAGCCAGCTACAGCTTAGAAAAGTTTGTAAGAAGTAAGGATGTCTTTTCCATGCTCTTCATTATAGAACTTGCTTTTAGAGAAGTATCACAGAACACCATACAGCAAGAGCGCCAATTATAAGTTGAGAAAAGCAAGTTTTTTTGTGGAGAGAGTTTAAGAGAAAAGGTGATTTATTGTCTTGGAGTGAATAAAGAAAAAGGGAGTTCCAGATAAATGGGGAGAAAAAAACCCAGCCACAAATTAAAAAGTGACTTCTGACCTCGGACTCGGGGAAAGGGACAGAACGAGACTGGAGGAAAGATCTGGATTGGATAGGCTATACTGACTGGTGCTTTTTATTTTAACCACCACAAAAAAATCCTAGTCCTCATTAGAGATAAGAAAAGACCCATTATTCCAGACGCGCTCTGTTTCCTCAAGGTAGCGAGTTGCAGAGGGTAAGCTAAATCAACAGCGTCTCTATTCCACATGTACTACAATGGGTGAGCTACTGTATATTTTCATTTCTTTGATTGCAAGACTGTATCTGAGTGGCAGTGCCCTTTCTTCTAACGCTAACACGTTTTAAGAGACTATCCGGAGCTTTGATCGAACGCTGGAAAGTGTTTGCACGGAGATCTCTTTAAGCGAATGAAAAAAGAGGTTGTAAAGCACTGAATATCAAGTTCTCCTTTGGAGCTTTTTTATTTGAAGTTGTCACGGACATCAAAGATGTTGATGAATCAGCTCTTCAAACACCTTTCCTTCCACGGGATGTGATTTATGTAGAAAGTAGGAATATGCACGAGAGAGATTATTTCTTTCCAGCGGCTCATTTATTTAGCATGGTCACTGAGACGGGATGTCTTCAGGGTCTTGCTCAGAAAGAAAAGTTACTCTTCTTTAGGACTTAACATGGAAAAGGTTTCTTAGGGTTACAGAATCAGCCAAATATGCAGACCTCCAAGAGGGTTTATCTTGGGTCAGTCGTTCGGAAATGTATTCCCAAGAACCCCGAATCCTTGTCGCGGTCAGGGAACAGCAGTACTGAGCACTGCCTCGTGGTGCCGAGGAGCTCTGTGGGGACCAGATCTGGAGAACCTGTGAAAATTCTCGCTACGCGTCCTCCATTGCTGAGAAACACAGAAGTCACATTTGACCTCCACCTCGGAGCAGTGACCCTCCAGTACCGGGGAGCTCCTAGTATGTTGCTACTTCGTGTTAACGCTCGGAGTGAGTTAAATTTTGTCTTCTGGACTACAATCTTCTCGATGCTGCCAGGAGAGGGACTGACATGATGATAATTGCCCATATTTCTGAAAGATGTATTTTTTCCTTGCTGTTGTTATCTGACTGGTATCAGTGCTTCTCTCCATAAGTCTTATCTCTGTGAAAACTGGATAAAGAGTAGGAAAAAATTTGGTGCTTTTTTTTTTAAAAAAAAGGGAATAACTGAAGGGATGCCTGTTGTTCCAAGAAGCTCTATAACTTGTATTTACTTACCGGCTTCTTTACTCCATAAAGTGCTAGGCACCTGGGACTACAGAAAAGCAGAGAAAACTTAATTATGGAAGAAGAGCTGCAGAAGGGGCAATACAGCACGATGAGGAGTACTCTCAGCTAGTGAAACACTACGGTTTGAAAGAGATGCTGCTGCAAGAAACTACCTACAGGCAGACATGGCTCTCTCCTCTAAGCTATCACGTGCTGCCTCCCCCAACATTTTTTAAAATACTGAGCTAAAGGCTCTGGCTCCGAGCATGGTTCATAATCCTAACAGGGAAGGAGAAGCAAGGAAGAAACCCATGTTCTGACCCCTTCACATTCAGCTGCACTGGATGTTTAGTTTGCAGCGTGCGTTTGCGTGCTATGAAAAGGAAAAAGACTAAAAATGTAGAAAGGGGAAAAGGTGAAAATGGCTCTGAGAGGCCTCAGAGGGGTTTCACTCTGGTAAAACTCTGAAGGGCCACCAGTGGTGGAACTCGAAAAAAAAAAAGGGCTGAGTGTGGCCGGAGTCCAGCAAAGCAAATGAGTTTATGTGTAGCATTCCAAACAGATTGCAGACTGCAGATCCCACGTAGCCAGAATGACCATCCCAACCCGAAGTGGTCACACATTTCACACACTGCAGCAGGTAACGAGCTGGAATCAGTCACGAACAGCTCGGGCATTCAGCACGGCCTTGCTGTGAGGTGAGCTTCCCTCTTCTGTTGCCAAGACAACTCAATAGATGCTAATGGTGTAAGTTTATTTGGCAGCCCTGCTCTATACCACACTGTGGATATTAATAGAGGGCCTTCAGGCATTCATAAAACATTTAAAATTTTTATTTTTGCCATTTTTTAAAGCAGGCATAATATACACATAGGTATAAAACGAACACTGCTGTCCATGGAAAATTAATAGTACTGTAAAAGAAAGAAAATTATGGTAATAAAAATCAGCATATAGATCAAGTGAAGGATGGAGTCTGGACCGGAGTCTCCCAGGAAGGCAAGAAAGTACTCTGTCTTCATGCTTTTTCTTTGTGTGGACTCTCAAGTGCTGGGACACTGACTTTGCTACGCAACCTGAAGATTGTCCTAACATAGTTGTTTCCTCACCACCTAATATCCTGGAACTACTCAGCCACTGAACAGAGGAGAGAAATTGAATGCTGACAGTGATTACAGACACTTGCAAGAAACCAGAGTCAGCAGCTTGGATGTGTCCAGCACAGTAAGGAGCCCGGTCTCACAAACGCTTTTAAGATATCAAGTGCCACAGTCTACTTCTCATGTTTACCAAACTCAGAGTAAGCCAGCAAAAACACAGCAACATCCCATCCTCAGTAATGGATTAAAGAAACAGGCTCTAGCAAAGAAGAGGTAAGTCGTGGTGCGGAGAGACAGAACACATCCTACAAGGGCTGGTAATACCCGTGCTCTATGCACTTCTCCACGGTGAACAGAGTGAAGGCTGAAACGCATTGTAGGGTCTTAACATAAAATCAAATGTAATACTTCTTTTCTTTTGAAAGGCAACTTAAAATAAAGCAAAAATGCACTACAGAACGCATGTTTTAACTCTACTTCTTATCAAACGAGCTTTCAGCTGCTGACAGACGCTAAGGTTGGAAACATCCGGAGCAGAATGGCTCTGCCCCTGCGTATTTCTTACCCTTGCAGATACGTTTCCAGCAGCTAGGTAACCAGCAAGACTTCCCTTTAGCTAGTTAGCCTTTCCACACCTCCTTTCTCTTAAGTAGAGGAAAGGTAAGAAGGAAGAAATTGGGTTAACAGACGGCGGTGCCAAAGAGACACGCGCACGACTTTCCTCTCCTCGCTGGTGAACGCGGCCCTGCAAGGCGGACACACGGTTCAGCGGCTCCTGGAGCCACCAAAACCTGCTCCGGTCTGTGGCCGGACGGCTGCGGAGGTCTGCTGGGGACAGTCCCTCACAAAGGCAACAAGGGGGTTCAGCTGCTCGCTCAGTCTTTGAAGCGGACAGGAAAATGCAACTGAATCCTCAGTTCGACCTTGAAAAATTAAATGCTTTTAAGTATAGGATTCGTTTCACATCCGCAAAGTAAAAACCGCGCATGCAGGGCTTTAAGTCGGTATTGTCTGGAGCTCTTTTATCTTGCCAGATTTCCACAGGATGTTTATTTTCAAGTCTCTGGGGAAAAGTAACCCATTTACTGTTCCAAACACCTTGAAAGGCAACACAATACAATATTGTGTTTCTGCCACAGACATTAACAGATGAAATAATCATGATTATCTTTAAAAAGGACAGAGAAGGGGTTTTTTCAGCAGTCATTGACAACCAGAGCAACTCCAGCATATTTGTCCTTGGATTTCTGAATGGTTTTCAAAGATCAAGATCTAAGCGGTTCCAGAGAGCTCTATGTTTTGGGCTAGGAAGGGGAGATGTTCATCGCAAGAGTGGAAACAGTTATGGTGAGATTTTAATGGGATATATTTAAATTTGTGGTTATTGTTTTATGCAGTATCTTTTTGTTGTATTTTAATAAAGGCATCAAAATGTGTTTGAAGGACATCTCTGCGTATCAGTACACCTATATTTCACCTTTATAAGCTGCAAAGGTAATGAGTGTCCTCTTAGTTCTGAGTACTAATTTACCACCTCTAAAGACACCAATAAATATCTACATTATCAGCAACGTTAGACACAAATAGAAACATTGATTTGGCGATAAATCACTGGAAGCAAATTACTTCAAATATGCAACCATCTTATAAGAAATATTTCACATGTAAATCAGTCCATCGTGAAAAATGAAAAAAAGGACTCAATTCCCATAGAAACTGGGTATCAAATCATAGGCTAATTTTAATGGTGCATATTGCTTCTCCTTTTCCCTCTGACATGTTTAGGCTGGTCCTGGAGGTTCTGTAAGAGGGACTGAAGTGTTTTCTGCGCAGATGCTTGGCAGACATTCTTCGGAGAGCTTTTGTCACAGAGATACAAACCTTTCCTTCCCAGAAAAGCTTTCCAGCTCTCCACGCTGCCAAGTGTTCTGTTCAGAGCCCGCGAGTGCCAGAAGATTGAGCTGCTCAGGCCTGGAGCAGAGGCAAAGCAGGGTACGGCAGGAGGAGAGGGCTGGCAAGCTGCCGAGAAGCCGGCGGAGCAGGGAGAGCCGCTGGGCGCGTGCCGGGGAGCTCCAAGGTCTTTGGGCAGCCAGGGCTTTTGGAAGTGTGCATCTGAGCAGGGGAAGGATGCCAGCCACCAAAGTGGGGACTGACGGTCACTGTCTCTACGTAGGGACGTGGCCTGACATGAGTCAACGCGCGGAGACCCCACGGCTGGCGGCAGTGGCTTTGCACCGTGACTACTGCTGCTGGTAAGAGCTGGGAGCGGGCACCCTGCGGCGCTCCGAGAGGGACAGCCTGTCCAAATCACACCCTGCATGGGTTATTCGGACTGGGGGACCTAGTCAGGCTTTGCAGTCCATCCACATAAAACTTGCTAACAGCTACCATCATCCTTGCTGCAGTCACCTTAGAAACTGGGCCCTGCTGCATCGCTCCTGTCCTGCTGCTTCCAGCCCCTTGCCCTGCCTCGGAGACTCACCACGTGCCCAGATGTGTGATGACCTGGCATTTCAGTTTATCAACAGCAGGGAACACTGACAGTCTGTTGTGCTCTTCCAGACTGAACTTCTGAAGCCTCACAGCCTTCATTTAAAGGATCTTTCTTGTTTTTGAATCCCTTCTGTTTTGCTTTTGTTGCCAGAAGAGTCAAGAGGAGTTCCTCTTGCAGACTGTGCGAGGAGTTTGCACATTTCCACGGGGTTCTGGCTACTGCAGATGGGAATCCATGCCCTACTTCCTCAGCTTACAATACGCCCTACAAAACATACTCCAAGTTTTGCTGATCATTTTCTTTGGCCTGTGGAGCAAGCAGCCTGATAAAATTCTGCCTTGGACCAAGAAATTTGCAGTGGCCACATGATCTGAAAGAAGCACTTCCTTTCAGACTTCAGCCTGAACGCAAAACTAAAACTCTACCTCGGTCCTTTGGGGTGTGGGTGAAACCGGTGGTATCCTTGGGTGGGTGTGGAATGGTACAGCCACCAAAAATGATGCTTTTGCAACCCATTTTCTAAGCAGCGCTTGAGCCATGAGCAAGAACTATCAAACAGCGGCAAATAAACCCCCCATGTAATCCACCACTCTCTTTCTCACTGGGATGATGCTGAAGCCTTGGGATGGACGACTACAAATAAACAAACACTGAAACTGCAGGAAAGGCAGCTCCACTGTTGGAGAAAAGATGGGTCAAAGGAGAATGAGGTCTCAATGGAAGCTTTCACGCCAACTCTGCGTGGCATCTCCCCTCCCGCAACCGCCACGAGACTCACGGTGTGACAGCAAACGGCTTAACCTCTGCCTCGGCTTTTATTCCAGAGCTACTGCGCTGATCTTCGGGCACGTGAACGTGTTGGACACTGAATTATTATCTTTAATAAAAAAATCAGTAACTAAACACAGGATTCACACTTGGAAGCAGGTAAGAAAACGCATACAGGAACTATTTATAACTACACAGCAATGGACAACATGTCTCTTATTTTAGGAAAGAGATATTTTTTTTGCCTTTCCCTTGAACTAAACTGAAGTGCAGAAGAAGGCTGGAATGGTCAATTAAAATGCTCCCTTTTTAGTAGTCCCTTCTTTCTGTTCAGTACTGGTTTTTATAATTCATTTTTCCTTACACCCCAGCGGTTCTCTAGCAGAACTTTCTAAGGGTGGAAGATTAATATATTACTAGATTAATATATCATTTTAATATAATTTCTTGTACGCACATGCTCACAAGCACTAGCAAGCAGCAAAACCAAAGTGGTAATAAGTTCTTTAGAAGCTCCTCAGAGAACAGAGGTCAGGCTGTAAACTGAATTTCTAACGGGCTTATTGCTACAACATGCAGAAGTTCCAGCTCCGTGTTCATCAGCGCTCACATTGGCCACCAACAGCACACGGGTGGGGGAAGGAAGCCGAGAAGTCAGCCTTGCAGAGCCTGGCACCAGCAGCGGAAAGTTGTCACCCAGGTAGTGGATGGCAAGAAGCAATTTAAACGGCAATTAGTACGACACAGCCAGGGATCTCGGCGCTTAACAAGTCAAGCTCACAGGCCACCAGGCCACGGGTTTCCCTTTTGCTGAGCTCAAGGTCCGGATGCTGCGTCCCCCCCCAGGGACCCCATTCCCGTTGAGTCCCAGGCAGGCACTCCTGCAGGAGAAATGCAGAGGGAGGAGCAGGAGGTGGGGGCTCATCCCAAGCTGGGCTGCTTGGCTCGCTCTGCCCCGATGCGTGGCACTGGCACGGCTTCGGACACGAGGTGCTGGGCTCGCTAGCAGAGCTTGGCTGGGGATGGGAAAGCTGCTTTACGCTTTGGTGAGAAAATACTACTGGCTTCGTTGTCTTGCTGCTTCTCTGGCTTTTGTAGCTATTAAAAAACAAGAAGAAAGAGAAAGGAAAAAACAAAGAAAGGAAAAGGGAAAGAAAAAGGAAAAGGGGAAAGGAAAAAAGGAAAAGAAACAGGAAAAAGTTTCTGGACGCTTCCCTTTCTCTATAGGGCCAGGCCTGCTGCAAGTTCGCAGAAGGTGTTGCACAGCTCCATAGCTAATCAACAGTAAAGCTACGGTTTTTCCTTAACTGCATACAGAATAGAAAACACAAAATGAAATAGTTTGCCTAGTATTTTATTCCCAGTCCAGCCTTCTTCAAATCACCATTTTTCTAAGGGATCAAAAGATTAAGTATCTTTTCTTTGTGTCTGAGCAGACAACACATCTAACACTCGCTGTTAAGCCTTTAACTGCCATCTATAGAACATACAGATTATTGCCATGTTGTATATATTACATATTCTCAACTATTATCAATAATTGGTTTCCAACTGAAAAGTCCCCTTTTCTGACACACTTTTTCCATCGGATGATCACCAATACCTTCTCTTTTGGCTACTGCTTCGTACCCCCTTGGGCGAACTGCTCTGAATCCGGCGACGGACGCGGCAGGCTCCCCTAGAGCCGAGCGGGGCCGCGGGGTGCACCTCGCCCAGACGCCGAGAAGGCAGCCAAGGTCGGTGCCCCGAGCACTCTGTGAACACAAGCGTGTCTGCCCCTGGCAGCTGAAAATTCAGCTACAGGGTGCATTGCTGTGCATCTAATAGACACAGCTAATTACGCTGAGCTACAGTCGCCTAATGCTAATTTCAACACGGCACGGTGAGTGAGGTTACACAGCATGTTAACGCCGGCTTAAGCAACTCAGAAGATTTTATTTCCTCGGGAATCAATAAGAACTGGAAGCACCGACTCCAGCAATATCTATTTAGAGAAAAAAAAAAAATCATTCTTTCATATTTCAGGCTAGAGATTGGTAGAGATTTCACCAATGTCAGCTACACAGTGGTGCCCAAACTGCTGCAGTAGTACCTGTGCCATTTGTGTGGTTTATAGGCCCTATTTATTTCTTTGATAACTGGAAAAAAAATGAATCACAGAATCACAGAATCACAGAATAGTAGGGGTTGGAAGGGCCCTCTGTGGGTCATCTAGCCCACCCCCCCTGCCGAAGCAGGGTCACCTACAGCAG
>Ga0181612_176216_pt1 | contig 11096 bp, 8 predicted proteins | sample HoacroProtozoa21_FD_119630 | JGI IMG/M metagenome (GOLD analysis project Ga0181612, IMG submission 119630) | Hoatzin crop microbial communities from Cojedes, Venezuel. Combined Assembly of Gp0051906, Gp0051904, Gp0051908 | reverse complement strand
GTCCTTTTTAAGAGACACACCGCGCTGGACTCCTATTGCTCCAGATCTGTCGCAGGAGAGGGAATGAGGATACAACAGAAATAAAGGAATGTGATTCAGCTCTCCTGCAAATTGCACTTTTCTTCACTATGCACAGTCACAGCTTATCATCTGCCCAGCCATGGATCAGCCAGCTGGGATTGTAAGCACCTGTGTAAAAACAGGCTGAGGAAAGATTTGATCCTAGTGAAGGATATGGCCTTGGTGTCTAGGAAGGCTGGCAAAGAGATGTCAGAACATCTAAGTCCCCACCCAGCCTAACAAAGTGTGTTATAAAGCACCTGAAGAGAATGAAAAAGGGCTGGCATTTTCCAAAGTATTCAATTTCTAGCAAGTTGGTGGCATCCTTGTACCAGCGCAAACTTTTTAATGAAATGCTGTTGTTCTGAGTCCACCCCTTTCTGCCAACAGCCCAAGCTTCTGATTTGGGTGGCTCAACACAACCCACCAGCTTTACAAGTATTTATTCCAGATGGATGCCAGGTACCCAAACCATGGTACCCAGAGGGCTTAGCAACCATTTCCCTTGGAAATCTGCAGCTAGGTAAACTACTACAGACCTACCTTCTTTAAATAGGCTTTCCACCCAACTCAAGAGCTACCAAAATCAGTTCTCTCCAGTTACCGACCTGGAAATTACATTTGAGTGCTTAGCAGAGTGTTTTTTTGTCAAGTCCATTGTGCTGCTTTTCCTGCTCTGCTGCTCCAAGGATTTGTTTCCTATCCAACTGCAGGTAAAGCAACCCATTGCAAGTAAACACACCCCCACACAGACAAAGGCATGGCCAGAATTCAGAAAAAACAGAAAGAGGGGACATGGGAACCTAAGAGTGCAATAGTTGCTTCTGAAATAGGCCTTGCCAGCATCTCAGTGCAGCTTTGGATATCCCTTTTTGATGCAGCCAGGCAGAAGCAAAGAAAACCCCAGGAGGTTAACTATAGCAATGGCTATGACAAGAATATTGACATCAGTCTAGAGACTTGGTAATAGCAAAGCCATAGTGAATAAAGCCAGAAGACAAGCTGGGTCAGAACTGAGGAAAGGCTGGCTTTGAGGACCGTGATTCACAAACCCTGTTGGATTTTCTGTATCTGATGGAGATTAGCACCCAGAGCTCAGCCAGCTGTGGGGGCTGTAACATAATTGGATGCTCTAGCTAAATCCAGCAGGGATTACAGACCAGAACCCCTCATTTAGCAAGAGCTTAATAATCAGTGGGAACATCTTTGTCTCAGGACTTTTTCAGTGCAAATACCTGAAGCTGCTCTCTATATCTTGGCATTGCCAGGAAAGACTTCACAACCCAGAGCAGATGCACACAGTGCAAATCTGCACTTGTTCAGCCTCCCATCAAAGCATCACACATGATCCAAGGAATCCACTCACACTCTTCATAGACTGCTGCTTATACACCGTCATTTCCCTTAAAGCACAAGAGTATTTTCCTCTCGTTACTTTTCCACATACTTGGTGGCAGTAGCTGTGATGGCAGCAGGACTTGTATGATCACAGCCGAAGGGTGCCACAGATCCTGCACTTCCAAAGTGCAACAGTTCCCTCAATGAGTCATTTTGGCTACCATCTCACTTCTGGTGCCAGAGACTCTCTGCTCTGGAATCTGCTCTCAAATCAGGTCCATGTTTGCTTGTAGCAACCTCTGAGCTACTCAGCTTTTTTCCTGAGCCCACACAGAAAGACAAGATATCACACTGAGCACGGAAGACAGTCTTCTGTCATCTGCCAACTAATAACTACTGCAGTTCACTACGTGTGACTTAGCAAAGCAGAAAATAACCAAGTAAATGGATGGCTACACAGAAGCTAGACTGACATTTCAGAGACAGAAACAAGGAGATTTCCATTTTAAATGATGAGCATGTTCACATTCATTAAACATTATCATTTTCTAAATAAAAGCAGTTCCCAGTAAGACATTTTGGAGGAAAGCCATTGTCTACAATTCATATCTCCCCTTATCGCATCTCAGTGTTTGCCAAATTCCCATAAATGCTCACGTTAATTAGGAAAACACATTTTTTCCCCTGCATAGTTCATTTTTGTTTTGCTCTTGAGTTATTTTACTGGTGAAACTGCCTCGAGGACCATACCAGTTGGCCAATAAATTCAACATATGCTTAGTGTCTTTACATAGGTAGAAATGAGCTTTTCTTCCCAGTCAGACCCCATGATATGCAATTTCTAGCTTGTTGGAAGAAAGGTTAAAGAGACAAAGCTGGAGGAACACCAGAAATAAACCGCTGACAGTCACAATATTTCCTCAGTCATTAAAACAGCATGGCACATGCTTTGTTCTTCCCATTCCTGTTCTTTAAAACAAAACCCCACTGGTTTATTCTAACGAGTATTTACTGCCAAGCTTATTTGTGTAAAGAAACCTGAGGCATAGTTCTGCAGAAACAGAGTTGTTTGCGTTATTCTAATCCAGAATTTAAAGACATCACTTTTTCCCAGTTAGCTTATCCATATAGTTCTGGGTTTAATTTGCGTTTTCATCTAGATTATGTTTGTTGCACTGCAAACGCTAACAGGTGATTCAACCATAGGTTATTTACATTGCAACTGTCCCTGAAAACTTAAAATTGATAGATTTCTGAATACTGCTTATCCATTGTAAGAAACACCCAGCATTTTCCAGCTAATTGGGTAGGACTTTTTTTTTTTTTGAACTCAACAACATAACCTCTAGAGCTCTGCAGAAGTATTCGCTATTGAGGAAAATAAAGCAAACGATGGTATTCCCAGGAAATCAAACAAACTTTTGGAAAGAATAAGCTGTCTTGATCAACTAAGCATTTAAGCACATGCCTAAATTTAAGCCAGTAAAGAAGTCTCATGGTGCTTGAATGTTGCTGTGTAAACAGTTCCACTGAAGTCACCCTGAAGTGCTTTGCAGAACTTAAGTATGGACACCAGTGCTGGGCGCTAACGTGGATTAATGATGATCTCTGCACTGCTAATTATCCCCTAACCATATTTATGGCTTGTGAGCTGTAATTAGTGGAGGGGCTTTATTCACATCTTTCTTATTTATGTTTTCCATGGGTTTTTTGCCGTACGTAAACAAGCTAGTCACACAAGTCAAAATCTTCCCTTAGTGAAGGTGTGGTGAGAATATCAAGAGAAGAGCAGGTCATGATTTTCTGACCTTGTCAAACTTCTTCCCCAAGGCATTAGGAAAGAAAAGGAAGAAAGGATATCTGGTGGGCAGGAGGCTAGCCAGAGGTTCAGGAGGGTTGGTTTGAGGTCCTGGTCCAGCTGTGAGCACCCTGTGTGACCTCAGGGAAGTTGCTTACATATTTTACCCCAATGTGAAAAACAAAACAAAAAAAAAAAAAAAAAAAACACCCCCAAAAAAAAAACCAACCAAACCCCACCAAAACAAAAACAGCCTCTAGACCACCAACTTGGACCCCACACCCTTTTCCTTCCTGCTTCCTTCTCAAGTAAGGGCCATACCCACTCAACCTGAGAGCTTGTGCTCCACAAAGGAAGGAATCAATCTACATGAGATCCGCAGGTTGGACAAAGTTTCTCAAGCCGAGGGGTGCTTCACCTCTCCTGTGCCTTGGTGAGGCACTTACAAATGGGAATACCTCCTGCCTTCCTTCCCTCAGAGCATTCAAGGATACAATGTTTCCCTTTCAGTTCCTCCAGTAACAAGGGCCACATTCAAGCACTGAAACATTTGCTCTTCTGGCCCTCCCGTTGCTTCGGTACATTCAAATATGTACATGTGCGTTAAGTGTATTAAGGTCACTAATTCCTACCTGGTTTTGCGATCCTCAGAAAGAAAAGATGACCAAGAGGAAAAAGATACCCGAGATGGAGGAAGACCTAACTCCTGACAGGTAAAGAGAGGACCTGTTTACCTGAGATTCAGACAAGGAGAGACTGCATCCTCTTGGCATTAGATGTGCTGTCAACCCTTTTAGTTTTTACTTACACAAAAAGCATCTCAACATTGCTGTGCTTACCAGCATCAGGAGCCCTACAATAAAATAAAACCTCTTTATTAACAGCTATAAACATCCATAAAAAGCCTAGATGATAAAAAAAGAAATCTTTCACAAACTTCAAGCATATACATTTTAGCTAAAACCTTTTTTACATTTGCAGTGAACACTGGAACCTCCCCACTGCCCTGCCCAACTGGTGGCTTCACAGCACCACAAACAACAGGGCAACAAAGCACTCATTTAATGGTACACAGCACAAACCTTGTTTCTCCCCCATATTCAACACCACAGACAAATTAAGAGCCCCATTCTGCAACATGACAGCACTAGAGCCAGTCTCCATTAACTTCATTCAGGTTAATTCCAGTATGCAAAACTAAACATATGCAATATTTAGGCAGGATATCGCCCTGTTTGTCTCTTTCCCATCCTCTCTGCAGGTGCAGAAGCACCTGGCAGTTTTGTTGACTGTCAGATTTTCCATCCCAGCTGAAGCCCAATAAGTGAGGCTGCAGGCAGGTGCCTGTACTCTATAAATCACCCTTCACATCTTAGGTAAAGTGTACATGTCATATAAATCAGTCTTCTTTATCAATAAGTGTTCTGGCAGACCTGGCAATTTGTGTATCCTTGCTCTTTTAAGCACCCTTATTCTATTTGGAGGATTTGAGAGGATTTCTTCTTTTGACAGTACATTCAGTGAGCTCGTGATGCATTCACTGATAATCCGGCCACTTTTCACCTGTACAAATAATGCAGACACCTACGCAGAGAGATCACTGCTGGGACCTGCTGACCCAGCAGCAGTGCAGGGCAGGAGCAGACCCAGCTTCTAAGGGAGCAGGGCTGGAGAACAGCATGAAGACAAACACACTCAGTCACTGCAGGAGGAAGCACAGGGGATTCACCCCACAAAGCCAGTTGTACAAGACATGCACAGCAAGACCTGGACTAGATGATTTGGGTGCTAGCGCTACACAATCAATGATCTCTTTACCTGCTTTAAAATAAAAAGCCTCTCCAAGCAAATATTTAAAATAAACATGTCATGGATTATAACAGAGCATGACCTCTCTTACAAGAGCAGTACCAAAGTCTAACAAGTATGCATACATTCTGTGCTTTTAAAATTACTCTTGCACATACCTGCTTCTGATAAACAAACTTAATAAACAGGCAGCCATTTAAGAGCACAGGCTTTTTAGTAGCTGGCTTTCAATCACAGTTTACGTGGCATTTTGCCTCCAATGCTTTTCTCTTCCCCACTGAGCAGGGAAGGAGGAAGTATTTCAGAAACAACCAGGAAAAGCTCAGGTTCATCTCATTTTTGACATGGTGGAAAGGGCACAGGGGGCTTTAGTCAGGGACTGATCACATCACACTTACTTGGAGGAGACTCAGGGCATGCATCATTAAGCTTGCACAGTAAAAATAATAAGACAAGAAAAGTAGGAGTCATGCTCCCAACAGAACTGTCAGGTTAGTCCTTTTCTACCTTCTGCTTGTTTTATGGTGCATACTCAATATAAAATCACTGAGAATGAAAGCAAGAGTCAGAGCGACAAAGTCAAAGCTACTGAAGCTGCGTTAAATTTTGTATTTCCTTATTACTACTTCTATATTAATTGTGCCACTAACACTGCATAAACATAAAACTTCCCAGCTGAAATGGAAAAGGGCTGGAGAACTCAAATTATATATGGTTTTATTAGCCAGCTGAGAGTAATTATTAAATATTTTTATTGTAGCAATACCAGAATGTCCCAATTAAGATAGGTGACAATGACAAAAAAAAGCTCAGATATTGAAGAGAAAGGATACGAAAAGTACACAAACAGTGAAAGACCTAGAAAGGTTCAAATCAATATTGTTCACACTAACAATAAGAATTTCCAACAGGCTTATTCATTTTATGTAATTCTTGAAGCAGTATCAATCTGTAGAACCTAGTACCAAATATGTAATTGAAATTAACATTTAGATAGAACTCCAAAAGAGAGTCTAAGGGGAACGCCAACAGAAAACTGGATACAAATATAAGTGTATTAAATCCTCAGTTACTGGGAGCTGTTTCCAGCCACTAATGGAGATAGGAAGAAACCGTTCCACTGGAAAACTTATGCCACAGTTGCCACTGTATGTCTTTCCCCGATTCTCCTTTGGCCAGCATCACCCTAACACTGCAGTAGATGGACAACTGCTTGCTCTGAGGGACTCATTTCTAGTGTGTTCCTGATGAGATGAGGCTGTATATTGCAAACAGAATAAATTCCAGGAAGAATTAATGAATTACTGCTAATTGGAGAGCTAAGTGAATAGGTATAGTAGTGTTAGGATTGCTATTATTACATAATTTAAAAATAATTTTCCAGTAATTGATATTAATGAATGAGTCTATTACACAAGTCATAACTGATCTTGCATCACCTGAAAATGGGTAATGGAATCTGTGAGCAGGAGCCATGCAGTGTGTGAGGTAGTAAAAGACATTCCTTACCATAACGCAGAAAATGGTACTTATTGATTTCATATTGATGGAGCTAATCATCTTTTCCTCTGAGCTACAAAACTACAGTTATAAAGCTGGGGAAGCATAAATAACTGCGAAGCTATTCCAGCAATTGAAGAACTAAGCTTTTACTTATAGTGCCCTAGAATTTCTGAATGATGTCTCTTGTCCGTAGGACCATCGATTCTCTGTACGAAGAACTAGTGGAAGAAGGATTACTAATAAAAGCCAGGACTGTGAATCTCACCGATTATGTTGGTAAAGTACACATTTTACAGCTAATATGGTGTTTAATCTAACCAAACCTCCAGCCATTCAGTGTTCGCTGACCCCTATTTCCAGTCAAGAGTGAGTAATTACACTTTCAGGACTTTTAAATTTGAATATCTAAAGCCAAGTATGCAAATCAGGTCTGTTGCTGCAGGGTGCTTAGTATCTTTCACTTCTGCTGCTGAAACCAGGACAGGTTTGTAGAGCTGGTGCTTGGCTCAAAGCACTCACACCTGGAAGCCTGGAATGTTTTTGGATGTCACAAACTACCCTGAGGTCGAACCAGAACATCCTTTAAGGAGCACTGGCCAGGCATTAGCAAGACACTGCAAATACAACAGACTGGCTGTCATCATCCATCCAGAATATTTCCCAGAGAACAGTAAATACCATGCCTCCAACCTTCAGCGTTTGTTCACTCAGAAGAGAAGATCACTCCCTTACCGCCACCTCCCTGACTGCCCCTGAACTTTGAGCAGTGCTTTGAGGCATATCTGGCCCTTGATTTGAGTAAGGTCTGTGTCTGCCTAGTTCTGCATTTCATAGTCGTCTTGCCCAGTTTCTGTTACCTGCACCTGCAGTCAGACATGCTTGTCCATGCTTTGCACAGAGCAAACAAAAACCCACTTGCAGGCTGCACAGGGGTCTGACACCATCTCCAAAAGCATTTGGTGCCATACAGCAGTTACAGCAATATTGGCAGCAAAAAAAACAAAAATTCACTTGTTTAATGCCACCATTATTTAAACTTGCAGACATCCAGAAGCCACAACATCACCAGCTGTAAGTAGTATGTACCTGAGCCAGAAGAGCTAGATTCTCCTACATCACCTCCAAATGCCATGTTTATATAAACTCTTAAAAGCACCGATTATTGCCTTCAGAGTCTTTGCCCATACTGTTGAAGGCTGAATTAACAAGTATTCCATCCATTTTATGCTCACTAAAGATCATGAAGTAAAGTAATGGAAGATTTCCATTGTTCCTTCATTCACCCAACCAGTACCATCAAGGTCACTTCAGTCCAACAGACATTCCCTACCACAGATATTTTGAAAGCACATCTTAGCCAGTGGATAATAATTAACAGCTGAGATGGCTTTGGACCGTCTTCCCTTGACTCTGAGGTTTTAAGCATTGGCTCCTCTGCATCATAAAGCAACACAAGGGCTGCTCCAGGTTACACTAGCAATATTCACTTCCCAGCAGAAGATACTGGGCGCAGTAGTGCTAAGTCCAGCGATACTCACCTGGCTGCCTACACCTGTGCCAGGTACCCCACGTGTCCCAGCACAGAAGCTGGCCCAGACCATCAAAGCCAGCTTTTTCCACCTCAGAACTCAGTCATGCTGCTTGAGCTGCCAGAACAAGCTACACAAGGCATTTAAAATTGGCCAAGGATTTGGATCCAACTTTTTTTAAATACCAAAAAACCTCCACCTTTAAGATTCCAAGGACACAGTCAAAGCCCACAGAACAAAAAGTCCTTATCTGCTCTGCTCTTACAGGGCTGAAGTCTAAGGAAGGTCACTCACTCCTGGTTCCTGGGGAAAGGACAAAGAGTGGAATTGCGCTACACAGCGAGTAAAGGCACCAAAATGTCCCCCCCCATGACAAACCGACATCACTGAACTAATTTTCTTGGTGACCTTATCTAAATTAGTCAGAGAATATCCACTGTGATTTATGTTCAGTTGCAATTAAACCCTTTGATGCCTTCTAATTAAATCTGTGAAGATTAATTCCTATCCAGTTCTTTTGATTTCTCCTTAAATAAAAGATAAAACCTGAAATTAATTTTATTCTTCAGAGGGGATGGGGAAGTTGCACCAGGGCTTTTCTGCCTTTTTGCCCCCAAAATAACAACTCCACTTTCTCTCTTAACCATTGCTAATTTACCTCTGCTCAAGAAAGCTCTAGTGCTCTCCCTTTTTATCTCCAATAAAACACAATATTTTTCAATAATATTCACTATAACATGTATTATGCAAAAAAGTAATCATTGACTACATTTGCCACAACTAATTTTCTTGCTTGCGGCCCACCCTTCTGTATCTTTGTTCTCTAACATGTCTTGTACATGGACTTTGACAGGGCAAGCAATGTGATTATGGTTCTGTAATAAGAGCTGAGGCAAGATTAGATCTTTTCAGTTCATGTCAGGGATTTTTAATTATCTGGGATTATTTTGTGGAGGGGTTGTTTTTTTTTGAATTAGAAAAAGGTGAACTGCAAAGCAAAGAGCCCCACCAAATTAGGTGACACACTTAAATGTCTAACATAGTGAGAAGCTGAGATGTGATGCAGCCAGAGGAAAAAGCTTGTTAAAATATCTTTTCCTCCTTTTTGAAATCCTTTTGATAGAGCATGGTTCACTGGGATTCCAGCCCTACAAAATCCCAAATCTGGAAATCCTTTGCCAGCAGCGTGATTTATGCTGCTACTAATGATTCTTCTCCACAAAGTTTCTTTAAAAGGTTACTTGAGACTGACTGCTCTACTGAACACTTTCCACAGTCTGGAAGGGAGAGTCCACCGTGTGTTTAACTTCATTTTCCTTTGCAGTTCACCTTTCAAATTTCTCAGGGCCACACTCCACGACACTATTGCCCTGTATGAGTCCCTGTCCCTTGACGGTACTGGGTTTGCTGAGAGCATGCTATATTGGTATTCTGTGGTAGTTTTTCATTACTTGAGTTATGCATTTTATAACAATGCAGTGTCACATTTATTAAGCCCGTGCTTCCTCCCTACAGGCGAGTACAGCTATCTGGGGACCACACTTCGTCAGGCAGATACAGAGCCAATGCCCTCTCTTGCAGATGTCAGACAGCTAATAACACTGTATGGAATATTGCCATTAGGTAAGAGCACAGCAAAAATTACTAGAGGGCAGAATTCAATGGCTGTGCTTCCTGTCAGTAACATGCATTTTTACTGGCTTTGACAGGGCTTGATTAATCGTAATCTAAAGCATTTTGCGGCATAATTGTTTTTCAATTAAGCCTTGTGAGTGAAGACCATATCATTTTAATAGTGCATAAAGGAGCTTGCACATGCTATTGTCAGGTATTGCATTTCCATACCATCTCTGCTTGCATGTTAACAGTTTGTGAATGGCAGCACATAAAAGGAAATCACTTGGGAAAGATAATAGCTAAAACAAGCTCCAGTGATCAAAATTAATCAAGTTAAGGGAAGGGCTAAGGTTGCAATTTACCTTTTACAAGCTGGCTAATGTTACTCAGTACTAAACAATGCAATCATTTAAGGAATTAGTCTGAACGCATTTTGTACATCAGAGAGAACATTTAAATGCCCTTACAATTCTTATGCCAGACTTTGCCAATATCTAACAAAGCTTTGCTGGGTTGGGTTGTTTGCTTTTAATGTAAAAATCTATCCCACATTTTACTTGGAAATGGCATTAAGCCAAACTCTAGTGATTGCAAGAAGTGCCTATCTCAAGGGCTTCTACTCATACTTCACTTGCATCCTTTTCCATTCCTGACTGAATTTCAGGGAGGTTTTAAACTAGGCATATTCTCCCCCAGGCTGTGTCACTGTCTGCAGGTCCCCTTTATAGGGCAAAAGGGCTGATGTCTCCCTGTCTCCTATTCTGGCAGATAGAGCAGAGACGACACAGAGCTGCTGCTTTTCCCTCGCCTCTGCTCACCTTCCAGCAGGACCAGCACTCAGGCTGCTCTGTGGCTCTCCCGCATCCCCCAGAAAGGCTCGGTGGGCCTTGGAGAGTACAGAGCAACAGTGCACAAGTCTGCTTCATTCGGGTTTCGGGTAGAGAAGAGTGCTCCTGCTGCCCTACAGACCAACCTGAAGAGTCAGGTTAACAAACAGGATACTGGCAGCACCCCTGCCTTCAACCAAGATGGGACTCTTCCCACTTAAAACACTCTCGACTGGTTTCGGGTAAATCCTCAGAGGCCGGCTGTGAGTTTGACCACAGCCAGCTAGGAGAGAGCTCAGCAGTTATCCCTGTCTGCACTGACTGCAGTGTGGTATTTCACATATCAGGTAACTCCTCCAAGGTTATGTTTTAACACCATCTAATCTAGTGAAATCAAGCCCCAAGACACCCCCCCCCAAGGCAAGAGGAAAGAGAACCCATAAATTTTCTGCCATTTATAAAATTGGCTAAAAATCTAGGAAGAAGAGACCCCGCGCTAGTTAAACAAACAGAATGTATTTGCAACAGCAGTTTGAAAAATGCCTTTGAAAAAAAAAAAAAAGAGGTATTGCATGAGCCAAAAAAAAAAGGCACAGGAATGTTTCACCTTTTGGG
>Ga0181612_142456_pt1 | contig 11096 bp, 4 predicted proteins | sample HoacroProtozoa21_FD_119630 | JGI IMG/M metagenome (GOLD analysis project Ga0181612, IMG submission 119630) | Hoatzin crop microbial communities from Cojedes, Venezuel. Combined Assembly of Gp0051906, Gp0051904, Gp0051908 | reverse complement strand
TCATCCATGCAGGTCTCCTGCCTCCTTTGCTTGATTTCTTACTCATAAGGATGCACCAATCCTGAGCATGGAGGAAGTGATGCTTAAATAGCGACCAGCTCTCTTGGACCCCCATACCTTCTAGAGCCCTAACCCATGGGATTCCTCTAAGCAGGTCCTTTGAAGAGGCCAAAATTAGTTCTCCTGAAGTGCATTATCATAGAGTTCAGTAAGAGTTGTTGTCTCTTTGGGATAGGGATCTGATCTGTGTGCCGATCTGTCCACAGAGAACTACCCCACTGTTGCGTACACTATCAATTATAAAAAAAGTAATGAAACTCATACATGAGGAACATGCTTTACAAATGTTTCTTGCTGATGGGTCAGCAGAACTGCTCTTTTCAAGGATGTCCACTGGTACATTGAGGACAGCTGACAAAGGAAACAAGAAAACTGCACTGGAAAGTAAAAAGAAATGGAGTGTAAGGATTGTCTTTCTCTCACAGTCTGATGACTTTTCAGGGTGAGGGAAGTAGGCAGTGCTATTGGCAAGAAACTAATATTAAAATATAAAATAAAAGGTATGCTAGGTCAAGCCTCAGGTCTGTGAAGCACTGAGAGCGCAAACTGTAAAAAGCACTCAATTGTTACAACTGTATTGAACAGTACACTATGCATTTCTTTTTGTTTATTGCCTCATGCCACAAATATTCCCTAATTCCAAATCTCAGCCACATGCAGGAAAATATATTTGTGCTGCAATCTAAATGGACTAATAAAAACAACATTCAACCATTTGGAACTGAAATATTCATGAGATACTTGGGAAACAATGAAACTGAATTGCTTCAGCTATCCTGAAGGAACAAGCGTCAAGAAAACACAGGAGTAACTAGAAACTGTTCTACTGTGCCTTCAAATTTTGTTCTTTGCTTTTCTTTTGCCTTTTGCTCCTCTTACTTCAAATCAAGCAGCTTCATTGCCACTTAGTAGATACTACACCTGGCTACCCAGGTGGCTCACATCCATTTATTTAAATTTTAGCCTGTGGAGTTAAATTGCTGTGAAAGCAAAATAGGAAACTGCTCTGCCTACCTGAGTGAACTTCCTTTGCCGCAGTATAGTCATATGGCCAGATGACATATTTATATGAGTGTGTGCATCGTCACATGAGTCCAAATAAATATCGAAATTCATTTTAAAACTTTCCCAAAATCTAATGTTTACAGCTAATCTTAGGGAAAAATGTAGATCCCTTGTCTGTTATAATTAAAAGATACTGCTTTGTTAAGAACTAGCTCTAGGCTCAAGCTTCTTGAGACACTTGTATTAACTGACCATTTCCTACTTTAATGAAACATACAATCCAAATAAGAAAACCAGTTTCGTAATTAAAATTGCAAACTGTATAACTAAAGTGTCTTACATCATTATTCAGAAATCTGGGTCAGTGCTATTCTTCCCAGAAATTGTATGGTTCTAGAAATAATGCACAGTGGGGGCAGTTATTTTAAACTACTGCAGCTCTGTTCCTCAGACCTGTATGACATCTGCAGCTGAAGAGGACTTCATCTATGCCTCTTCATTGTCTGCTGGTCTGGGTGAGCAGGAAGTAATTTCACACAGTGCTGCAGCTGTTTATCATTCTTTATTACTAAGCATCTATCTAGCTATCTGTAACAGCAAATACAACTGTCACCTCTCCTTTTTAATGGATATCCTTTTTCACAAGCGAAGATGGAGCACACCAGAAACAGGACACGAGAGGTCTCTGTGTCCCCCATTTACCAGTTGTATTCAGTTAATATATACTTTTTTTCTCAACATTGTATGTAGGAAGGCAACTAAAACCTAAATAAAAAATAAAGCAGATAATCAGCCTTCTAACTCTGTGATATGTATAAGTAAGAAACCTTTTATGGAATGCAGGTAAACTTTTCAAGGACGCTTTGATCTACTCTGACTATTTTAGATTATGTTCCAGCTGCCATGACTACTCTTAATGCCTGCATTACAACTTTCCCTCCTCCAGACCACTTTGGTGCAACAGCCAGAGCTGCCTACCCACAACTTCTTTACCCGTCATGTCAGGACGAAGGCTGCTCTGGCCACAGTCAGCCTACTCTCCTCCAGATCCTTCCTGCTCCCCAAAGCTGCTATGCATGTCAGTAGCCTTATGCACCACCTCAATGCATAGCCAGCTCTCTGAAGGCCTAGTTTGGGCTCCTGCATCAACAGCTAAACAATGTTTAAAGTCAGGTAATACTAACATAATTCAAAAACATATCTCTAAATCCAAGATCTGCTTCAAATTTTAAAAATTATTTTCCACTAAAAGACATTTCATTACTGAGAAAAAATATATTTGGTATGAATTATTGTATAGTCAACCGTTCTTTTGATGAACAAATGAAAAGAAATAGCTGGGGCAGGGAGGGTGGAACTTTTTAAGTTTTTGCTTTAGAAAACTGATTTTTCCTATTGACTTGTTAATTGACTAGTTTTGAGATATTCTTTAATGTTGATGACCATTTTTTGCCAATGTAAAATATCTCTTAGCAATTTCTTGCAGTTTTCAAACCTTAAATAATCCTCATTTAATATGTACTATTCAGAGAAGTCCTGTGGATGCAGGATACAAATATTAATAGAGGATTTGGAAACTGAAGAACTAAACAGCACTAGCTTACCTAGATTTATGTGCTACTTGCTTTTGCATCAAGCTGGCACATGCTTACAGTAATACAGTTAAAAGAGGATCTTAGTGTTTTTGCACCAAAGAAGCTTCAGTAAGGTCATTTGATTTGATCCAACTAACTCACCACTCAAGCCCTCTGTTTGCACTGCTCTAATGATGTGCTCTTAAACATCTTTAGATGCCATCCAAATTTCCAGATTATAAACTTTAAGGGAGTTTTTGGCTCATACTTTGTTTTACCCTGGCTCTTCTGCTAAATTTATATTGTGTATTTTCTAAAGTGTTTAGGAATCACTCCAGGATTTCAAAAGTGTTTGAAAGACCTGAGAACTTGCAGCCTCTCTTTTGAATGTTGTCTACAAAATTAAGCCATGTGAAATTGTTCTTCTCAGTTTCTCAAATATTTGAGGAATATTATGACAAAAAAGCATATCATTTGTTTACTTTTTAGTCAAAAAATCTTTGCATACTTTTCATGTCTCAATTGACATAAGCACTAACAAGAGTATGATTTTGTTTTTTAGAAAAACTTTGCTGGAAGATAGAGTTTAAAAATGAAGAGGAATTCAAGTTAGCAGGTAGTGAGTAAACAAAGAGCAATACAAACAAGTTTATGTTTCTGTTTTCTGAAACCATCCTAGATTACAGAAAAGTCATATATAATGTTTCATCTTTGTCAGCCAACCACTAGTTTTGTCTATAGAAATTATGAACCTACAGTCTCTGTTTGATTGCAGTTGTGTTTCAGCCTTACAAGTTTCAAGCATCTGTTTTTTTGCTAGGTGATTTGTTTGGTTTTTTTAACATATATCTTGTTTCTATGAGTATTAACAAAAAATCCAAATCTGGCTTAGTTAAGTCTGCTCAGATTTGTGGTTACTTTTAACAAATATCACAGAATCACAGAATCACAGAATGGTAGGGGTTGGAAGGGACCTCTGTGGGTCATCTAGTCCAACCCTCCTGCCGAAGCAGGGTCACCTACAGCAGGCTGCAAAATAAGTATTAATAATAAATAATAATAAATAAATAATAATAAAAATAAATAATAATAATAAAATACAAGCATTTGTATTAAAATTTTTATTTAAAGAATATCATAACTAAAACAAGACAGATCACTTAAAGGTCAGCTTTAAAAAAATCTTAAAATCCATATGAACTATGCAGAAACAGGCCAATCAGAATTTATTTATAAAAATAATGTAAGAAGGTACAAATAAATGTGAGAAAATGAAAAACAAATAATAGCATTTTTGAAAACTTTGAAAATAATGTTTTATCAGGCTCTAACTTTCTATCGTGAAATTTCATTTTTTAGTTCATTATTTTAGTTTTAGAGCTTCTCAGAACACTGAATTTTAAAAACGTCTCTAATGATTCTATGTCTCATAAGCCAGACATGTTCAAAGAATAAACCTTCTAATATGAAGAAATTAATGACAAAGTAAGTTTGCATTCTGGCTCTCCCCTTTGCACAGCACTGCTGCTCAGAAGTTGCTAGCAAACAATGGTTATATTAACCCTTTATTTACTGAGTTACTGGAGCTTTAGATTTGAATCTGTACTATAGACGATACGCTTGTCTTTTAAGGTATCTTTCACTAGTTTCCTAAAAAGAGAAAGTCAGTTCTTCACAGCACATCTGGAATACTAAGATACCTGTGTTGCATGGAAGAAGATGTTCTTTCTCTGCCTCATATCGGTAAATCAATCCACTTAAACCATGATTAATGTTTGTCTCTGTATCACATAAATTTGTCTAACAGCTGATACTACATAAATCAAGATGGCTGGGTGCCAACTCTCTTAAAACTCTGTGCTCAGGGCACACCACACATCCCATTCCAAACACAGGTTTTCTTCCTCTCGCTGCAGAAAGTTGCTAACTAGTAGAATGAAGACCTAGAAACACCCATCCTGGTTCTTCTGTTTGTTAGCAAACACAGCTAAAAGTGCAACCAGAAACAGGGCTACAGTACAAAATATGTTACATGAATACACTGTAGAGTTTACACCCTGTATGCTACTTCTTTTACTTGCACGTTAACGTAAAGAACACTAAACAAACCTGAAGATCAATAAAGATGTTATGTTCTCTCGAAATACAAAATGGAGATGCATGTCAGAAACATTGATTAAGATTTCCTTGAGTCATTCAGATCTATTGTTTGACTTAAGTCATCTCTGCATGCAATCAAGTCATTTATCTGTATACTCAGGCAAGGAATGGCTGATGCTGTGGTGAGCTCCATGGCAGTTTCCTTTCAAAAAAGTAATAAACTGACTTCTGAGTATTTGGCAATGCCAACCAGGAAGGATGCAATCATGTACATTGACTCTTCTAAATATTTTGCATCTGAATCCCAGACGTGCAGGGGGAGCCAGTGTGCTAAGAATGCACAAAAATACAGTAAAATACAGTACACAACAACTCACATGTTAAGAATTCAATTGCCCCTTGACAATACTGTGCTAAGTAATCATTTCAACCATGAAGAGTGGACAAGGTATATAAAATATTTTAAAATCTAGTTTCAGTCTTCTGACCACAGCAAACTGGGAGCACCATCTCATAGATTTAACTAACAGTGGTTGCAGTAATATGACCAAAAGTACATTGCTCTAGAAAAAGCATTTCTAGAATTGTGACATCATTAAAAAGCAAGTGAAAATAACAAGCCAGAAACACATAGGCAATTTACGATGTCAAAAAAATTGGCTAATTGACATGGAGTAGCTAGTGTCACTGTTGCTATGTTTAATCAATATTGATTATACAATTTAAAGATACTCACTGTGGTCAACAGTTCCATACTATGATCCGTGGAAATAATTCCATGCTGTATGAAGCACAGTACTTGATGAAATGTGTAGTATTCAGTATTTATGGTAAATCCATTCTGTGTAATCTGTCATTTAGCATTGGGCAAGATCCAGTTACAGACAAATGCAAACTGTAATTAGAATGAGTCAAGCTTACATTTGCACAATGGCAGATATCTACAAATTGACTAGATTTCTAAATTATTTCAGAAGACATTTCTCAAAATGTCTAAGAATGTTTACCAATGTCCACATATAGGTTTGACTTAGATATGCATTAGGTAATTAGACATTTGAAATAGCTGTTAGAATCGGTAGCTGGCTCCATCTTCTCATAAGGCCAAAGTAGCTGACTACGGCTAATAACTAAATATTTCATGTGAAAAAGGATATGCAAACATAATTACTGCTGCAACCTTATCAGACCAGACAAGTCTAATTAAGTGTCAAGGTAGAGTTACAAAAGGGTTATGAGTTTTCCCTTAAAAATGACGACTCAGCTACCATGATACATAGACAATAAAACTACCTCAGGAGCAAGAGGAACATGACTTTTATGTAGGTCTGTGAATAACATTATGAAAAAGACCCTGTTCTTTCACATTGTTCAAAATATATTATTGAAATTGAAGCACAATTGAAACACTCAAACTGTAGCCAAGGAAGAAAACTTTGTGGAATATGTCCTCCTTCATTAACATGTCCTTAAAGCAGTTAATAACTATTTTAATTGTTTTTCCCTCCAAATCAAGCATAGGAGGTTCTCCTAAGCCTTACCTCTTTCCATTTATAATTACTTAAATTTCTAATTACTAGTATATCCTGAGTATCTAAATTAATGTTAAATTGATCATTAAAATATGAATTGTCTGTATTGTGTTTATAGGAACAAACAAACCATACAGGTAAAAGATAAAGAGCAGCGTGTTAGATCTTCAGAAATAAAGATGGGCAGGAAATAATACTATTGGCCCATTAACTTCTCAGATTTCAAACAGCTTTCCTCATTCCACGTTGCACTGAGACAGAGCTTTCAAGTTTGCTTAAAAGTTTTGCCACGGTAAAAAGTCTGTTTTTTATGTAGCCTTAGTGTGTACTATGTAAAGTGACTGTACATATCTCAGAGATTATGTCAGACTCTCAGATATCAGCATGTATTAAAGCAAAAGTCTGATTCTCAAGAATAAAATATGTAAAGATGACACAAACACATTTTCTATTCTGTTTATCATCCTGCACGTATACACCAACTTCCTTCATAATTTCTTCTTTAATGCAGCAATGACTTTTCCTCATTTGAAATATCTCTCAAAAATAAAAGGCAGTCAGTGCAGCATTATCACTTCCCATTATTTCTAGAAGAGGCTGCCCTTCTTAAGTTGGAACAAGATCTCTTTTTCTGCTTCTTCCACCGAGCTCTGTCATTTTCTATGTATTTGTGCTGAAAAATATTGATCCTCTTTTAATCTAAAAATGTAACGGTATTTCAGCTCTATTCCTGACACATTACTTACCACGTAGAGCAACAGAGCTATGCTAATGCTTGCTGTGGTAACAATGCAGAATTTGCTCAGATTTTACTATTAGGAGACACTAAACTCTTCAAGTGTGGCATGTTAATCATGTTCTAATTCTTCATCCATCTCTTCTGAACTTTCCTCCATTCCTCCCCTTAAATCTACTGAAAATCCCATGCCATTGAATATTATTACAGTTCCTATAACTGTTCAGGATATATTTTATCTTGCTCAGGGAGTGCTCCTAATAATATGAATATGTACATGGAATATCTTAAACTGATTGGCAGCCAGTCACCTTTTCCTCAGCCAAGAAAGCTATTTAGTATTTTAAAATCTTCTCTTAAAACCATAAGAAAGAATGCAGAAGTTTAAGACTGCCTTTAACCCAGTCACAGTTCTGATTTTCCTTCCTACGCAAGCAGTGGTGCTTGTGCTATGTGCTAATCAAATATCATTCAGCCAAGGGGATGAAATACCAGTCTCACTTAAAGAAATTACAAATAAATCTCTGTTTCAGTAAGGTGGTTTGGGTTTGGGGTTTTTTTTTGTCATTTTGGATTAGTTTTCTGATATTTTGCTATAAAACAGTTTGAATGGGAAGACATGACAGCATCACTGGCATAATGCAACCCACTCCTACTGGTGATCTGAATGAAGGTATTCAGATTTACACTTTCTCACAATAAAAACTTTGCTGCCCTGGTAGAATACCTTTTACCTTCAAAGGCAGTGCTCCACAGTATTGAAAACAATCTTTCATTTCATAGTCTGAACTGCAGAATCAATATATGCATCCTACAATATCCTGATTATCTGCTGAGATAAGTTAAGGGCGTGCATCACCTCATCCTCTCCACTCTTACTGAAAAGGGCATCAGTGTGCTTGAGCTGGACTGCTAACCAGGGCAGTCAGAGATCTGAGCCAAATGACAGCCCATAACTTAGTATCACCAAAGAGAGAGACTGAGTGAAGGATTTCAAAACATAGGAGTGAAAGGGGAGGTAATATGGAATGTTTATGCCCTTGCCTTGAATACATTTATTTGCTTTCCTAAAACTTTTTTATTTCTAAAAAGGATTTTGAGAATTCTTGAGGGGAGGATGGGCAATTTCTGACTTGATGGGGGCTGTAAGCTACACTACATCTCAGAAAGAGACATTTAATTTACCACTGAAATTAACCATTATCTAATAAAAGCCAAAGAAAACTTAGCTCTAAGTGTAAGTTGTGTGAATTACCAGATCCTGTATTACTCTCTTTTTCTGCATGCAAGTTTCATTTTACTGTTGATGCCATTTATTTTATTTTGGGGTATCACATGAGCAGATTAAATTTTGGGAGCTTTGAATAATAGTTTACACCCACATATATTTGAAGACAACTTGTCTACAAAATCACAATACTGTTGCAAAAAAATTACCGTCTAAATGACTTTTCAGGCTTTCATATCAATGAAAGCCTACTCTGCTGGCCACAGTAATAAGGGTAGCATGGTGAAATAGAAATAAATCAGAAAGCGGAAAAGCTATTGAAGTGACATATATATTTCAAAGACATTTCCTTTGAGGGTGAAAAATAAATTTTGAGAAATTTCCAGCAATTTTAAAAATCCCAGTCATTTAAAAAAAACAAACATTCTAGGTAATCATTTCTCTCCGGTATCATAAAAATCAAACCTATAAATATCCTGTAATATTTATTATAATAAAATATTTTCAGAACCACACAGGCAACATATGAAATTCACTTCTAGAAGGTGCTGCTTAAAGGTTGACACCTTAAGAAAAAAGATAACTAATGTTTCCCATTGTGTCTGCATATACAACAAAATGACTGCCTAAACTATATTGCATTAAAAGCCTCACTGGAGTGAAATTTTAATATTGTCAAATCTTTACAACTGATCCTTATTTTTGGTGCAACACTCAGCATCCTCGCTGTCACCTATTGTTGCACAGATAATTATGAAAAATGAAATTCAAAACCATGAAAAATATCTTCACATTACAGAAGCAACTATTAAAAAAAAAGCCAATCTCCAGTTTTAAATTCATATTTTGTTTTTTTAAGTAACAAAATACAAAATTCTGGATCCTTAATTTATAATAATCTGAGACACCTGAATGGCATAAATCCACAAATAAAAATGTACTTCGAATAAAGTATTGATCAACATCATGCACAAGTGAAAAACTCTAGAGCAAAAATCTCATAAGAAAATCAGTTTGGAAAGTTGGAGAAAATACATCAAACCTTGAATACAGAAATATAACTATGTTGTTGCGATGACCAAAAGTCATCTTACATAAATGCTATTTTGAGTAATACATATCAGAATTGATTTAAATACTCCTAGACTCTCCTAGAGTCAAAATAAGCATTCTGTAATGCTTTGTAAGCAATGTGAGAAAGTTAAGTACCCGAATAAACTAAAGTACAGCCAAATGGTGTAATTTTCAGATAATTTTGTTAAAGCATGAATAGAAAGACTACAACATAAAATAGAAAAAGATCAACTGACTGTCAACAATTTGTACTACTTGGTCAGCAGATGTTAATTGTATCTGTAAACACTGATAACATTTACTATGCTACGGAAAGCAAGTAACATTGAAGAGACCTTCTTCCTCTCCTGTGCCACACAGGTTTTTCATCCACATTTTTTTAATACCTAGGAATTACTATAGATCAAACCCCTTATCTCAAAATCCCATGAGATCTTTTTAGAAAAAACATACTTCTTATAAATTTAAGCGCTTGTTATGGCTGTCAAACACTATCAGTCAAATTTAGATCATAAAGCACTAAACAGGCTTGGGCTGCTAGTTATACAAATTTGGATCATAAATTTAAAACCTGCCTTACCCTTATTATCTATTTACAGCAGACAAAGATCTCAGTAAAAAAGAGATTAATATTTTGGGAAGTTACCAGAGGTGATCATGCATCGTACTATAGATACAATATTTATTTTAGACAATTCAATAATTATTCAGGAGGTCTGCAAAAGAGTTAAAAGTTTGGCTCAACTAATATCATATATCAGATGAGAAAGTTTTCATCTTTCTTCATTAACAGCCTTATACCTGTAGAGATACTTCTCTGAGGCCATAACAAATAAACAAGAATTTACTTTAATAAACTTATTCTTAAGGGTTCAGTGATATCTACCCCCATTGGTTTACAGTGTCTCTTTCACAGAGAGACTAGGTTCATTTTTTTTCTCACGTGAATACAGATGTAAGGGAAAGAGAGTTGTTTGTGAGGGAGGGAATACCAATGTCACTAATAAACTTTTCTATGTTACAAAGAATATAAAATCAGATCACAGTCCATGCCACTAATAAAAACCAGCTTTGCTGGACGTACTTTATCAAAAATTTGATTTTTTTTAAATAGATGGGCGTTTGCCAATTTTATGAAATTATGCCCAGATGCAAGAAAGTATATAAATCCAAAACACCTTGATTCAAAAAATAGAAAACACAATGGAAAAAGCTGAATTCTCTGGTAATATCTAGTGATATACCATTTCAATAAGGATTACTTACATCTGAGAGGTTTGGGACTGGGAAAATGGAGGAGGTTTAAAGTCAATTATTAAAATTTGGAACATTTATATCCCTGTGAAGAGATTTAATTCAGCTTTTGCAAGAATTTCAGTATTTGGCCAAAACCGGACCCTGAAACAGAGCAACACATTCTCTGCTGTTATTCACTGCCTCTCCAATTACCAAGCTTCAATCCACTCCTCAGAGGAGTAAGAAACATGAAAGATAGCTGTGTGAATTACCGATTAACATGGAAAAGATCATTTCATGAAGATTACATTGTGTTCCTAACAAGATCAAAAGTGTGCATGAAATTATTGTTATGATAATTACCTTTGGCAGAATTTGTCTTATTGTTAAAAAGCAATAATAAGGGACCTTAAGAGGCAGAATAATTACACTTAACTTCTGTAATTAATAAGTTAATTCTCAGGCACAAATGATTTATATCCTAGAAATTATGTAACTGCTGCCATTTAAATTCTTACTGCAATATCTTAATAAAATTTAAAACAAGCATT
>Ga0181612_114900_pt1 | contig 11096 bp, 6 predicted proteins | sample HoacroProtozoa21_FD_119630 | JGI IMG/M metagenome (GOLD analysis project Ga0181612, IMG submission 119630) | Hoatzin crop microbial communities from Cojedes, Venezuel. Combined Assembly of Gp0051906, Gp0051904, Gp0051908 | reverse complement strand
CCTCAACAACATGCTTTAAATTTTGGACAGCCCTGAAATGGTCATGCAGTTGGACTAGATTATCATTGCAGGTCCCTTCCAACTGAAATATTCTATTCTATTCTATTCTATTCTATTCTATTCTATTCTATTCTATTCTATTCTATTCTATTCTATTCTATCCTGTTCTACAGTTTCAGCTGCCTCACCCAGCCTTCAGTGCAGTGATAACTGCTTACAGCAGGGATCTTCAGCAACGAGTGGAGCAGAAGTTAGAAGTTCAGCTAACGAGCAGCAAAGTTCAAGGGAAACGGCAGGCATTAACTGGCACAACAAAGATAGACATTTTTCAGGTAGGACACAGGGAACCCTCTTCCACATATGAGCAATGATTTCGCAACCAGTTAGAATATCTTATATTCTGTGTTGGATTTTCTCTAAGCCTCTCCTGTCAGCATCCTCGCTCCAATTTCTACAAGTAAATCTCACGCATCTGGAGAAAGTCACATAGCCAAGTGGTCGGCCATCCATCTGTGAGCAGGATATATCTCAGTCCCTGTTTACCCACTGGTAGCTCATCATCACTCCATGGCAACAACTGCCATCAGATCACTTGCTGCCTCCCATGATGAGCCAAAGGGATATGGCTTTATTACTAACCATTTAACTTTGCAATCTGCACTTTAATGCCTTATTTAAAACCACTTTTAGGTTATATATATATTATTAAAAGCAGTGAAGAAGCTTGTAATACTTTTCTCTCCTCAATCTATTATTTTTTAAAGTGCTAGCTTTTAAATGGATTTAACTTCAAAGCTAATATGTTACTGAAGTGAATACAGTTTTGTAATTTCAGAACTCTGCTATTGTTTCTGCTTCTCTGGAACGATTTCTGCAGGGTTACATATATAAAAATAATTATTTCAATTGCCTTTCTGTGACATGTAAAGTGAAATGAAATAGGAAGTCTCAGGATGTTTTGTGATAGGGAATATGTCTTGCTAAAGGAATAAGCATGTGTATGTGCCTAAATATACTTCCCTACCCACTCACAATGAAGTATCAACCCTAAAAAATGTCAGCATGTATTTACATGGGAAGGTAATATTACGAAAGTAGTTCCTGTATCTATACTCTTTACTATGAGTTAGTGGTGATAAATGAAGTGGCTAGAAACAAAATCTATATGGCTAGCTGTCAAGTGCCTGAACATTGGTCATTAGCATTGTGAAATTAACTGAGTTAACAGAATTGGCCAGACTCTTTTCAGTGGTTCCCAGCGACAGGACAAGGGGCAATGGGCACAAACTGAAGCATGGGAAGTTCCGTCTGAACATGAGGAAGAACTTCTTCCCTCTGAGGGTGACGGAGCCCTGGAACAGGCTGCCCAGGGAGTGTGTGGAGTCTCCTTTCTGGAGATATTCAAGACCCACCTGGACAAGGTCCTGTGCAGCCTGCTGTAGGTGACCTTGCTTTGGTAGGGGGGTTGGACTAGGTGATCCCCAGAGGTCTCTTCCAACCCCGGCCATTCTGTGATTCAGTGATTCTGTGATTTTCACTTTACTCTGCCTTTTTCCTGGCCTTCTTGCAGATATTTCTACTATCTCCAGCTCTCATAAGTCCTGAAAATTAGGTCTATGTGAACCTCCCTGAGAAAATACTCCGGCTGCCTTTTTCTGTAACCTTCAACAATCCTTGCATTGTCCTGTAAATCAAAAGGAAGAAATGAAAATAGAGTTTTTTCTTGGTTTTGTTTAGTTTGTTTGCTCCAGCTAATATTTTTCAAGTACATGGCACCAAGTTAGCATAGTAGCTTTCAAACTGTAAAAATGCAGCCTCAGAAACACTTAATGGAACAGATATTCAGCTGTCTTAAATACATGTACATTTTGGTACAGCTTGAAGCATTTAGTGCAAGTGAACGAGCTGTTAAAATTATGGATTAGAAATATCTAGCTTTAGTTAAAATCCTTGCCTTCTAATTCTGGTCCTATTTATTTAACAAGAATCTCTTGCTTCCCAGAAGCTGTGAATGCTGTTACTCATCAGGCTGCCCTGCCCCAGAGTGCGAATAACCATCAACTACGTAGCGTTACTCCGACCCTGGGTGAGAACCCTGCGGCTGATGAAAGCAAGCAGAGAATAATTTTGGCCAGGGTACCTCCATTCACAGGCATTATTCTTGGTTTGCAAGAAGCGAGTGAGACAGGATTATAATTCTGTGCTGGGACAGTGTCCATGGAAGAGGAAGGTCAGGCCTCTTCCTGTGCCTTTTTTTTTTCATTTTGTGTGGGAAATCAAGAGCCTCCTACTGCTGCCTACATTTATTTACTAACTTCTGATTTTTTAAGTTCTTCTCAGAGTCTGGAAATACCTCCCTACTGTAATCCACAGACTATAACATTAACAAGTAAGTCCAGAGAAATCAGGGTTTTGATTACCCAGAAAGCCTGTGCATTTAAAAAAACCCCTCAAATTACCAAACTTGAGGCTTTTTGTGTAATTTTTTTACTTTTTTTCTTTGTTTCCTACAAAATGGGTATCCTAGAAACAGCTACATGTGATCCGTGCACGCAAGAGACATGTGAACCAGTTAACCCAGGGCAAATAGAGCTGTCCTGATTTTTGGCAAACAGCAAAGCCATCACGTGACTTCAGTACGCCTTGGAGCTGTCCCAAAGCACCCTTGGATGGGTCAGGGCTATGTTTCTTGCATGGTCAAATGTCTTTCAGCATGCAGCTTGCTTCTTTCACAGGCTTTCAAATACATGGTCTGCTGCTTTCTCAGGAGTTGTCGTGTTACCTTTCTTCTGGTCCAAGTGTATACCTGCAGCATGACCTCTTTGATCATGTAGCCATAGCCTCAGCTAAGGGTCCCTATGACTGCCATGTAGGACTTCTGCAGCTTTCATCCAAAAAGACTGAAACCAGCACAGCAGCATCCAGAAAGAGTACAACTGATGCATTTTGACAAAATCACATAATCTTAGGGGTTGGAAGGGACCTCTGGAGATCATAATGCAACCCCCCTGCCAAAGCAATTTCACCTAAAGCAGGCTGCACAGAACCACGTCCAGGCGGGTTTTGAATATATCCAGAGGAGATTTCACAACGTCTCTCAGCAGCCTGCTCCAGTGCTCCATCACCCTCAAAGTAAAGAAGCTCTTCCTCATGTTCAGATGGAATTTACTCTGTTTCAGTTCTGTCCTGTAGCTGAACACCACTCATAAGGGTTCAGGCTAAACAAGTCCAGCTCCCTCAGCCTTTCCTCATAGGAGAGATGCTCCAGTCCCCTCACCGTCCTCGTAGCCCTCCGCTGGACTCTCTCCAGTAGCTCCTCATCTTTCTTGAAGTGGGGAGCCCACAACTGGACACAGTACTCCAAATGGGGCCATGGTGCATGGAAATTGTGCACAGACAGTTGGGGTGAGACAAAATAGAAAGAGAGACTTACGGTGGAGTAGCAAGAAGCACCTTGCTAATGGAGCAGGGATATGGTCCTCAGGGCTAAGGGTGTTCTTGCTTAGGAGAAACCTCTGGGCTTTGCAAACTGTGTTCAGAAGTATCCCCCTCTTGCCAACCCCAAAGTAGATACATGAACTTTTCAGGGAAAAGAAAAAATCATTGCTGATTATTGAAAAAGGCACAGGTAGGATGAGACTACACAACTCAGTGTTATAGATTATTAAACTGCTTCAGGGATACACTCTGTTTCTTGTCACGAGGACTACTGCAGTCAACCTAGAAACCTCTTAGCAATGCGCAAATAAAACTATCCTTTCTGTTTGGTTACCTCTGCATTTGGCAAAGGTTTTCCTTATTTGTAAGAGCCTCTTAGAGCTCTAGCACAGCACAGCACAACAGTTTCCTCTTCACGCAGGGTCTGCCTAACCCTGACTCTAGCTGGAGATGCTTTATACTCCAATGAAGGTACCTGTGTCTTAAAGCCGGAGTGCTGCTAACATGACTATTAGTCATGACCCAGAGAAGTAGCTCTGTTCCTTATGCAGTAGCTTTCTGCTCCCAGTGCAGCATTTTGCAGTGAGTCTGCTTTCCTCTGTATGGTTTTAACTCCGGAGTAACGTGAAGAAGCTGAGTCACTACTGCAGCAGAAGACAAACTCTCGAACAGCATGAAGACAAGTGTTTTTACAGAATAGGCTGTACAATTGCACTTTAAGCTACCAGAAGCCTAGGTGGTGGTTTTCCTTGAAGGAGTCAAACATGTTTTTCGAAGGCTTTTCCAGAGCCCTGCCCATAGGATTCAGCACTCTTAACTATAGGAAATACTGTTGCAGAGCAGGGAGCCAAGATTTACCTGTCTTTAACTGTATGAAATAGTCAGAATGATTCAGGCCACAAGTCTAACTTGAATTTCCATGGAGAAGGACCTTTTTCTCTTAGCAGGTTGTGGATTATGCCTGCATGACTTGCCTAAACTCAACGCTTACCTCTTAGGCAGCTCTAGTTAGTTGAAAAGAAACCCTGCTCTGCAGAAATGATTTGCCCTCCACTAAAACTAGCTGGAGTCCCAAGACCAGAGTTCAGACCTCCAAGGCTTGGACTCTGCCCAGATGCAGACATTAGCTTGTAGGTGTCTATGCCTGAACCACTCCTCAGACAGCATGCAGATCAGCAGAGAAAATCGTCTCCTCTCGATCTGAGCTAGATACATGGCATGAGTCAGACAAATTGTGCCCTGAAAACACCTCATTTTCCCTATTGTTTGTAAAAGGAACTTGAGGTGACTAGTTCAGTTGTAGATGCTTGCAGAAAGGTGAGATGAGTCCAGTCTTTCACTGTAGCCCTTACTCTACAATTGCTGGCTTTTAATATCAACAGCAAATTGCAGCTTCTGTTGGATCTGTGCACTGGTATAGGGAATAGACTGGACTTGTTGGGAGACTGCAGATTGTGACTTCAGTCCTAATTCCAACTAGGACAGTCTGCTTCCATGTGTTTGTTGTGGGTCATGAGTCAGTAGTAAACCAAATCCTAAATATTGATTCTAGTCACTTTTACCAACAAAAAAAGCAAAGGGTAAGTTGCTGCATGTGATTATAGGTAGTACTTGCTAATAAGGAACAGCTTTAATACCAATGGTTGTGTAAATTTAAGATCTCCATCCACACTGTTTCAGTCTCTTTTATCACCTCATTTTTTCTTGCCCGGTGCTTTGGAGACCCCTTTCTCACACAAATATCCACCTGCTATCCCTTCTCTGGACTACAGGACTGTGACTCTTTCTCCCATGTGTCCCATGCTCTTGATTCTGTAAGCTTTCTTTCCTGTCATTTCAGAACCAGCCTGTTTTCACAGCAACTTGAATTGGCTTAAGCAACGCGCAAGGGTAGAAAAACTGAAATAAAGCGGAGTTGTGTAGTGTGAAATGTCTTCCCACTGAAGAGCTGAATGACAGAGCATTAGACAGAATAAACCTGAGCATCACAGATGATTTAAATCTGTTGCTCCCTCACAGCATGATGGTGCCCTATGTGCTTGAGCTACCTTTGTGCAAGGGGAGTAGGCTGGATGTGAGGTCTCAGTGCCCTGTCTTAACTTTCCACTTGCTATTTATATTATATTTCCTCATAGAGGATCCAGCTGGGAACAGAACCTGGCTGTGTGAAGTGCAAAGAGTGTACAAGGAGTTTTGTACAGTCTTTGACCACAGACCACAATCTTTTAGTGAGTCTTGAAAAGTCTTTGATGAAAGAAAAGCATGCGAGCTAAACAGACGGGGCTAGCAAGGGTCAAAAAGGAGAGAAACCTCTGTGGGGAGCTTGCCATGAATCAAAAAGAGGTGGAATATACATCTACATAATGCATTGGTCATCTTTTTCTTGGACGACTTTCAACGGCCCATGTTAGACAAGTAGGTGAAAGAAACCTGCATCACGTGAATCAAACTCCGAGAATGAATTCAAAGGTGCTACAGCAATAAAGGATCTGGTCATAAAAAATTAGTCAGCACACCTTCAAGTTACCCCTTTTAACAAAGTCTGAAGTGCAGCCAAGAATGAGCAAGCCCAGTATTGTTAAAGATTAAGTGAATGTCTCCCTGTGTCCCCAAACCCTAGCTTTGTGTTGCAACATTTCAAATAGTACCTTCTCACAGAACTATAATTCTCAGTGAAATATCTGTAATGTATTTTATGATATTCTTTTGTCCAAGATGGGTTATGTCATAGCTGATCTCTGAGGTCTGTTCAGATTAATGGGATTAGATTTTTTTTAATGCTGGATATTTCCAAGCATGCTATTCAGTTGTCTTCCATACTCCAAATACACTATGCTGTTATCTCTCTCTTTTGCTTAAAGTCCTACATGTTACATTCTGAAAGGCTTACACTGAGCCATACTTATTTCTCTAGTCCTATTTGCATAAGGTGCTTCTCCATGTGGCTTTGCAGTCCAGCCCCTTATAAAGCATTGTTGCCAGTAAGAAGCTGCTTCTTTCCAAATTTGCTCTGTTTAAGTATGTTGCTTTGATTTCATTTGGCGTGTGTGCACAAGAATGTGTATCTAAGTAGGACAGAAAAGAAAATGGGGTGACTTCTTGTAGGAAATAATTGTTTCTGATAGTGGGGAAGGATCATGACAACATGGTTACTTAGCTGCAGATTGACTCTATATGGACAGAGAACCCAAATCTAAGCCTTATTTAACTATTTGAGGGAGCTGTATACCTGCTGAATGAGAAGATGAGTTCCTAAATGGATGCATCCATGCCAAGAGCCCTGCTCCCATCAGGAGCTGCGTGTGTGGGTTGGTGGTTGCTGAGGGGAAAGGACCCCCAATAGCAGGGTCAAATTGTCGTTTTTTTTCTTAGGGGAGCATCATCTTTAAGTGACAGTTACTTTCTAACTGGAGGGCACTTTTCTGGTCCGTGAGTCCTGCTCCACCTGCCACAAGCTTCACATCATACAATCTTTTCAGAATTTTCCCATCTCCCATTTTAGAAGGATCTGGGTAGCAAAAGCTTTCCTCTGTAAAGGCTAGGAATTGTCTTCTACTTTCTACCTAGATATATTGACTGCAAGGTTGTACTCGCTTGCTTTTGTGACCCAAATTTAAACACTTTTTCTCAGGTATCTTTCTCATAGTATATATTCTTAGATTAACCCCCTCATGTTCTCCTAGAGGAAGATATCAGTCTGTTTGACTAGACTAAACAAGCCACATTCTTCTTTTCTACTCTCCCAAACCAGGTTTCCATCTCCCTCAGTTACCTGAGGTCCCATTACTTGCCTATTATATTGAACATGGCTTGCCAGTTGGGTTGCTTGATATCTCACCTATACTCTGTACAGAGACACTTGTATTTGTGAATCTGTGTTGGAAATGCCTCCATAAGATTGCATTTGTCTTCGTTTTGGCTGCATCACGTCGGAAACTCACAGTTGCTCTATGATCAGTTAGTTCAAAAAGATGCTTTTCCATCTGATGAACACTCAGATTTTAGCTGTTACTTCTGTTATTAATCCATAAGGGCAAGACAGATATGTTTTGGGCTTGCTGACTGCCACAGAAAGCAAGTGCTGGAATGAGGACAGACTTGGACATAGCCTGATCGCACTAGAGCCATATGTGACATAAGACTTCTCTTGCAAAACTTTCTGGTTTTAAGCAAGATAACGTTGATACCAGGAAAGTCATGGGAATAGATTATTTTTATTATTGTCCTTGTCTCACAGATAACATTCCTGATTTGTGTAACAGCACAGAATAAGGTGAAGTCACATTCAAAACAGTTACTTTGCTTATCAGAAGGAAGCAGTGTTATTTCTGTAGGGCACAACCATGATGGCTAATCACTTTGCTTGCACTTGTGTTTCTCAAAAAATATCCCGCAGTATGTGATAAGGATAATGGCTTCATTCCACAATTTCTCACCCAGCAGTCCCTTTTCCAGGGACATGGAAAAGGCTGATGACAGGAGAGCTTTGGATCCTTTTCTCGGGAGGCGTCTGTGGAAGGTGTGTGTGCTGCTGATGATTATCAAGTAATTACAACAGGAAGGCAGAAGCCAGCCTGAATGCTCACATGCTGTATGCTGATAGGAAAACTCTTAGCATAATCTTCTGCTGATCAAACAGGGCTTAGGCTAAGCCAGGACTTGGCTGACCGTAATATTCCTCCTGCCAGAGAGGTCAGGGCTAGGCCAGGCTGGCTGGGAGCTGGCAGGGCAAACCACCAAGGTTGTTGATTTGTGTGGTCGGGCAGGCAGAGGCTCCTCAGCCCACCAGAGCACCTCCCTGAGCTGAGCAGCTCTTGCCTTAAGTTGCCAGGTTGCAAGGGGCACAGTCTGGGCCTCATTGCAAAGGAAATGAATTAAAGCAAGGGAAGTCTGTGAGAGAGCAAAGAAAACGAGGAATTTCTCAATATCTGTTTCACAGGAGAAAGGGATATGGTTGTCCCGAGTGTCGTTTCTAGCAAAATACCAGGAAACTATTTGTAATGGGGAGTTATTTAGCCTAACTCCATACTTACTTCTTCACTCTTGACTGCATGCCTTGTGCTTTTCTCTCATTTTTTTCAGCTTTCCCAAAATCTGAAGGATTTCCTGGGAGTGACAGTTCTGTCTGAGAAAGGCCAGAGCTGCTCTTTGCAAGCGGGTGCAATTTCCTCCTCTTCTATGTTTATACTTCTCTGCTGTCTTCCTGTTTTTCAGCCTATTCCAGTTTCTTTTACTACTGATTTTATTTTCCCTTTCATTGCAAATAACTGATTTCTCAACACTTTTTCTCTTTTGTTTTTTATAATCCTGTTATCCATTAAGATTGATTAACTCTTTCCTGCCCTCCTGCTTTCCCTTAACTTTCCTTCTGCTGTCTGTGCAAATATTCTTCGGCACTCTGATATTGTCCTCATGTCCATTGTGGGATGAGGCTAATTAATACAGTCTTTGCACTTTCTTTGTAGGTCATGGTGTGGCTTCATGCCAGCTGACTCAGACCCTTTTGTCCTGAAATGTCAAGTAAAAGCAACCACTCAAAATTATTGACTGTATTATGTGAAAAATGTAAAAAACAAAAAGTATTTAGAAATTTTTAATCTATTCTTTCAAATACTTTTTCAGAGTCAGTTTTTTTTAAAAAATATACATATTTGCCATTGTCATTGCTTCCTTCTTCTCTTCTCTACTTAGAAAAAACAAGATAGAAACTTACCTACAAAAAAAGTATACAATAGGCTGTTTTGCTAATAGGGTGACAGTATTATTTTGACACAAAAATTAACCTGCTTTAGTAACCCCACATGGGTGAAAAGCTGTTCTCTTAAAGGCAGCAGATGTTTTAGCTGTGAACATTTCTCGCCAGGAACTTAGGCAAGCAAGGCTCAGGTGCATCTGGCGGTTGAAAGCCTGCGCTGTGTAATGCTCTGGGCAGTTGGGTAGGAAAAGGCATTTTGATCTAGAAGATGATGAGGTGGTCTGGGCACTGCATCCCCTCCCCACAGGGTTTGGCTCCGGCTTTGGTACCATGTGAGAGATGGGGCAGAGGACACACAACTGCACACTGGGGGATTCCACTGGCAATAAATGTTTCTTAAAATCTGAAGCCATGAATACCATGTGAATGTATTTACTGGAGTATTTCTTACATAAACTGTTTTCCAGAGTGAAGAGGCCGGAAGACAGAGAAAAAAAAATTTCAGATTGCAGGAGGATCAGGCTCTGAGGAAGACCATAACCATTACTATTCAGTGGCTGATTCCTGCCTGTTTGGCTTATTCCATTGGGATTGGGAGCCCAGGGGTACAATGAGGATTTCCACAGGATTCCATAAAGTTAAGGTTTTATTGGCTACATTTTCTTATATATCCCCTGCCCATATCTATGCAAGTAAACAAAATAAGGAGCCTTCCTGAGCACTCAAACTTGATCTCCACCTGGTTAAACCATTAGAGTGGCAGCTGGCATATCTTTGGCCCATGATGGCTGACGCTCTTGCAAACGTTTCCTTAGAGTATCTCCAAAATTTGAACATTCAAGGATGCAGTTGCAATTATACACCCTCTTTTAGTGGATAAAAATGTTTGGAAGCATAAAGATGGGCCGTTCTAAGGTAGCTGACCCCAGAGCCCAGGAGCATTGCTAGCCATGTTTATTTTGTTGATCTAGGTGGGGGCTGGAAGTGCTACCACACCACTTTCTTCAATTTATTTTTTTTAGTAGGCTTAATTTTCTTTTTCATTAGAAGTATGTAATTTTCACCAAGAGACCTGTGCTGTGAGAACATAAATGACTGTATTTTGTGAACAGTTTGGTGTCAAGGGATATTTCTGTTGTTTGGAAAAATTATTGCCAATGTAACTTATAAAACAATAGAGCTAGAACAAATGGGTGGAAAATGTTTGCACAGATAGCAGTAATTGCAACTGAAAGGTATAATTGTTGTATCTTTATCTGACATGATGAATTTGAAATACCATTCATTATAAAAAAATTAAATGGGACATTCTGTGTAAACAAAGTAACACAGTTCACATAGGATGATTTTCACAGATAATTTCTTTTTATATGCAAAACCTGATCCAAAGATACCATTTGTTGGTGATAAGAGCTATTGTACAGAATACTTCCCATAGGAGCGCAGTGTAGTCTTGCAGCTAAAGAAGGGCAGTTCATGTTTAACAAGTAATCTGGTTAATAAATGTAGGCGTTTTCTACCTGGAGTACCTCTGAAGAGATTTTGCTTTGTATGAATTCATCTGCCACTGGAAATTATTTCAGTGCTTGATTTGGATGCATTTTTGTCTACAGATCCTTACTGTCTACTCATTAAGTTCTCTTCAGCACACACTGTTTGAACAATGCGGATTTGAACTTCAGGTGAGCTCTGTCTTACTTGCCCAGGGTTTCTAGCTGCTGTGTTTAAGTTGAGACTGCTGACAACTTATTCATCAATGACCTGTATGAAGGGACAGAGCGTACCCTCAGCAAGTTTGCTGACCATACAAAACGGGGAGAGGTGGCTGATACACTGGAAGGCTGTGCTGCCATGCAGCGAGACCTGGACAGGCTGGATAGTTGGGCAGAGAGGAACGTGATGAAGTTCAACAAGGGCAAGTGCAGGGTCCTGCACCTGGGGAAGATCAACCCCATGCACCAGT
>Ga0181612_104889_pt1 | contig 11096 bp, 4 predicted proteins | sample HoacroProtozoa21_FD_119630 | JGI IMG/M metagenome (GOLD analysis project Ga0181612, IMG submission 119630) | Hoatzin crop microbial communities from Cojedes, Venezuel. Combined Assembly of Gp0051906, Gp0051904, Gp0051908 | reverse complement strand
AAGCTGCCCGGGACAGTGGTGGACTCACCATCTGTGCAGGGGTTCAAAAAACGTGTGGATGTGGCACTTCAGGACGTGGTTTAGCAGGCATGGTGGTGTTTGGTTGACAGTTAGCCTTTACGATCTTAGAGGTCCTTTCCAGCCTTCATGATTCTATGATTCAGTGATTCAATGTTTCTATGATTCTATAATTCTATAATTCTATTTTAGATGTATATTATTAGATATACTAGTAGGCAAAAGCTATTCTTTCTAGGTGAAATAACCACAGAAACATACTATGTCAAAACCTAAGTCACTGGGAAAATTAAATGGGTTAAAAGGTGACGATGAATAACTAAATTGCCTTTCACACAATGCTCTGTGTTGCGAGTCTAAAAGAGAGAGATGTGCAGTTCCTGCAGTGTTATAGTCCATGAGTTCATTCCAGAGATTCGGAATAGCATTTCCTCACATCTACTCCTTCTTTTTCTTTTTACAATAAACCTTTTTCATTTTAATGGTCTACTTAAACATGACACGGTCTGTCATATCTTGAACTGCAGTCTGTTTTTTCCTATGATTTGTCTTATACCACTGTGATTTCTTTTCTTGGAAGCAGAGCTTGAAAATAAGTGATCTTCCTGGATGAAGGTAATTGTTTGTCATGGTAAATAATAGGACAATCATGGAGAAAACTCACAATAGCTGGCTTTTTGAAAAAGTGGAAAAACAGCACTCCCCAAAACCTGAACAGAAAATTTTAATTAAGGAATTTGTCCAAAGGGCAAGAACAGTCCAAACAAATAACCATGATTATACAAGGGAAATATTTAGATTCATGTGATGGTAATAAACTAATAATTTTAAATAATTTTAACAATTTACACTCTTTTCTAAACTACATACTGTATCTTACTGTTCTAATAACTCCCGGTTTACAACTTCTTTGTTACATTTCACTGAACTACAAATATCCTTTGCATTCCTGTGCACCAGATCTTTCATTACCTTATATATGGCTGAGCTGACTTCCTCAACCCCTTTACATCAGGCTACGTTCAGCTTTTTTTTCCGTTGTCCAGTACACATTAAGGAGCTTCGTACAGACTAAGGACCTTAGATTAGGGCTGTTTTCCAGAAAGTATTTGTATATTCCATTGTTTTGAGACATTTGTGTATTCGTAATATCACATCCTGGAATTGAACTGTTTGTCATCATCCAAAATTCTGATTTAAACATGTGGTGGGTGGGGTACTCAGAGTGTTCAGGTACTTTTATATGTGACTCTAAGGTTTTAAACTAAAATGTACGGGCCCGAAGTGGATACCTGTCTGTTTTTTAAAGATTGCAGGCAACCTGTCAGTGCACATATAGGTGTTATGCCTCTGGCAGTATTTAAGATGAAAGGTTATGAATTCTTTCTTTTCCCTGAATGTGCAGGAAGCCAGGCTCTGGTTATTTGCCTATTATTTTGAACTCAGAAACAATAGCAAGGGCAATACCTAAAACAGATTCTGATAAAAGGGGTCCTGAATATGGGTCTTGCACAGCATACTGTTACTTACTGTATAAATGCCTTAACAAAAGAGATTGGCTGGGAGTACCCATATCTCAGAAGAGTATGAAGGATTCTTCATCGGGATGTTTGCAATATAACTACTGTTTTTGTGTAAAGGTTTTATAATCTAAAGCAAGTATAACTCAACAACCCTTTTTGGAACTGTGATATTTTTATAACAGTTGTATCGTAGCAGAGTGTAATATGGCTAGTTAGGTTTGCTAACTTTTAAATTTTACTGACAATAAGAGTTCAGGCAAGTAGGAACTGCAGTCAGCCTGTTAATTTCACTTGTAAAACCACTAGGATGTTGACTTAGCTGCTTTTTTAGTCAAAGTGTGTTAAGAAAGTTTGCTTGTTTATTTTTCTGGTTTTGTTAAGCAGTGTGAACGTATACTGTGACTGAAGATCAGAAGGAACAGAAGAGACACAGGGAAAGAAAGATGAAAGAAGAGATGGAACTACAAATCCCAAGAGTTCAAGTTTGTGCTGCTATAGAGGGTGCAACTATGGAAATAACTTAATATTTCTACTGGATTTTAAAAAAATCCATCTTGCTGTACAGTAAGTTCTATTGTGGAGATTTTCTTTTCCTTATTAATGGTGTTAAGATAAACAAAAATAAAGGAGATACTGCTTTCAGTAAACGGAAACTGTCATGAAAGTGACAGATGCTGGAGGCAGCAGAGGGTAAAAAAAGAGATAGTGAAGAGTAGTGCACAGGTATACATAGGGCTGGACTACTGAGTATATTTGGTACCAAGGCTAGGAATATAGTTACTTAGAGTCTTTCTATAGTCAGTGAAAGAGAGATATTTCCAGTGAGTAATTCAAACTTTCAGTGAAGGTGAACAAGAAAAGGTTCATCTGAAGTTACTCATCAATATAGTAGTTCTATATACGTGAAAAACCCAGCAACCTTGAAAGACGGGAAGGTTGTGGTTGTAATTGTTTTGACTGGTGAAAAAAAGGAGAATGTGGTCTCATTATCTTTCATCAGTACAGAATCTCTGAAGATGTATAAACATCATGGAAGGCTATAACCACTAATGAAATAGAAGATAATGGTCAATGCTCGCAAATGAGGGAGGTTATAGCCTGTAGTCTTTGGTGGTCATATGCCGGATGTTTGGACTCCACTGCATTGTAGTTTTAAAAGAAATATACTCATGTCTTATTGCTACTTTCCAAGTTGTCTAAATGAACGTTCAGGAAAACAGAATAATTTCGCTTAACATCAGAGGTCCACTGTTCACTCTAGGTATCCTATGTAGTCAATAAATAGAAAAAGGCTCTTTGAAGGTGTAAGTCCTCTGCAGTACTTTAGGCAGCTGCCTCAGAATGAGAAGAAGCAGCCTTTTCTATTAACTAGAAAATTCAGCAACCGTCTTAGAGGTTGAGATGCATAATTGGTAACATGGCTTCCATCCTGGCTGAATCTGCTGCCAGGTGATATTTATGACTTTGGAAATGGTAAGAAAAATAGGCTTTGGGAGCACCTGGCTGGGACCAGGGGTTCTGGAGGGATGTGTAAGCCCTTGGGGTTACTGCAAGGAGGATAGGGAAGATGATTCCTGGAGGAACATCCGTCAAAGAGAAAGAAGTGGTCATTTCCCTAACAGACACCTCACCTGAATGAGTCCAGAGCTTAGTCTGCACAGAGCTGTCTTTCATTAAAATGCTCATAACTATTCAAGGGATACCTCCAGCAACTCAGAGGAAAGCATTATGAAATGAGAATTTTATGACTATTTTATCATTGACATCACTGCATGGTAAAACTGTCCCATCACTCTGGAAAGAAAAAAAATGTTATTTTCTGAGAATGTAAAAAATCAAGTGACAGTCTCCAGTAGGGGAAAAAAAAAATCTGCCTTTGGAGCCAATTTCAGGACTTTACAGAACTAATGCATAATTGTTGAATTGTGGAGACTGCTAAGATCACACCATATTTCAATATTTTTCTGTGTTATGTGGCTGAATATGTAGGGACGTTTGCAAGTATTCTGGATACCAAAGAATTTTGTGAGCCGTCTCTTCAGGTTTCGTAGGGAGCCTGATGGACAGTATCTCATGGTCTCCAGAAGCAGCTGAAATAATACTGCTGTGTTGATACTCTCCTGTTGATATGCTCCTTTTCCATCAAGTGTTGTTTTTTAATAGAAAGACACAGACATTTATCCACTCAGTGCTACAGAGGTTTGTAATCTTACCATTATATACAAGAAAAAAATAGAACAATAAATATGACATGAATTATCCATATATTTCTCAACAATACTGATCAGGAGAGATAAGATTGTCTTTGGAATCACTTGTCACAAATTTGGCATTTCCTTCTTTCTGTGTTGGCAGTACATTTCTATTTGGTTATTAACTGGTTACCCATGTGACATATACTGGCAGTTTCAATCTAGTTTCTGTTGTGCGGGCATGTATCTGTGTCTGCATCTGATACTGCTTCAGTTAATTCAGCTGAAGCTGGAGACTTGAGTGGTTGGGTAAAATGTGTTTCTTTCTCTCAGTAATGCTAGAACATGTCTATCAGAGATGAGTATATTAGGGAGATCAGCTATTTATATAATCCTAAACATAGGTACTGAAGCACAGGGCTGATCTGCAGTTCTGGTACTATAAATAGAAAAATACCATATGAAAATTATCTTGGACATATTTTTCCTTAGAGCCAAACTTAATGATGCTTAACTAGACCTGCAGAAATGTTAATTTACCAGTAGCACAAATTCCAATAGAAGTCTTATGGAATGAATGACTACAGGTTGTAGTGCAGGAAATGAAGATGCTTTGTCAGTGAAGATAAAATGTTCTTTCTTTTGAACATGTTGCCAGAAATCTCTGTTGATGTAAAGATATCACTAGTAAGGAGGTGACAAAAGTGGTAGACTGATTGTAGTAGCAGAATAACTCATCTTCTCCAGCTCCCATAAATCTTCCAGAGGGTTAATGATGAAGTGCAGGCTTTGGGTACAGAAGACACAAAGCTAGACATGCTTGCTAGTATGGCAAAATAAGTAATTTTCTTTTTTCTTTGGAGAATGAAAACTATTTTGTAAGATGTTTCTAAACTTGCTGCTGAATGGAATGAAGCTCTCATCCTTCTTGTGTTTATTCCTTTTGTGGTAGTTCCTGAACAAGCAGAGCAAGTGTTTCAACTTCCATCTGGACACAGTTCTGAAATATGTCAAAAACAGCAGCCAGGTCTTGATGTGGATGAGGTTAGTGGAAAAGAAGTTTCATAATCATACAAATATTCTCCATCAACACAGCAAAAGATTCACAGTCTAATAAATCTTCTAGTAAAATTTCCATCTGATTTATCAAGATCCATTCTATGCATACATTAAAATACCCACTAACACAATCACAATTGCTGATGTATACATTGGTGGATATACATAAATCCCTTGTATTGTAGCTTTAATTAGAAGGTAGTTCTAGGACTGATGTTAAGGCAAAAATGTATGCTAGACTCTTTCTTCTATTTCCAATGCCTGTACAGAAAGCTTATATGAAGAAAATTGAAAAGAGTTTGTTTTATGCATCCCTAAAATAATCTTGCCATGGGTTTTGACTTTCTCTTTTGGAATTCCTAGTAGCCTTTCCTCGGTGAAGTTAAAAACTAACCCCAAAGACCTCCTTTTTAGTTATTTTATCAGTGGTGGTTCCTCTGAAGGTATATGTACTGCAAAACTTCCAGGAAGGATCCTAAAAAACCCAGAATCTACCTTTAATAAATACTATGTGTGACCTCACAGCATTTCTTCATCGTGGCCTCAGGGTAGTTTCAGTACAATAATCTTGTTCTTCTCTTTAATCCCCACTGTATGCAAAGAGAAAAGGTAGGACACCTCTGTCTCCAGTCGATGTGGTAGAGACATTCTCAGAGAAAAGGCACGGTTGGAAGCTGGTCCATAACTCCAGGGTACAAAATGGAAGCACTGGATCATCTCAAATTGCTGTTAAAAATATTATCTTAACTTGCTTTTCCAGCTGGCTTACATTCTATGTTTTAGCTCTGTGGAAATCAGAATCATCTTGACCCTGAATGCATTGATGAGGTACTGGTCCATTTGTTATTACAAATGGTTATTTTTTAGAGGAAAAACAGTGGCAAGGAGAAATGTCACAGAAATATTATCCTGACTGTGGTAGACCATGGCAAATCAGGTTTGGGTGAGATATTAACCTTTCACTCTCACTGCAAGGTGGAAGCATTTCAATTCTACTGACTTCTGTTAATTTCACATCTCTTTAAAAAGCCCCTCTTGTGATCTGCAATAAATTCTGTGGATCCCCAAAAAAGAGCTATGTGGACTGTGTGTGCTCTTTTTCCTAGTATTTCATCAGGGTCATTATGAACATTAGACACATCAAAGGAATCACCAAATTGAAGAAAACCATAACAGCTGTGGAGATGCACATTTCTGTATTCACAGAGACTAATCTGTGAATTGTACTGTTTAACTAACCACATTAAAACTTGTCCTTTGGAAGAAGCAACCATATATCTACGTTTTTTCAAAGCTTTTAAGGTTTTTTCTTCTTTTGCCTTCTTGAAGTGAATGAAAAAAGGTGTAAAATATCACAGGCCAAGAGATTACAATAGACTATTAAAGGGCAGAAGAAACGTGTTTGAGATATTTAAAAAATTGAAAACTGCAGCCATAGTCTTTCCCCCAGTACAAGAGAGTTACTGGGAAGATGAAGCAAACTCGGTGGGCCACCTAGATGGCTGATGTGCTGGAATACATTGCGTGGGATGACTACTGGTTTGTTCAGCTGTAGGAGAGAAGACAGTCAATGCGCCTGAAATCCTCCACTGCGTAAAGGAGGTCATAGGGAAGGCAGGACCAGACTCTGCACAGAGGGATCTGGTGAAGAGACAAGAGGCAGAGGTTACAAACTGCAGCAAGCAAAATTCCTTTCAGATGAAGGGAAAAAACCACAAAACATTTGATGATCTGAAGTCATCTGATCCCACCCCTTGTTCATAGCAAGGCTATCTCAAAGTTAGAGCAGGGTGCCATGTCCGGTCAAGTTATGAAAATCTCCGAGCATGGCATCATGACAGTTTATTAAGCATTTATGTTAGTAATATAAATAATTCTAAGGATTTTGAATTATTTTGGAAAACATACAGAAATAACACACGGTATAAAACTGGTACAAATTAGTGATCTTCTAAAATTTAACTATTAATATAAGAATGGATTTTTTAACAGTCAAAACTTTTCTGAGTCATAAAGACATTTAAGTTATCTTTGGATTTGCTGTGGCTTCTAATTACTTGTTCTTGAAGTAAATAACTTCAAAAATTGGATAGAAGTGTTTACCCAAAGGCATAGTATCTTACACCTTGTTTGACAAAGGCTAATCATGTTTCCTCATTAGGTAGTAAAGCTCAAATAGGCCTCACCATGAAAAAACCCCAAACAAACAAACAAATATATTTGGGGTAAGAACTGAAGAAATTCTGTAAGTTGTGCAAATGAGGGACACTGTTCAAATGACTCAATAAACAGACGTTAATTTTCTTTAGAAATCAATGCATCAAAACTGAGATGTGAATCAAAACTACAAACAAGTTATCTAAGTACAACTAGAAATGTACTTTTTGGAAACTACTGCATTTGAATTTTCATGCCAATGAACTCTGACATGAAATGTGTTATTTTAAACTTCTCTCTTTGTGCTCCCCATACTGCTCACTGAGGCTGAGTCTGAGTCTATGGGGAACTCAGAGGAAGAGGACATTGAAACCTCCTATTAGTTAGACTGTCCCAAGATAGCTGATCTGATCAGCTGCTTTGCACTCTTGGATCCTTTGCTAAGCTCTCACATCACAAGGTTTGTGAGTAATGTTTCACACCATCACCGGTTGGCTCAGAGAACATGCCCCATCCTGGTGGGCAATGACCCAGCTTCTATTATTCATGCCTTCATCACCCCTTGGCTAGAGTAGAGCAGTGTGATAAACCTGGGCATGATGCCTACAGCACTTAGGAAACTCCAACTAATAGGCAAGTCTGGAACACATCTCTGGAGGCACACAGACTACCATGGGTCCACCAAGTCTCCCTACAGAGATTTCCCACGAAATATCAGCTCAAGTTCAAATTCCTTTTCTACTAGCAAAAACCAGATTGTAACTCTCTGATGAAGACTGTGATTAAGAGTCCTGCTCCTTTGCTATGGACAGTGTATTGTAAATGAAATATAACTCATCTCTCAGAGCTTTCTTGTGATTCAAACTGAGTCCTAGAGTTCCTGCAGGGACAAAAGAACATCACTAATTCCTGTTCCTCAGCTCCTGTTCCATTTAACATAAACATATAAACACATAATAGTTTTTGTAATCCTAGAACTTAAACCCTACCAGAATACTGTCCTTCTGGAAAGAACGAGAAAACAGAAATCATATCAGAGATGCACAGTCCTGTCGTAGGAGGTCAGGGACTAAGTGAGGACTGCAGCCAGAAGGATCTATGTGGTGGATCAGACTAATCGTGCACAGTTAATGTCAAGTTCAGAGTCAAAGTTGTGGCTTTCTTTTGAACAGAGGCTTTTAAAAGGCATAGTGGCTAAATTTAGTGATGGAAAATATTTTCTGAGTTTGCTGAAAAATTCCTCCTGTTCACTACTACTAGAAACAGTTGATGAAATCAGAGAAATATTTTAAGGCTTTAATTCATCAAAGTATTTACCCAGATATCTAAATCCATTCCTATTTAGTGAAGTATGTGAGTATTTTAGGATTTTGTGTCTACAACTTTTATGTTCGTGCTGGCCATGTGAGAAGTAGGCCTGGATGTTAATATAAGAAGTAAGCAAATTTCAGAATTTTCTATTGTGCAAGCAGAACATCTGACACATTAATGCAAATACAAAAATGGACAAACTAAGAATGCTTCACTAGTCCCTCTGAAATAAGCAGCTAGTCCTCAGAGCAGAACTGAAGAAGCCTGCAATTTGTATAGCTTGGACTCTGAATAAAGAAGAGATTACAGCTCTATTTATGGCTGATACAGAGGTCCAATTCTTAGATCTACTTCAGGTAGAATAATAATAAAAAAAAGTTGTTAGAACTTTCAAAATTCTGCGTCATGGATATAGTATCTGGAAAAAAAAAAAACACAAACAAGTTTCTAAATATTTAGGTGGAATGTCTCCACATAACTCACTATGGCTTGTTCTAGGGAACTCTATAAATCTTTAACATTTTCCTTATTTCATTCTTCTGTACATGATCCACTGAAAGAAATCCCTTCTGCATACCACAACTGACCTATTGTACCACGTCAATTTGAGAGACATACAATAAAAATAGCTAAAGAATGTGCTGATGAGAACAATTATAGAGGGAAGCTGTCATGAGGTTTATAGAATCTTCTTAGTTTGCTGGTTCCTAAGATCAGATGAGCTAGGAAAGCAGAGAACTGCAGCTGCAAATCAAAGCCAGCTTTCAAATGCAAGTGTTATTGATATTATAGAGGAATACATCTGAAGAGGAAAGCAGGATATGCCTTGACAGCACCAAAAATCTGTCCATCATATTATTTTTCTTTGACCTAAGCATTTTGTGGTTCAACTGGGAAGGAATTTAAGGGATTATGACAGCTAAAAAGGCAGGTATGTAGGTCTATAAGTAGGTATATTTTGGGTTCAGAAGAACTATTTTTTTTAAAGGCTATGTTGAATTCAGTGTGAAATGACTGAACTATTCCGATTCTAGGCAGTTCAAAGGAGTCTTGCAATGAATTTGTGGCTCGGTAGTGCACTGGATTTGTGCGCGCTTCTATCATCAACGTTTGAATAAGGTCTTGCAGCTCACTAAAGATTTCTCCACCCAAATGTTTTTTTCCATATAACTTTCTAGTCAGTGTGTCAACAGGGAATTACATCCATGGTTAACAACAACGATGAACCAGTTATCTGACAAAGCAATTCTATTTTACTCTTTGACATGGGTCAAAAAGACACAGTTCAGCTGTAAATATCACTTCCTCACATGTCAATATGAAAATCACATTGTCAGTGAAAATAAGTCACCTGTGGAAGCTTTGAAGATTGCTAACCGGAAGCCTATGCATTGGTATAACTTAAACAGATTATGTAAACCCTGTCAATTTAGGAGTTCAATAGTTTGTGCACTAATCAGGACCACACACATTTAAATGATACAAGTAATCAGTACAGCAAAAGGAAAGAAGGAGAAGAAATAAGGAAGTTAACACAGTAATCACAAAAGATTGCTGGGAACTTAACTAGAACTGCTAGGAACATTCCTAGCTATCCCATGTTTGAGGTATATTATTGAAACAGTTTCAGTTACATAAAGTAAAAGCAAACAGAAGAAATAAAAAAATATATTTTGTCATGTTCTCTTTAGTCACATTTATAGCAGACCGTGTAGATACCTACACACCCATTCATCAACCTGGACAGACCATCTGTTGCTCTTCCAATACTTGGTGGAGGTCAGTGATAATGTGGTCAGTGGCTTTGTTTTGTTATATTGTGTTGTTATTCAGCAAGGGTATTACCTTCCTCTTTTATGCAAAATGTGCGGTGGGTGCCTTAAGGATGCTTTGAATTGAGAAATGAAAAGATGTACATAAATGCAGATGAGATTGTTAATACAAATGCACACTAAGGTAAACGTTAACACATAGACACTGTTTTCATCGACATTATGCTCTGCAGAGTCTTTGCACAGAATGCTTTCACTGTTTCCTATAAAAGCTATTTGTCAGTAACAAATTAAGATCCCAGTGGTCGGTCTACTTTTTATTTCTTCATTGTTCTTTATTTATAACTTGATGCTTAAACTACACAGGAATTTTCCAAACATAAAGAAAGACAAGAGTTATTGCTTCATACACTTGAGCATCTAAAATAACAAAGATCTTTTGGAAATGCTCTCGCTATACTAAATCCCAGATGACAACATTAGCTCATTTCTATTGTCATTTCCTTTATTTGTGTTCCTAAGTATAAATGATGCAAATAGTATGACTACAGATAGTATCATGATCATGCACTCATTCATTGCTGGCAAGAAGAACGTTAGGGCTGCCTTACTAAGGCTACATCAATATTTTTCCCCTTGGACACTGTCCAGAAGAGCAAGACCTATATTGATCTGTTCTGACAGGCCTCAGCAGAGCACCCGAAGGCTCCAGGAGCTAGCCTCTGGACTGGCAGGCAAGCTGTGTTATGAACAGATTTGTTAATGTAATTCCTGTCATGCTCTAACAAAACATTTCCCTGTGAGATGTTCAAAAGACTCTGAAAAAGAGATATTTCAAAGCACTCTGAAAAGGAGATGTTACTTTCTCTATAATAGGCAAAATGTGCCCAGATTAAGGACTAAGAAATATTTTATGAATCGGGGGTATTTTGCTGTCTCCTGTTTGAGTCACACAGTGTCACAGAAGGTATGGATGGACACGATGCAAAAGGTACAAATTCAAGAAGCAAAAGGCAAATCTTTCTGTACAGAAGTTGCATCACCCCACCGGCCAGCAAGAATTT
>Ga0181612_128322_pt1 | contig 11097 bp, 5 predicted proteins | sample HoacroProtozoa21_FD_119630 | JGI IMG/M metagenome (GOLD analysis project Ga0181612, IMG submission 119630) | Hoatzin crop microbial communities from Cojedes, Venezuel. Combined Assembly of Gp0051906, Gp0051904, Gp0051908 | reverse complement strand
TGGGATTATTCAGGAGTCTCTTATCTTACAACCTTCCAAATTATTCACAAAGAACCAAGACTTGCTTTGGTTTTAATTAATCTATGTGCAATGATTCTGATAACCGAAAGTTGTAACTTCTATCTACATCTGCTACGTCTGTTACATTCGCTACATTCCCAGATATCAGTCCCTCCTTTTCTTTTGAGGGCTTGTAGCTTACACACTACAGTTCTCAACAGTTACGGCATTGGATTATTATGCATGCAAGAATACAAACTGCAATAATAAAAGCTATTAACAACTAGAAAATGTCATTAAAGCTATTTTGTTAAAGTTCCATATTTCTTATTATCCCTTCTATCAATCACCACCTAGCATTCATGTACCTTAAATGGATGTCTTGACCCATACTCAGATGTGGAGATCCAGATGTGAGAAATGGATCTCTTAGAGCATACGGCAAGATGATGCCAACCCACTGGCAAAATGCAAGGGGAAGAGTTCTCAGTCAAGAAGACTAAATTACTTATGCACAAACTTCATGCAGATATGATGATTTTGTTCAATGAACACTGAAACAAAGAGTTCTGTGTTGAAGCACAAGAGGGATGGAAAGTCCCATGAGGCCTTTTTAATGAAAAGACTTTTTTCCATTTGCAGCAAGTAAGGTGTGACTGTTTCATGTTTTGGTGACTCTGCAGTCATGCATGGGAACAGGAACACATATAATTTCTTACTTATTAATGCTTATGATTGTTGATACATGAAAAATTTGATTTCCCAGCCACTATCTGAATCACCGACTGTTACTCAGAACAGGACTCTGTTCAACAGTAGGTCAAGAAGGGTGTCTGCTGCTCCTCAGTCACGTTCCTCATTCAGAGTTTCTCATTCATATCATTTCACAGGGGATTCCTCTGTTAACCAGCTGCTTCAGAAACTTGTCATATGACGACTGTCACGGCTTGGATTCTTATTTTTGAACATTGAACATAAAATCTCATTTGAATATAAAAATAGGTTATTGAATGTATTTGTGTGTATGACTGTCTGCCTAAATATATATTTGAAGGCTTTTCTGGTTGACTCTGAGGCTTTACCTCAAGCCTCTCCAAATCCCTGTAGCTTTTCAGTGAAAATTCAAAAATATATATCATTATCCTCAGAGATGAGTCTCTTCTCACGTATAGGACTTTTGCACTAACCTCCATGGGAGGAACAGTAAGCAAAATAAATTGCAAAGGTTTCCCAAACAGCCAGACACAGAGAAAATAAAATAAATCAAACAAGTAACATTTCTATGATGAAATCTGTTTTGCAAGCCTAGCAAGGAAACCAAGGGAATCAGTCAAATAATAGTAAACATCAGCCTGTGGTTAGAAATCTTTTTCGATCAAGCAAATTCTTTTTCCTTTGCCCTTCTTGCTCCAAGCTCCCCCATCACCGGCTCTCTGGCAGCAGGACTCAGGGATAATCTCCTGGAATACCTGAGGCGTAGAAGTCAACAGGATTAAAGCACCTCGTGCTTCTCAGCGCCGTCATGTGATGACCTGCTGATCCCAGCAAAAGGCATTGTTTCCCAGCAAGCTTCTCACTTCATTTGCCTATACGTTGTTCCTGCCCTGCTGAGATTCTCCCTAAGCACAAGGAAATAATACATAATGCTTTTAGTAAAAAAATAAAACCAATAAAACCAGTCTTACTGATAACAGTGGTTGCTGAAGAAAAAGGTGGATAACTCATATGCAATTTGCCCACCAGTACAACTGCTGTTTCCTTGCTTCAAGGGGCGACTTCAAAGGATTTATAACCTCCAATGCCATCTATAAAGCTCTTTTAGCTCTGATCAGGCAAATGTGTAAGAAGTAAGAGGTGGGTGGTCTGAAAGCTGCCCAGTAATGTATTGAATAAAGAACACAAATATAGTGATGGCAAACTGCCTGATGGGAGAAAAACAGGAGTCAAGGTTTGCTTCCCAGGTCCAGAGTTAGCTGCTTAAAGTGCTTTCTGCAAATCTGTTCACTGATGTGCTGTATTCCCCACAAAACTGCAGAGAAGATTTGGGTGCAGATTTCGGTGTTTCATTAATTGTCAAAGCACTATGGATTCTAGGGTGACAAAAAAACATTTTTTTCCTCAAAAGTTTGTCACTTCCTTTGTGAAGTTACTTTGACGCATGCTGGCCCACAAAAGGCAGTTTACAACGAAATATAAAAATGCCAAGCCATTTATTTTTGTTCTTCCCTATGTTCACACTTAATCTACCACGTTGTACGTTTGTTTCCGTGTAAAAAAAAGGTGGCTTACCCCTAAATGGTTTATTTTCTCATTTTTAGGTTCACTGTGCTTATTTAGCTAATCAGATTCTTCTGACTCTTTTTTTAAAAAATCATATACTCTAAAGAATAAAATCAAACAATGAATTTGAAGAGCAGACAGTTGCTTCTGTGTCAAAATCTTAATTTTACTTCCTCTCCAATTGCCAGAGGAAAGCAGTCATGTGCTAGACAGAAGATGAAAGTTTATAATAAATGCCTGTATTCTGAAACCCGTAAGGGGTGGGGAAAAAAGTCACTTGACTTTCGCCCAGAACATGTGACAATCAGATTAACCCTGAAGTGTGTTTTGTGTGTAAATGCATGAAGGGTAGGAATGGGGGAGGACATTGGAGTGTGCATTATAGCAGAAGTCAGCAGTGAAGCATTCCTGGTGGAGGGAAGGAAGGATTTCTTTCACACCCAGGGCTTCAGAGAGGCCAGAGAGAGCACTCCATGCACTGAAGCGTAACACCAATTCTCTCCTGCTGCTTTGTGAGGATGTCGCTGTTTGCCATGGGTTTTCTGCTAGTCACCCTTCAGCCATCCACCGGGCAGTTCCCCAGAGCCTGTGCAAACAGGCAGAGCTTGCTGAGGAAGGAGTGCTGTCCCCTCTGGGGTGGAGATGGGTCCCCTTGTGGGGAGCTTTCCAGCAGAGGGTCCTGCCAAAACATCCTTCTCTCTCTGGCTCCACTGGGACCACAGTTTCCTTTCTCAGGAGTGGATGACAGAGAGGACTGGCCCTCTATATTTTACAACCGGACGTGTAAATGTGAAGGCAACTTCATGGGATTCAACTGTGGGGAGTGCAAGTTTGGTTTCTCAGGACCTAATTGCACTGAAAGGCGACTGAGAACAAGAAGAAACATCTTCCAGCTCACCACCAGTGAGAAGGACAAATTTTTTGCCTACCTTAACTTGGCAAAAAACACCCCTAGCCAGGACTATGTTATTGCTACTGGCACGTATACTCAGATGAACAACGGCTCCAACCCTATGTTCAGAAACATCAATGTGTATGACCTCTTTGTGTGGATGCATTATTATGCCTCTCGAGACACACTCTTAGGTGGATCCGTTGTGTGGCGTGACATTGATTTTGCTCATGAAGCACCTGGTTTTCTGCCTTGGCATCGGGTCTTTCTGCTGATGTGGGAACGTGAGATCCAGAAGCTAACAGGTGATGAGAACTTCACCATTCCTTACTGGGACTGGAGAGATGCAGAGGACTGTGTGGTCTGCACTGATGAATACATGGGTGGCAGACACCCCACCAACCCTAATTTACTCAGCCCAGCATCTTTTTTCTCCTCGTGGCAGGTAAGAACAGCCCAAGGGGAAGGGGAAGGGAAAGGCTGATTGTGCCAGAATTATCCTACCTGACTTTAGGCACTAAAGTGAGGTGCACAACCTAGGAGCTTAGCCATGCTGCATTCCCTTAGATATTCTGGGAGAGAAAGTAAGCACTAACAGAGAGCAAATCAGATTTTATGTAGACTTAATCTTCATTTAGAGCTGTTCATTTATGTCTTTGTCTCTTCTCTCTCTGACTGTAGCATTTAGGCTGTTTGATTAAGAAACTAAAGTTAAGGTGAAAGAAGAAAATGATGCCTTTGTGTCCAGACATGGACTTTAGAAAGCTAAACAGGCTTGGGTCTGCTGAAGCAGTCAGGTGAAAAAAAGCAGGATTTATCTATACAAAATGCTAGTGCACAACCATTGCAAGACAGTGGGTGACTGAATGATGGAAATAGAAGCAAAGAGTTTTCAGAGGCTCTACCCCTCTCCCAGTCCCTTTTTCCATCCAAGAGTTAAAAGCTATCCAATTAAGCTTGTATGCTTTCAAATAAAAAACAAACAGAAAACCTAAATCTTCAGAGCACAGAAGAACCAGCTGTGTAATTCACATCAGTAGTTCAAAAGATATATAAGTAATCTGTGCTCCTCAAAGGAACTAAGAAGTAAACTCAAAAGCTATTCCTGCCACTTAAAAGCACTGCAAATTAGTCTGTAAACCAAGGTAAATTTACATATTTACTTACTTTACATGTTTTCATATAGCTGAACTATACTGTGCTATTCTAACACTGAGAGTTTCTAGACTTCTGATGTCTCTTGCTCATTACTGCCACATCGCCTAAAATACAGTGACAAAGGTTTGTTGGCTTCCATAGACACACTCGATCACGACAATAGCAACAGTCCCTTCTGGCACTGAAGTCTATGATTATGTTGGTGTAAATCTATCTTTGTTCTATTTATTTCTGTAGCAACAGCCCACATGAAGGTTGGGCAGTTTTAGTGATTGCATGGAAAGGGAAAGATACAAACTCCAGCAGCACTCTGATACTCTGGCTTTACAACACAGCAACTAACTGGGGTGGTTATACTGCATTTAGTCTTCATTTGTGTCCTCTGAGCAATATAGAATGTGTAAATACCTGTAAATTCAAACATTCCTAAATACTGTAACAGACTTGTTTTTGGACATTCCCTGGCATGTTTGCATGTATTGGCTAGTTCTCCCCCAAACTGGTACTTTTCAGGGACAATTTATAGGAGACTGTTTGCATACAGCCACCCTGTTTGGGAGGCTAAGTCGGTTTTACTGGCATAAACATGGATCATTTCATGCCATTTGGCCTCACTGCCCAGAGAAGTTCCTGGCCACATTTAATTTACCAGAGAAGGTGTAGCTGTGAAGTAGCTATACCTACAAGTATGCATTTTCATCCCATTTTCCAAGATTCTGCTCATTTCTAGCAGTATGAATCTGGATGAACTCTCCTAGCTTAATTGGATTGCATTACCAGAATGAAGTGGATGTGATGTTGTTCTACACTAAGCTGAATAAAGAGTTATGTGGAAATGGTACAAGTGTTAAAGTGGATTAAATGAAACTAAAATTGCACTGGTTACATGTGTCAAGTGGAGCTATCAATACAGTATATTGGATGGGATAACCAAGTTAGTAGGAGGCAGGCAGTATAAAGGAATCAGCAAGGTGCTAGCAGACTTTTCTAAAAGACCTGGGGGGGTCGGGTAGTTATGTTTAGCTCATTTTTAGAAAGGTACTATTAATCATATCCATATTCTTAGTTTTCTTTTCCATCTTGGAAATAAGTACCCGGCAAATTTATGAGTAGTAAAGAATGTATTTAAGAAACAGTCAGTTTTATAACTTCTAATTTATAGTCAGTTCTCACAAATGTATTCTGAAAATAAAGACAATTTTTTTTTTATGAAACAAGTTGCTTTAACAGATATTTTTGTATAACATTAATAGATGCAACAATAAAAAAGTTTAAAACACATTCAGTGTCAGTCTATAGGTGTTCAGGCACCTAAGTCCTTTGCTGAAGTTTTCCAAATAATGTGTTAAAATGGCTGCTTATCACTTCTATTTTTCAGCCACTTCTGGAAATGCTACACTTTTATAAAAATCTCCAAAACAGGGCTACAATAACTTTACCTTCAAAGGGCGTTATACCCCTTTAACAACTTCTATCTGTGTATATCTCTGCTGCCTTTTCTAGAGGAGGAATGAAAGAGACTGAACAGATCTGCATTTTCAGTCAGTTAGTTTGGGGTGAAGATACAATACAAATTTATATTTTTTTATTAGCTTTGAATCTGAATTTAAACAACTGCTTATGATGGAACAATTTAGTCAGTACAGTTCCTTCAAGTATCACAAAGTAAGAGATCAGAATCGCACTCCAGAAATTAAAAGGGAACAAAAATAGCCTTCACTTGAACTGGAAAACAGCCATAGATCTACTGCAGAATACACTGATTATCCGAGCTCTGTAGCTAAACAGCAAGAGGAAAAAAAGAGGAGGATCCAGAAATGTGAAGGAATTTAGGCTTCTAACAAGCATTCAAAATTTAAAAAAGGTCAAGAGAAACCTTTTGAATAACACATCAATAGTATGTTGTCCTTTTTAGACACTGAAGTCTCTTTCTAATGTATAACAAAACAATGACGGCTATGCTAGAAAACAGTTACAGATTTATTAAAAATAAGGTAAAGTGCCTATATGCAGAACGGCATCTCTCTTTTTTTTTAATCCCTAAAGAAAGGAGAAAATACTTTATTCCATTGAGAAGTTGCCATGACAACTTGGATACCCATGAATACATGCTGAAATTCTTGCTTTCGCCTTACTTTTTTCTTCAGCATGCTGCCATTACCACTCAGCTGAGTGAATTATCTGTTCATATTTTTCTCATGTTTATCATCTAAGTGAAACTTCTGCTTGCTGCCTCTGTTTTTACCAACAAGACTGTCAGGAATCTTTAGTGTTTTTATTTGTTTGCTTGGCTCATATTTTAGGGTAGGTGGGAAAGATTTTCTCACATTGTCAGTTACTTGTTTGTGATGATTCAAGTGTTGCATTCAGAATTAGGACTGCATGACACCCACTAATGCTTTTTCCACATTTTGCAATTCCACCCCGACTTAACAGAAACCTATGTGGGAAATGGGGATCTTCCGTGACATTTTGAGAGGTTTTTGTTTTAGTGCACATTTCTATAATTATTTAACAGATTTTCTAAAGAAATAATAATTATGCCTCCCTAAAATAGTAGTAGGTGAAATTCTGCTCTCCTCTGCACCAGAACTAATCTGGAGAAATAACTGAAGTCAGGAGGTTACAAATGCACATAAAACGTTTGGCGAAGAAAAGCAGAATTTTTCTGATGGTAGTTAACGTTAGAGTTTGGGGATCCCCACAGTGTGCTAGCCAGAAGATGAAGAAAATGTATAAGGATATATATATATATATAGTGGCAAGCAAGCTATACCACCAATTTTAGCTTCCTGTATTTTGTCTCTCCTAAAAGAAGAGTGACTTCAGAGAAGTAATTGCATAATGTGGAGAGCTGTCTGCTCTCAGATGTGCTGGTGTAAGCCTGCAGCCAATTCTCTGTTGCAATCACGGAGAATTTCCCTTAGCACTTCATTCTGTATCACCCTGCAGAACCACTTACACAAATGCAAAGCTACTACAAAAGGGAAACAACTTATACAAATAGAAAATGGATATAATGCTCCTGAACTAATAATGACAGTACTTTAGATCCATTACCTGAAAATACGTCTTCATAACAAGTACAAAATTCAGCTATTCAGACACAGTTATTTAATTCTAAGCACAGTTTATCAGGGAGCTGTATTGCTAGCTGAATAGTCTGAGAAGATCATTTGAAGTGCTATTTTATGTCCACCTTTAAAAACAAGAGGAAATTTTCAAATATACAAACACCAGCAGCCAACAATTCTTGATTTTTAAATCTGTGATTCTGTGATATCTGTCTTACATCCATCTGCTCATGGACACTCGAGTATCTTATGAATTCAACCATTTTATTTTTTATTGCAGTTTAATAGGTTTTTGTGCCAGCTACAGGCTGCTAAATAAAAAATAGAAATAAAAAAAAAAAACACCAGCCCAAAAGGAGCAAGTAACTATAAAGGAAGAGTTTATCAAGATTGGTGTCCTAATGATACGCTTACATGGGTTATAGATTTGAAATATTTCCTGCTACAAAGAGATAACTCTCCACATGCCACACCTCAGTACCGCAGCCTGAGGGAATCAGGATCTGTGCACAGCAGGAGCAGTCACTTGGGTAGCCTCAGCCTCTTTACGTCACTGTGATCTCAAAGTAATTCCCCTTCCTCCATGTGATCATGAGTGGATGACAACAGAGTTTGGCCCCTGGTTGCTCGGCTGTTTTCTAGTATATGCTGTGCTTGCTCAGCTGTCGTGTAGTGCAAAAGATAAACATCTTCAGAAATGTATAGATTAATACCTAAGGAATTTCAGAAACATTGGGTTTTATTAATAATTCACCAGAGAAAGAAGTCTACCGTCTCTCTGTAGAGAGATGTGTCCTTGTGAATTTGCAGTGGAAATGGAGACAGCAACACTAATGGTACAGCCCAGAGACAGCCAGAGAGCAGGGAATCGCAGTCTGCCTAACCGGCAAGTGTTAATGAATATTTCAGCAGTAATTGATGACAGTTTCCTACTCCATCCCAGCACCATTCTGAGATGCTGAATGGGGCATAAGTTACTCTCTAGTTCTGGGCTGCCTCTGAGCAAAGAGATGGAAGCTTTTACCGAAGGCTGAGAAAATACGTTGAAGGCCCTGGGTTTGTTTCAGTGCTGTCACTTCGTGTTCATCTTATCTCCTTCTGGCTTGAGTTTCACAGCTCCTCCAGTTAATGGATGTGCCACAGGGGTCAGAAAGATAATTAATGACCTTATCCTTGCACAAAGATATTTCTTAGAATTTCTTTGAAGCTTCTCTTTCTAAATTTTCTTTTTTTTCCACTCAGTCCTCTGCCTGTTTGCCTTTCCATTCCTGCTAATATTCAGGAGTACATGAAGAACCAGATATAAATATACAGTTTCTTAAAAACTTTTTGGTCTGCTATAGTTATAGCACCTTTTAATGTTCTGCCTATAAAAGCAAGCTTCCAAAGTACAGTTTGTTCTGTTGCAAGTTATTTGGGGATTTCCTTGCATTTTCCTAGTTTGGTGAGTAAATGGCTTCTGGATGCCACTTAATTAGGATTGGATTACGCCAGGCCCTAATGTAGCCAAAAAACCAAAACTTAAACCTCTTTACAATTGCCAAATGTTTTAAATCCAGCATGAGGGCTGCACTTTAATGCTGTTCTCAAGCAAAAATGTGAGAATAAGTGGAGAAAGACAGAGAAAGGCAATGAGTCAGTGTAAAACCTCTTTTGGCTGCATAGTGAGACCCAAGGCTCCAGTTAAGGAGTCTAGACTTCAAGTAGGACAAACAGAGATGTGAGTTTGTGTCAAGGAGGTACAAGAAGTGCTCACATCACACCCCTAGGAGAGCTGGGATGGGTGCCACGGATAAGCAAGTCATGTGGTTGTGCTGGCTGTTGCCTGAAGTGGTTCTTTAAGACTATATTAACCTGTAGGAGCATAACACTATGAAAACATGCTGATACAGTTTCTGGACACGGGCAGACTCCTGCTCGGTGGACTCAGAAGAGAAGCAGAGCAAGGAACCAGCTCAAAAGGAAGTAGAGGCGCAGATTAACCCTCTGAGTGGCTGTACTTCCCCAGCAAACTAAGGAACTTCAGATCACTTTGTAAGTGAGCAGCTATTTCAACACCATGGAAAATCACGATTTTCCAAGTGCTCAGGTATATATTAGCTGTTTTGCATGTCTCTGTGAGTGCAGATCTAATAAGTCCAAAGCAACCACAAAGAATTTGTCACCAAAACCCCCAAAACTTTGAACTGAAAAATAGCAACAAAGGACTCAATACTGCTGAAGATTCCTGTAATGTAATTCACTTTATTTAGGCACAGAGGTTTGTACAAGCAGTTGCAAACCGAAAGACAAAAGGATTTCCTATTTACAAAAATGTGCGAGACAGCAACCACGCTTCCGCTCATTCACTGTCTGTTTTCTAAGAAACAATACAAAGAGCTCTGCTAAAGATCTCAACTGCAGTGTACTGAGGGATTTTTTTTTTGCTGGGTGCTACAAGGCCCAGAAGTAATGCTGCGTATTCTGGACTGCCATCTACTGGCATTTGCTCTGCTGACTCCTTACATAAGCTTTTCCTTGGAGTAAGTTCCTAGCAGTTTCCCTTCAGCTGGTGAATTTACACATGCAGGAGAGCAAGCACTGGGTGCAGCTTGAATAAGAAGCTTTGTCCAGGGTGAATTGAGAAATTTGCTCAGGATTTTTCCAACAGAGGAAAAAAAAAATCATGTTTTAAAACAGTGTGTTTCTAGTAGAAAGTACTCCTGCTGCATGAAAAGAAGGCAAAGATATGTTCCGTTTTGTGTGTGCTTTATGCAGATTACATCCAGAAAGAACCGTTTAACTGACCTATGTTCTGTTACCACTTACACATCACGTAACTGATAAAACAGCAAATTATAGTTTCAGGATAGACCCATAATTTGTATTACTGAAGTCATAACTTTCTGGAAAAGCATCCTGGCTAATTTTATGGCTAGAATTTAATTTTTAGTTCAGAAAAAATAGCAGAGGGTCACAGATAAGCATTTTCATTCCTGCGCCTTATGTTGGCATTTCTTGACCACGAGTTAACAAATGCCTTGTAACATCTGGCTTCTGTTTAGGATTAATTTGGTTAGTCAGACAGCTAATGAAGGCTACACCGAGACATAAATGGAGAAAAAAAAAAAAAAAAAGCACTTTAACCATTTGTAAGCCTCGTAACATTAACAGTTGCATTAAATCCCACTGAAATGGATAAATAGAATGAAGGGGAGATGTTCCTTTGTTTAGATATATTTGAGCTCATGATTGATGTTTCCCTGTCTGAATATCTGAAAAGTCTGTCTTGAAGATGGCACGACTCCTCCTACGGACACAACGCGGATATATACCCAGGGCAGTGGGGAGAGGATGAAAAGATGAAAGATGGCAAGGCAGAGAAGCCAGGAGAAGATACAGACTAAGATAAGGTCCATAGAAAACAGAGCTGAACAGAAAATCCTTGTGTGTGTAGTTTCTGAGCCAAGTACCCGCTGGGAAATGGGTTGAGACCCACCAGCCAAGACACACTTGCCACTTGTCTTCCTCACCAGTGCACTTCTAGGGGACAGAACTGTGCATTCTTTATAAACAAAGAAACTACTAGAGCATCTCCCTCAGCCTGAATCATCCCCCTATTGTCCTTCTAACAGGAATAAACTGTTTCAGTAACACAAAACAATCATAAAAACAGCACCGTAGCTGTGCTTTGTGTTTATAACTGTAGGTCTC
>Ga0181612_122286_pt1 | contig 11097 bp, 8 predicted proteins | sample HoacroProtozoa21_FD_119630 | JGI IMG/M metagenome (GOLD analysis project Ga0181612, IMG submission 119630) | Hoatzin crop microbial communities from Cojedes, Venezuel. Combined Assembly of Gp0051906, Gp0051904, Gp0051908 | reverse complement strand
CTCTGGGAAGCTCAGAAAGGAATTGTGGTTGGCGGTCCCCTGAGGAACTCCCCTTCACACCAATGTTGCTCTGAAACCAGTTGCGTCCAACGTTCAGGTTTGGTAAGGTATGTCATTTTCCCCCTGCTCTTATCTTTTTGCTCTTTTCTCAATATCTACATATGGGGAAAACAGAAAAATTAGCAGCCTTGGTGTTTATTGCTGTATAATTGCTGTGCTCATACTGGCTGCCTCTGTAAATAACCTGTTCTCTCCCTGAATTTGGAGAGCGTTCATCAAGAGTGAAATGTTGTTAAAGTCTTGGGCTTGAGGGGGTGCCTGTTTGTATGAAGCATTTTATTGAACAAAATGCTCGCTGATGGTGAAGTTTTGCTGTTGGTGATGTGTACTTGGTGATAGGCATCCGAACTTTGAAAGTGCCACTTGTTGTGTTTCATCAATGTCTGTGGTTCAGAGGGGAAAAAAAATAAATGGCGCTGAAGCAGCGCGTTTGTTCCACAGCCCTGTGCTTTCCTCTGAGCTTTGTGTATTCTCATTGTTTGTCAAGGACGGAAATAATACTAATTTCTTGCATAATCGTGTGTACCCCCTTTGTTGTGTAACAGTCAAAATTTTTGCATGTGCGGCGGTTCTCATATCCAACAAACATTGCCTTGATTGTGCTGTAACCATGGCAAGGCAATATGCAATATAATTTTTAACAAGAAATTGACAGCCCAGACTTCAGGAATGTATCGCAGACAAAGCTTGCATTATAGAAGCATTTAGGGTAATACAGCCTCTGTAATACAGCTGCTTTTATCTAGGCCAGGTTTTTTCTGTGGAAGCAAAGTTTGCTGTTAAAAAAACCCAAAATTTGAAGTATTGGTTCCCAGATCTTAGTGGAATAGTGTCAGATGATGCTGTATCCGTTTTCATTTGACACATGGGTATTGACTTCCCTTTCATGACTGAACCAGCAGTATGGTCTTGTTGAGAAAAGTACGGCAGCAATATAACACCCGTACTTGGTATTAGGAGGGGAGGGGGGAAGAAAAAAAAAGGCAAAGCTTTCTTAAAAATCGCATCCAGGCGAGTGTGCATTCATTCTTCTGCTTTTGATGCGATTGCACCAGTAGTGTTACCTCTGGAAACTGTGGGCTCGAACTCTTCCGTGTCGGCAGAGCTCCGCTGGCCTGCAGACTGCTTGTCTCCAGCGACTGCCGCAAGGGTTGGTGGGAACAGCTTCAATTAGACGCTCAACTTTTAAACGTAGAGGATTGAGAAAGGTCTGTTCAAACCACAGCATATGCTGTTAATTTACCGAGGCGTTTCAAGCAAACAAGACTGGTGTCAGGGAGGAGAGGTTCCCATCATTAAAACTGCTGCCGCGCTTGTTCCGTGTGTCTGTCTGCTCCGGTGGCACGCGGGTTCTGGAAGAGGAGGTTGTTAAACATCGCTCATGCTTTGGTTACCATCTTCACTTTTGTTTATTTCCAAGCTGCTGCTCTTGTGTTTATAATACCTAAAAGGGAAAGCTGTAGGAGAGGTATTTCATTATCAAGAGGCCTTCTTGACTCTTGCAGAGAAATATTTTGCGCTATTATAATGTAGAAATCACAAAAATTTGCTTATTCCCTGTTTCTGTGAGAGATCTATAGGTGAAAGTGTGTAAATCTGCCTTGCGATGAACGTGTGTGTTTTGCTGGGTATGCAGGGTGCCCGGGGACGTGCCAGGCTTGGCACCAGAGCGGTGGTTGCTGGTGTGACCGAGGTGCGCGCCCTGCCCTGGGGCAGGATGGTGGTGGGACGAGCTCCCCACGTCCTTCCCAGCAGAGCCAGTCCAGCGCCCTGTCAAAGGTTCGTATCTCAGGCTGCAGCATGAGTGTTACTCCAGTGCAGAGGTTGTGCAGGACTTCGCAGAACCTCACAATTTCAGAGGACAAAGAGCATTTTCCATACAGATGATTTATGTGAAACTATTATTTAGGCATTAAACTTTAGGTTGAACTTTGGTTATATTTTTGCATTCTGCTTTGTGACTCTCAGATCTCAAAACTTGGTTCTTATTTAAGGAAAGCTCATGTTTATGGCACCTTGACCTTTAAGAACAACATTGCAGATTGAGAAGATTGTGGTAAAGTTTAAAAAGTTGGCAACGCTGCTGTTGTTCATTCAAGTAGCTGAGACCCTTTTTTATCCTTTTTCTTCATCTTGGGGGTTCGTGCAAGCTTACCAGAAGAATTGACTACCATCAACTTTATCTGTTCCCATGACACCCTTGTAAGACAGAAGTGCTATGTATCCCCGTTTTACAGATGGTGAATGAGGAGCAGAGTCACTTCCAGGTCACTTTTAAGCAGCAAACATCTGTCTCTGATTTGCGTGCGATCACAAGTGCGAGAGGTGCATCTGATACCCACAGCTGGAGGCCTGAAGATAGCCTGGCTGAGCCGCTGAGGCTGTGGGGCAAAGCACGACGTCTGGGTGTGGATCCCTTTGAGGTCCGATCTAAGCCAGCTCCTGCCACATGTCCTGCTCTCCCGAGCAGAAGGGTTTTTAATTAAGTGATGACAGTAACACGGAATACATCAGGACCCACGTTTGCTCCGTATCTCTGCTGGAAATGGCAACATATGTCCAAATAATGTGAGCTGAACTCATTCATCTTTGCAGCAGAATGCTGTTTGCTCACGTGAGACAAGCAGATTCCCTTTTAGCAGCATTTACGCAGTTGTGGTGATGGTCATCTTACTCTGTAAGGAATTATTTTAAATGGGTCTGTAGATAACACGCAGAGTAATATTTTTTTTCTTAAATTGCTCATTTTTTAGATTAGTAGAATCCGGTTACTAAAATGCACTGTTCTGCTGAAAAAGCACATTTAATAAATATGTAAGAGAAAAATTTTAAGTAGCCATTAAACATAGTTAATAAATTTTATCTTGCAAGTAGAATTGGAAAAAACCCTGTTCATTTAATGTGTATTATGTATCTCGTAGCAATTAATTGTCGTCATTACATGGACATAAATCCTCAGTGTAATTCACCTTTCTCAGATGAATTGCTTTGGCGCTTTTCCCCTTTCTTTTTCTGGGCTGTAATATGGTTTCTCTTTTTTAAAAGTTGAATCTCGACATCACATTTGTTACCATTCCCAAATGTTCTGCAAATGCGTTGAGGTTACCCAAACCTCTTTGCGCTGCAGGGCAGCGCAGGGCAGCGTTGCAGCAGTGATGGTCTGGTGCAGGTGAAGCGGGGCTGGCGTGGCCAAGCCCTTTTTGACCGGTAGCAGAGCAGAGGGCGAGTGTCTTTGTCTCACTCCCTGGATTTTGGGGTCTGATAAGAAGTTATTTATCTCTTCATATCTTTTGCTTCTTATGTGATTTCGCTTATGAAATCGGAAACAAACGCTGATTTTATGTGCCTCTAGGTTTGGATGTCAAAATAAGACCTTAATGCAGCTTTGCGGTGGCTTGACGAGGGGTGCAGGGCTACTGACTGTGGGTGAAAATGAGTCGGGTAAATTGCCCTCCTGTGTTATCAAAGGGAAAGTTCAGCTGTAGCGTCACAGGATGTCTGCTTGAATTCCCAAAGTTATATTCAAAGCTGTATTTTGAGTAAAGTCTTTATTTTTCTTGATTGAATTTTACACCCCAAATAGGAAAACAGGACAGTGTGTAGGGTCACTTTTTACATATGTTTTTTATCAGTGCGCATGCTGAGCTTGTTTGCATGAGTAACATTTATGCAGATATTTTCTAGTGTTTCTCTGAACTGTTTTGCCAGGGCGGGGAAACAAAATGGCTATTATGTTTGCATGTTTTGTTGCAAAATCAGGAGACTGGCGGTTAACGTATCAATTCCCTGGATGACACCACTTCTGCAACTCTGTTCACTCAGCTTCTCCTGACAGGGCTTTTATTGAATCCATCAGCCTGACACATATCAAAGCACCATTTCTGATAACAAGTATCTTGCTGTAAAATGAATTAAAAGGCTGATATCAGCAGCAGAACTGAGTTGAATTTCTGAAAGAAAATAAGAAAGTCCAAAACTATCATGAGATTCTTAAGATATCAGTCACAGAACAGTAATATAATAGTCTTTTACCTGTACTCTTGAAGTACGGAGAAGTCCATGGGTCGTCCCAGAGTCACACAAATTGGCTTGTTCCTGGGCTGGCAGCCAGTGGCTCTGCCTCCTGGACTCTGATGTTTGTAGTGTTGCTTCAGAGACCGTGATGAGGTAGTGGTTTGTTTTCTTCTGGAGACCTTTCTCCTGTGAGAACCAATGACCTCCTTGTAATTACTTTGCACTCTAGTCTTTGAGAAATTTGGAGAATGAGGAGTGAAAACCGAGGTCTGAGTAGAGTACAGCTTCCTCCTCTTGGAAGATGGAGCAGTTCGGAGTCCCTTGTCCTCTGCAGAGCTGCTGCTTGGCAGCCCGTGTCTTGGGCAGAGTCCAACTGGGCTGGGAGAAGGCTTGTGTTTCTTTGGGCTGCAGATGTTTTGAAATTACCTGACTCAAAACCTTCTGAGATCACGTTTGCATATCTGCTTGTAGCCTTCTTCTATCTGCCTTGCTCTCCCTGTCCTGCTTCTCTGTCCCCTTTGGTTTTGCATCTCTGCGATGATAAGCAGCTTCAGGCAGGGCTGCCTTGCACTGGTACTGCTCTCACTGCCCCCAGGCTCACTAACCTCTCGCTTTTGGCTAGCACACACTATGAAGTATTAGGTAATAATAATCATGCTTTTTGCTCTGTGGTGTGGCTGCTCTTTGGTAAGTATCCACTGGCAATTTGCAGCCTAGCAGAGGGGGGGAGGAGGGCGGCCAACAGTTGATGTGGAAAATTAATGATGAACTACCATCCTCCTGCTACGTGGTTAAGGCACTTCTGCTTTCCAAGCTTTACATCCAGCCTCGCACAAAGGAGAATATTGCATTTCCTTCCTCGAATAGTGGGAATGTTGCCAGACCAAAGCTTAGTGGAGAGTGTCACATGGGGGACTGATCACTTGGGATGCTCTAGAGCCTCTACTGCTCTGCCTGCAGCTGTGACACCACCCAGATAGTCATTTTTGCCTTTCCTTGGACCAATGTTAGCTTAATTGTGCATCCGAGTTGGTAAAGGCCCGTGTGTGTGATGGGGAAATCACCCACGTCCCGTATGCAGTCAAGGTGCAACATTTTGCGTTTCTTTTTGGTGGTGACTCGGCAACGTTCAGGTTCAGATAAGCTGCAGCTTGTTGTATTTTCATCCTTCAGGTTGACGTATTTATTTCGTAATGACCCACGAAAACTGGCCTGTGATGTAGATGGGGGAGAGTTTGACAGGCGCCGAGTAGCCCTGGGGATGTAATTACCTAAAGGAGCAGTTCTGTCCCTGAACGGCCTCTGTCTTGAGGATCACAGAAATGACTGCTGGAAGCCCCAGCACGGCGTGTGCTTCAGGAGTCGTTCGGGTCTCAGAATCGTGCGCTGGGTCCTGCTAGCTTGAGCTGAGCACTGCAGAGCCAGCACAGCGCAGCTGAAGGGCGGCCGATGCCCTTCCTCAGCTCTGCAGAATGCGTGAAAGAGCCTGAACGAGTTAGGAGTTTGGAAAGCCCTGACAACTTCTGTAAGGGACTATTTGGGGCTGAGCTAAAGAAGTGAGCATTTGGTGTAACTTTTCTCAGTGGAGCCTTTGCTTAGTCTGAAGGATACTGGTGTGTGCGATGGAAACAGCCTTGCAAAGCCACAGCAGTGGCTGGTGTGAAGTGCTGCGGAAGCGCTTTGCTGTATTAACAGTGTCTCTTTAGACCAGAGAAATGTTTTAGGCTGTTGAAGTTTTCAGTTAAGGTACCAGAAGTCTCCACTTTGCACACTGTTATTATGAAATTTATTGTCATGGTTGCTGACTAATTTGATGTAACCATCAGGGCTCTAAGAAGTACCTTGGATTTTGCAAAGGGCCAGACTGCTGCTTGGTGCAAGTCACTGACTCGGATCGTAATGGCGTGGCTTCCAGTTTCCTCTTCCTGAGCTCTGCCTCCTGATCGACAAAAAACCTCTTTTCTTGTGCTGTCGTGCTGAGTATTTGCAGCCAGGAGCCTGTATTTGAAAGCGCAAACCTGTTGTACAAGTTCTTTAGATGTGCTGCAAATAATTATGAATATGTTTAATGAAGGGAAGCTGAAACATACTGAAAACATTTGGAAATAAGAGAGAATGTGTGCAGCCAAGCGTTAGCCGTGAATGGAGAGTTCTTGTTGGCATCGTTAAAAGGGAGCTTTCCAGCTTGTAGTTTCTGCGGTGAATACAGAGCAAACAGCAGAAACTAGCACGGCGAGGTGGCTGGGGGTGAGCGGGAGGAGACGGGGCTGCCTTCCGCCTCTGCCAGAAGGGACCGTGGAGGGAGCAGCGCTGCTGTTGCCGGGCTCACGCCCCGGCAGTCTCTGCCTCCCAGTGACCAGGGAGGTGCCGGCACAGACCCGGCTGGCACGGGCATGCTCCAAGCAAGGTAGCATCTCGTTCCTTCACCACAGCCACCGCTGTTTGTTGCTTTCTCCTTACTAGTCAGTTGTTAACAGGGAGGGGTCTTTTTTTTTTCTTTTTTCTTCTCTACTAGGTGGGGTAAGTAGCTCCATTTGTATCTCACCAGACAGGCTTGGCGCCTCTTGACGTCAGTGGCCATATGCCTTTTCCCTCTCCTCAAGAACTGGCCCCTGATCTCTGCAGAGACTCCCCTCTGTATTTCTTCCCAACGATGTTGTGCTTTCCAGGCTTAATGTTGTGTGAGAGGGAATGCTTTGATTTTGCTTCGGATGTTGTATAAAGACTTGGGCTGGGAGACCAATATGTTGATGTGCACTGAAGCTGGGTTCTGATGATGCCATAACCCGTGCAGATGGAGAAGCCAAAAGCTAAAGCATTTGGAGTAAAGACTGTAAAAGGCAACGTGAGGCTGAGGAGCATGCAGACCTCATGCCTCTGTCAGGTACTGGAGGCACTCAGCTTCTTTCCTTCTGCCCAGCGATGTTCTGGAGGGTCTGCGCCAGCATACTGCAGTAGAGAAAATATAAATAAAATAAAGAGAATTCAGGAAATTTCTTACACGCTCCTTTGTGTTTTATTGGTGAAGTTGTGTTGGAGAGGTGGTGCTGACTGCCACTGTAGCTGAGGGGAGCTTCCCAAGTGTTACTGAGTTTGTGGCTGAAATAGAGAGGTTGTTAAGTCCTCCTCTGGACTGGTGTGCTGTCTCAGCGGTGCCACTGAAACACAGAGGACCACCATGCTGGGCCTGTGCTTGCATCCCGTTCTTTGACGGTTTCTCTCCTGGGATTTTGACTGCCTCTTGGTCTCTCTACCGATGTGTCCCACTGTCCTGTGCCTGAGGACCATCACTCCAGCAGAAGCTCACTGGGCTGCTCTCCAGCTGGACAAGTCCCAGTGGCCATGGTGGGACCTACCCTGAATTAACTGGTGGGGCAGCCCAAGTGGTGGGTGCTCGGTTGCATGGTCTGGGGTACTAGAAGCTGGTGCCACCGTTCAGCTTCAGACCCTGTGCAAGACTGGTGGCAGGAGCAGGCTGTGGGCACTGAGTAGCAATGGCTGTGCCTTGGGCAAGCACCACCCATCTGCTGGGTAGGAAAGCAAGCGTGCTGAGCACTGGGCTGGCCTTTTTGAGAAGAGGGACCCCTTGTGTGGGTATTGCTGGCAATAAGGAAGCCCCTGAGCCTCTGTGTTGGGCTTTGTGTTCGTGTGTGACCCCGCACGGTCGTACTGTACCACTGTCCCTTCGTCCATGCAGGCCGTGTGCGTCTGTTGGCTGTGCTGGAGCTGGCTGGGGAGGGTGGCCAGAGACAGAAGAGGACATTTGGTTATGCATGCACTGCATTTTGTTCAGAGTAAGGTCTCTCCCCTCATTGTAGAACCAGTGAAAATTCCTCCCCCCCTGCCCCAGTGCTCTTAAAAGAAAAGGCAGTGAAACAATAACAAAATGAATCTTTCTCATTGGGAAGGCTTGTAGGCACCTCTCCGTGGCTCGGGAGCAAGGAAAAGGGGGTGGGCAGCCCTGTGCTCTGCTCACTTTCTGTCTGGGAGGAATTTCTAGTTGTTAATGATTAATTCAAGCGTTTCTTGTCATGAGTACAGTGTGCACGGAGTGATAAATCTGTGGTGGGTTAGAGGTTGAGGTTGCTCAGTGCTGACAATTAGTTTGAGCCACAGGCTTTGCTTTCATTGGCATTTTCACAGCATTAACCCAGACCTTGTCAATTAAAATCCAGACACATTTTGATAAGGGACATCTTCTTCTAACGATAATTGTAATAATATCACTTTTATTCATTTAAAACCTGTCAGGAAGGCCATGTTTCCTGGAAAATAACTGTCCAAGTTTCACATTGCCTAAATAACTAGGAAGTATCTTTCAGGTTTTTGAGCTGACATTTCATCAAAAATAACTAAAAGCAAATGAGGCCATAGCTGTTTGTCTTTGGACACTTACCAACTTCAATCAAGGTAATCTCCTAAAATAAGCAGGTTTATTAGCCTTCACTTTGGAGGGTAATAAACATTTGATAATTGCCTGAAGTTGATGGTGGAGATTTATACTATTTATTATTGCTTTTCTAACTCTTTGACAGCATAGCTGCAGAGCACGTCCTAGGCAGTGATCCGTTCATGCAGCTCACCTGTTCGTTAGATGGAGGAGGCAGCCTGGGTGTAAAGCTTGATTAAGAAACTTGTCTGAGTTGCGCAAGACGTCTGCGATAGAATAAAACCCAGAAATCCTGTCTCTGTTCTAGTACATTAACTGCAGTGGTTTTGTGTATGCTGGTGTCTGTAAATATTATATTTAGAATCTCTGTCAGGCCATAAAAATGAGTATTTAATAGTTGGAATGGGAGTGATACATCAGATATCGATTGAAAACCCATTGTGGTTTTATTTGTGCATGGCATGAAAAATAACTGTGAAAATCATGCATAGTTTTGAATGAAAATATACTTCTCATTTTTCTGAGAGAGAAATCCTTTCAGAACAAGTAGGGTAGGGAAGCAAAAAGATGTATCAAGTAAGACTGTCTCTAGATCTTGCAATGTGTTCAGTCTGTGCTTGTCCATGCGGGTGGAAAGTGCTGCACTTGTTTTATTTAGACCTGGTTTCACTGCTAAGAAGTGAATCACTGGCTTTTAGCCAGATCATGTGTATTTATTTCCTTTATTTGTCATCTCATTCCTTTAAAATCTAGGTTCTCCAAATAGTCAGCACTTGTGTATTTAAAAACCTCATCAGTATTATAAATGTGCTGCTTATCTGGTCCTTCTCTGAAGAAGGAACTCTGATTAATTAAAAGCACCTCTAGGTGATGCCATAATATAAATAAAAGTAAGCCTGCCTTATTTCTATAGCAACTGGAATAATGCCACCAGTTGCTAGTAGTTCAAAATTCAGGGCATAGCATGGACTCCGGGTGGGAAATCCAGGCACACAATACTACATTGAAAAAAGGTTGAGGAATAATAACTGAGAAGTGAATGGACTTGTGCTGCTGTGACTGTATTCTGGAAGTCAATAGTTGTGCTTTTAGTAAATACAAATACTAATCCACCTCTGCTCTGGCGAGGCTCTTTTTTTCCCTTTCCGGTATGAACTGGCAAGCCTGTAATCTGCATTCTGGTGTGTATAGAAGTGACACTGACAACAGCATAGCTTGAAGGCTGTAAATATTATCCCATATTTTGCTGGTGAGCCTTTAGCAACTGAGCTATGTGTTTATGTGTCTCAGTACTCTTTTTTTCAGGAGTGCATTTATAAGCATTAGAGGTGATCAATAAAAGCTGACCTGCCTTTGCAAGTTAAATAGGCCTGATTTGAAACTACCAGGCTTAAAGAGATTCAGATTTGCTAACAGTGATTTAAGAGCAAGCGAGGTCCATTTACATGCTATTTCTTTTCCACTTTCGAGGTTTGAATTGCATTGGAAAATCTGTCACATTGCACGTTTGAGCATGGAGGCTGCAGCTAACACTTGATTGAGCATGCCATTATGTAGGAGCTGCCTTCGTACCTTGCAATTCACTACATCTTACTGAAAAAGTAATGTAATTAATAGATGTGGAACATGCCTAACTGTGCAGAGTGAAGTCTCTGTGAACTTTGACTTCTAAGCAGTATTTTCTGTCGGTTGCTTTTGGTCTTTGGGAGACATCCAAAGGGAAAAAAACAAGCGTGTACAATTTAAAAAAAAGACACAAAATAAAAAATACAAAGATGTTAAGAAGAACTGAATCCTAGCTACAAAGATGTATGTTCATGATGTTCCTGGCACAAAGATATAAAAAGTTAAATGGCAGATTTTGTTTGTTTGTTATGCAAGTGGAGTTGTTTTGAAGACTTATTCCATAGAGACCTTACTGAAAATACTAGTAAGTTAAAAAGTGTTCAGTATTGGCTTTGGAAAGGGAGACGACTCTGCACAGTGCCCAGCTCTTTAGCTGGCTGGGTCCCTGCTGCCACTGAGAGCGGCTTTGGAGGGCAGCTCCGTGCTGCGATGTCTCCTACCCAGCTGGATGCACTGCGCTGGGGTGCTGCAAAAGCAACACTTTTACCTTTTACTGCCGATTTCCTAACGGTTAAATTTGTTGTCTGATCCTTTGATGACAGTGTGGAAGTGGAGGCTGGAAGGGCAGCGCTGCCTTGCAGCGCAGGGCTGGCTGGGCATGAGGAAGCTGTGCAGCAGTCTCTTATCTTCCCATCTCATGACTTCTAAGCATTTAATTTAAGAACCTGAAGGCCACATGGGACGGTCTTGCGTCATGAAAGACAGGTTTGGTTATACAAATTAAATACTTCATTGGCTTAAAATTAGTCTGAAAGGTGTGGCAATAAGTAGGTCATTGAGGCAAATGGGCTGAAATAAAACCTTCCAACAAGAATGCTGTATCCTGCAGATTTTATCTCTGTTACACAAAACTGGTTTAGGATGTTGCCACGTTAAAAGGGGTAAAGGAGTCTGATAAGCGGCAAAAGGAGAGCCCCTCCTGTTGAGTCATGAGGTTCAGAGCAGACCCCCTTGCATTCTAAACTCTCTCTGAGAGGAGTCTGGATGCGGCTGCATCTACTCCTAGT
>Ga0181612_162144_pt1 | contig 11098 bp, 7 predicted proteins | sample HoacroProtozoa21_FD_119630 | JGI IMG/M metagenome (GOLD analysis project Ga0181612, IMG submission 119630) | Hoatzin crop microbial communities from Cojedes, Venezuel. Combined Assembly of Gp0051906, Gp0051904, Gp0051908 | reverse complement strand
TGCGGAGTCTCCTTCTCCGGAGATGTTCAGGACCCGCCTGGACAAGGTCCTCCGCAGCCTGCTGTAGGTGACCCTGCTTCGACAGGAGGGTTGGACTAGATGACCCACAGAGGTCCCTTCCAAACCCTAATATTCTGTGGTTTTTTGTTGCATCACCTTCCAGGGAGGAAGGTCCCAGCTGTTTTCTAGCTGCTCTCCTGCAGAGCAGCAGGTGCTTTGCCTTCAGCACAGAGCAAATCTCGTGCTGCTTTGTGCCTGTGACTTAGGGGGGAAACAAGTGCAAGGACTTTCTGGGTGATTGTGTCTTTGGGTACAAGTAGGGTGGTTAATTGACACGAGACCGAAGATGTTCTGTGGTTTGAAGGAGCCCTTTTCTTTCTGGCAAGGCTTTAACTTGAAGAAAAAAAAATATCATTTTCTTATGCTGGTCATATAGTGTGGAAACACAGTATTCCTTCCTTGGACAGGACTTCCTCTTAGTAGGCTTTTTATGACTATGATAGTTGTACCTGCCAGGAAGGTCAAATATTACTTTCCTGTAGTCAGGGTTACAGTGTTCTGATGTCTGGTTTGCTACCTGTTGTCTGAAGCACTTTGGTGCAAGTGTGTTCTTGTGTTTGCTGCAGTAGTAAACAAGTTAGAGAAAAAGCAGAAATTCTCAAGGTGCAGGGAAACACTAATAGTCTTGCTATAAAACCCATCTCCTACATCTCTGATACACTTCTGGCACATGAATGGTCGCAGACGAACTTAGAGGTTTACTTGCCATAGTCTGCAAATTCCCAAGCTTTTGTCTCTGTTGCTGTGGTGCTAAGTGGACACTGTGGAGGGTTTTTGCTAGCCAGCCTCAGGCATTTGGTGTGCAACTGCTGTTACTGGTAATGGCATGAGAAGTCTTTTAAGCTTGTTTTTTGCAAAGTGAGATTTGTGGCCATATCCATTTGTCTCAGCCTGAAACAATTTCTTTAGTAATCTGTCTGTGCTAATTTAATATGTTTAATTTTTAGGACACCTCTGCATCTCGCTTGTGCAAATGGCCATGTGGATGTCGTTACATATCTAGTAGAAAGCAAGTGTAAGCTAAATCTTTATGACAGTGATAACAGATCGCCACTGATGAAGGTATGTGGAATATGTTATATTCTTGCAAGCGGGGCTTACTGATTATGCGCTAGATGACACGTATCTTGCAGGATTGCATAGACCTGTGTAGAAACATGCATATTGTAATTAGCATGGAATAGTCATAGGTTAGCTAATCTTTGAAGGTGGTCTGATTTTGCCTGCATTGGGAACCTGGTGGCATTCTAACAGAGTGAAATGTAAATGTTGGAAGTCTTTCGTTTTTGGTGTGTTGTTCTCAGGCAGTACAGTGCCAGCAAGAAGAATGTGTGGCTATTCTGCTAGAGCATGGTGCTGACCCAAATCTGGCAGACGCTGACGGCAACACTGCCCTTCACCTGGCTGTCCTGTCTCATAACACAACTGTAGCAGGGCTGTTACTTGAGCATAATGCCGATATTGATGCACAGAATAAGGTAAATTTTTATATTTGTTAAGGAAGTTCTTTCCAAAAGTTTTATTAATATGTCTCTTGAAGGGTTTTTTGACTTAGATTTTTCACTTTATTTATATGTCTGTCTTTTCAGGAGGGATATACCCCACTTATTCTTAGTATCTCCGAACATCATGAAGAGATGGTAGAGTTTCTCCTTAAAAAAGGGGCTGATGTGCATGCTCGAGATCAGTGTGAAAGGTGAGGGGTTTGTCAAAACTCTGCATGGGTGTCTTTAGTGTTCTATAGGTTGGATTGATCAGAGACATGGGAATGAGCTCTGAAAAAAAGAGAGCCACACAGAAGGAGCTATTTCTACGTGACTTGTGAAAGCAGGTCTGCACATGGCTGCCGTCCTACCTCAGTGGATGCTTTTCACACTGAGAATTGCAAAAAGGCATTGTTTGTGGTGGCCCATCTGGCAAGAAAAGTGCCATTAGCTCAGCAGTGTTGCCTCAATTCGTAAAAAACACCCTCCTGCATAGCAGTATAGTTTGTATGTAAGTGTTGTCAAAGTGGTAGCTTTGTCTGAAGATTGAACATAAAATTGTTTTTACTCCCTGTCCCATTTTATTGTTGCTCTTAATGCTTAATGAAAACTGCTTTTTCTTTCGTTCATTTTAAAGTAATGGGGAAATTTTTTTTTTTGGAAAGCAAATAGGAATACAAATAATTACAGTGTTTATGTAAAATTATCTATTTCATATCATATTTTGGATGTTTCAGAACCCCACTTATGACTGCTGCTTCTGGTGGGGAACTTAGTCTGATAAAAGTTCTTCTTCGATATGGTGCTGATGTTTCCCAGAAAGACAGTAATGGACGGACAGCTGAGGATTATGCTGTTGTTCGTGGATATTCGAGGTGAATTTTAAAGTTTATTGTTAGAATAAGTTGTCAGTTATCAGTGTGACTTTTGAACATTTTTGGTAACAACACGAAGGTTTAATGGTGTGTTGAGACCTGTCTTGAAGCTGTGCTCAGTGACATCTTCTGATATGTATCATTCCTGTCTCTAGTGTTGATGTGGAAGGTGAGGAAAATTTCCAACCAGAATTCTGTGTGAGATTTCAAGTTTGTTGCAAAGCTCACACATGCCAATTATAAACTCTAAAAAGTATCTGTAGCCTACAGGTATCCGGAAGTGGAACTCAGCAAACTGAAATGCATGTAAACCCTCCCCCCAGACCAGCACTGTTGTCCTTACTGACTTCTGCTACAGTGACCAGGAGCTGCCAGCCTTTTGTTTCAGAGGAGATCTAACTTTAATACTTAAAATCTTAAGCAGTTTTACTCCTCTTATGCACAGCTTTGTACCTGTGGGTGTTCCTTCTCTAAGGTGGTTATGTGTACTTAAAAGCTAGGCTGAAAAAAAATATCCCAGACAGTTAATAACTTCATAGGTATGAATATGCATCTATAGAATGAACACGACTGCAGTGAATATTGGAGTATGTTGTAGTCATGCAGTAAGTGCTACGCATGTTACCCTTAGTGAGTACTTCCAAGTATAAGAATTCATGTGAATTCACGAGTATGTGCCAGGTGGGTAATAAGTGGCTGTTAATTATTCTGTTAAATGGTGTATGCAAGTATGTAGTCATTTTTACCAAATATATTTTCTCTCTTTGTATAGCCTTAGTAAACAACTGGCAGAATACGCAGACTGGGAAAACACAGGAGAAGCTTCTGCAGGTGGTGCACAAGGCATTGTGGTACTTAGTACTCCTCACCGGGCAGGAGCTGCTGGCTTTACGTTGGGTGCGCCTGCTGTGGACAGAGGAGGTAGGATCCTTAACTATGGAGGAGCTTATGAGGAAAATCACTGTGGCCTCTTCTTTAGGTGTTTTTTATTGTTAGAGCTTATTGTGTTCACCATTGACTTTAGCAGAGGCATCAGATGGAGTAGCACAAGAAGTTTTATGAATGTGCGCTTATTTGTTGTTAGTTGGAGGTGCTTCTTGTCACTTGCTACATGTCCACTTAGGGTTGTTGCCTTCTGCCCATCAGATTGACCATCTGTTTAGGTTTTCCTATAGAGAGAGGGAAGGGGGACAGGGAAGGAACTAGACCAGAGTGTTTTTGTTTTTCAGGTGTGTACTTTTACCTGTAAATGGCCATTCAGATTGTGAAAATCTTAATTACAAAAGCAGTAAGTTCATCCTGAGTAGTTCTTCATCTTTCTGTAGTTGAGAAGCAACAGATGAGTTAGTGGAAATCAACAAGACATATCTTCCTGCTGAGTTTCTGTGTCTTTGTTTTAATAGTTTCACCTGCACTAAGCTCCTTTTAGTGAGTCGTCATATTTCTCACATCAGTTGCAATCATTTCCATGTAGGTGCTGGAGAGACATATTTAGGAAAGATTGTATTTGAAAAGTAACTTTGGTAGCAATTACAATGCAGTGTCTGTGTATACTGTGTCTTCTTGGAAATGGTTTGATTTACAGTAAAAATAATGTTTCCACTTCCTGTAATTTTATTAAATAAACTTTAAAAAATCCATATTACCTTGTGATCCAGAAAAACAAATTAAAATGGCATGTGATCAAAAAATGAACTCCTTCTGTGAGTTTGTAAAATTCAGTCTATGCTTATGAACTCACATAGCCCTAAAGGAATCTTGGAAAATGAATATTTTAATTGTTTGTCTTGTACTTTGTGTCTCGGGCCCTGCAGTGGGAGGTTTTATTCTTTCCTAGTTTTTTTTAAGGGTGTTATATCAGAACTATGTGGCAAATGGGCAGCAGACAGTGTTCAAACACAATTCATTACTCCTTTTTTAAATACAGCAAGAAATATGAGTGTATGTTTTTCCTCAATGACTTTTCCCAGATGTGGGAATTTAATTTAGAGCCAAAATTTGTTCCTTCTGATTTGGGAACAATTACTTTGATCTAGTCAGAGATTTGAAAAGTTTCTTGATGAATAATTTTTTTTGAGGGGAAAGGGCTTGGTACAGGTAGTTTAATCGGCAAAATGTCACTTTCACCCAGACAGCACTCTGTTACTGCGCCCTGTGCATGTAGATAATTGCTGTGGTACTGCATTGTAATGGCTGACAGGCCTGGGTTAATTTAAAATATGTGGCTTGAAGAATAATGCTATTGTTTGATTCCAAAACTGACATACCCTCAGGGAAATATGGGTTCTTGAACCACATGCCTTGAAAGTCATAATACTGCTAATATAAGTCCCCAGTATTATGGGAAATCTTTACTTCTTACGTTCATTTGAAGATGCATAGTAAGTGTGAAGAGAATGTCATGTGGGTTAAGGACTTGCGAGGAGAAAAAGAATATGCTCTGTTCTCAGCCTGTTTCTAGTAGGGCTTGTTTTTCTTCTGAGGAGTATGAATCCTCTTCTCCTTGTGCTCAGTCTCTGAAAAGATGACCCCAGTGTGTTGAGCAAGAGAGATTAGTAGTGTGTAGGGAACTTTTACTGGCATTAATTCTGCAGACTCTGGCTTGCATCCACAAAGCACAGGTCCTGCATCATGAGAGTCCCTTTGATATGCTGCACTAACAGGCTTTGAAGCCTTTGTTAGAGGAGAAGCTGGGATGATGTTGAGAGACCAGAGAAGCACCCACTTTGGAATTCTTTTCTTGTGTTTTTTCTCTTCTGTACTATTTTTCTGGGATCTTCAATGGTAGTCCTTATTCATTTTGTTGCTTTTGCACTTGTTGAATGTTCTTCAAAATATTCTCCTCTAGTAAGTCGGCATATTTAAGAAGTTGGCTCATGCTTATTTGAATGCTTACTTTTTGTCAGAACATGAACCTTTTTATTAATCACAGACAGGTTTGCAAAAACCTCCGAATGAATGGCTTGCAGCCCTAGCATATTGAATGACAGACTTTTTAGATTTGAAGTTGGAATTTCTTTGGAAAAAAAAAATAATTTTTCTGAAGGCAAGGATTCAGATTTCTAGTATGTCTGCAGTGGCAGCTGGTTTATTAGCTACTGTACTGTGTATTAGTGTATTGTTCCTTCAGTGTTTCCCTGAGTCCATACAGAAACTGTTGGTTTTTCATCATAGCCCTCTCCTGAGGTCAGGAAAAGTTGTCCTTTATCACCTTTTAGGAAAACTGACAAATGGAGAAGGGACAAGAAACCATCTTGAGGCCCTTCAAGTGCATGCTTTTGATAGGAGTCCTTTTGCCACATCCATTCCATGTATTTGTGGTAAAATCAATATAAGCAGGACTCATTTCTGCTGAGACAAATGTTATGGCCTTGTCACAAAGAATTTTGGTGTTGGGTAGCTACCATAACAGAGCCACATCATTTGTTGACTTAAAATCTTACCAAGTAGGATGGGTAGAGCAGGTGGATAGTGATTTATATTCTAAAACCTGTTCCACAACACATACACATGCATAACGCACCCCTGTTGGTCCAGTAGTGGCCTGCCCGATAGCGCTGGGGGAACATGGTGTTCATTCTGCCATGCCATGACTGCCAGTCATGTCTGCATCTGGCTGTTGGCATAGCTCCTGTGTGTGAACAGTTCAGCATGGTCAGATTGACATAAGCAGGATTCTCTTCTCTTCATACTGAGGTAGAAGGGGCCTATATTTGCATAAGGCACCAACTGACACACAACTTTTGAGATGAGATGGCTTAAAGGCAACAAGTTTCTGGGTAGTTTTTTTGGTGAGGGGTGACAAACATGCTAAAACTGTAACGAGATGAGAGAGTGTAAATAACATGATGGCTAGAAGTTGTGTGGTGGCGGAGCCAAGATTTCCTTCAAAATTTCTGGATAATCTGTCTCTAAAGTTTACTTGTTGGCACCTAAGGTTTTTTGGGATGTTTAGCAGGAGGAATTTTAAGTGTGCTGTATGTGTAAAGCACTCTACGAATATGAGAGAATTGCATTTGCAGTATGTGCTAGATAAGGACTAGTTAAGTTGGCAATTTAAAGTTGGCGGTAAATATCTGATAATTTGTTGCAGTATTTCAAAACATTGGAATATGGATATTTTACACAGAGCAGGTAAATTAGGTTACACTGTTTGACACTGTCGCTTGAGAGTACAGTTCTGTAGATTGTGATTGGTTTTGTTTGTAGAACTTAAAACTGTACAGTAGGCTGATAGTCACAATACATTCTCTCATTGCTGTTGCTTTGTTGATGTGCTGCTTATGTTTTCCAAACTTCTGGGAATTCAGATTTATTCTGATGCCATTGTTTCGTCTGTCCTTTCCATGCCTTTTCCTAAATGGATATAGGAATGCAACAATCTCCTAACCAAACGTCAAGAACAGGAAAATCGAAGAAAGGTATTCTGTACAGTAGTATTTCAAATATGAAACATGTTGTACAATACACAACTATCAACATATCTTTTTATCCTGGAGGACCCTATTTTGATGGTTTTGGTTTTATAAATTAGATTTGAGAGGAGGCTTTGAGTGCTTTTTATTTTTTCGCATGTTTTGCATGAGTTCTTTTTTATTGAGTTCTTTTTTTGCTTTGTGTCATTAGTGATAGTAAATAATTTTTTTAAACATATTCTTCTGTTACTCCAAAATGAAAATTGACTTCAATTAAAGCGGAAATAAGCAATTCCCAGAGACTGCTTTTCTAGATCCCATTTCTGTGGTAGGGCATCAAGGTCTGTCTGAAAGCTAGTTCATGAACTTCCTCTATTGCCTTCTAAAGGACAATGTGACCTGGTTTTGATCATTGTTTAAAGTTACTATACATTGAAAGCATAAGTTCAGTTATATTTTCAATTAGTACAGTTATAACTTAGCTGGTTTGATTAATTATCTGAAGTCACCTGTCAAGAGTTTATAACTGACTTCTCCGCCCTATCAACCCAGTTCGGAGACAGGTTTTCAGCTTGGGAGATTAGTGGGTAGATCAGGCTGCAGATACTGAGCAAGTTAACAGAAAACTGCATTATATAAAACTAATTGTTATTTTTAAATATTATGTGTTCTTAATTGGAAACATTAAAAATCAGAGACTGTTGATATTTTAACTGTTTTAGCTTGTCCTTGCACTGGAAGTTTCAGGCTCTAGGTTTTGTCTATATGACATGTCTATGCTGAACAGTTATACTGTATTTCATTGTCTGAAAGCCCTGTTCAGGGCAGGAGATGCACTCATCAAAATTCCCACATAAACCCTGTCTCTAGGAAAGACAAAATTTCCATGCTTGTTTGTGGTTTACTGGTAGTAGAAGAGATGTCTTCAGGCATGGTAGGCCTTTGTTTTCTTTTCCCTTAAATGATTTTGTCCAAGACCTTGGTTTAGTTGTCATCATGCAAATTTATGGAAGGTCACCTATCTCCTGGTTATAAGCAACATAATTTCGTTATGATAGTTGACAAGAATTAGTTATCGATAACTTGAGGAAAGCCAAAATAGCTGCTATGTGGTGGCTGTATTTGTTTGGTTTTTTCCCTTCTGTCTTGGGAATTGAAGAGACATTTTATTTTTTCTTAGTTGATAGTTCAGAGGCTTTAGCACTCTTCAGCCTGAGTCTGAACTCATTCCTAGAGATCAGATTTCATTAGTACATCAGTGATGTGCTAGAGTGCACTGTCATTGAGTTTGTAGATGGCCTCAAATTGGGGGGATCAGTAGATATGCTTCAGGGCAGCACTGCCGTTCAGGGGACCTTGACAAGTTGGGGAAATGACTGTCAGGCCTGTTCTAAGAAATTCTGCCAGGGCAAGTGCCAAGTCCTGCATGTGGAAATGAACAACCGCTTGCTACAAAAGATGCGGAGACTGCCTGGCTGGAGAGCTACTTTGCTGAGAAGGCCTAGAGAGTCTTGGCAAAGAGCTGGCTGAGCAGGAGCAAGCAAGGTGCCCTGGCAGTTGAGAAGGTCAACAGTGCCCTGGGCTGTAGTAAGAGCAGCACAGCCAAGAGTTTGAGGAAAGTGGTTGTCTGCCCCTGCTTGGCACTCACTGGATTGTATCCAGCTCCCTGGGTATAATTTTGAGACCTCAGTGCAAGAGAGATTGGTCTTTCAACAGTGAGCAAATTCAGTGGAGGGCCGTCATATTCATAAGGAGCAGGAGTACTTGTGCTTTGAGGAGAGGCTGAGGAAACTGGGCTTTTTCAGCCTTGAGAAGTGACCTAGGGGGACCTAGCAGTAGCTTCCACTACATATGAGGAGAAGACAAAGCTAGGTGTTTCCCAGTGGTGCAGGACAGGAGGTGGAGATACAAAAGTCATAAATGCAAAGGAGAGAATTTCTAACTGGATGTGAGAAGCTTCACTATGATAAGGACATTAAAACAGAGAGTCTGTACAGATTGCCTCCTTGGAGGTGTTCAAGAGCGGACTCGATAAAGCCGTAAGTAGCCTTATCTGACCTCAGAGCTGAGCCCGCTTTGAGGAGGCAGCTGGCTAAGAGACATCCTGAGGTCCCTTCTGACCTGATTTATCCTGTCACCCTACGTGCAAGTTGACTTCATAACACTGGTGAAAGCTTAGTGTAGTACAGAATGTCCCAGTTATGTCCCTTTTGTCTGTTGAATACCCTTTTTGGTGCAGTGTGGAGAACTGATGGTGATTCTTCTAGCTGAGGATAAGCTTTAGATCTTTATTGTGCTTTTTGATTTTCTTTACCTTTTCAGAACAATCTGTAACTGGGTGGAGCAGCAGATAGTGTAGTATATAGCATAATGTTATACATAATATTACATAAAATAGTAAAATCTCTGCATGTCATGTGTACTGGTATGTGTAAAATGAGTACTTCAGAGGTTCATTTATTTATTGTCTTGCTAAGCCACCACAATTTTGTTAACTGTTTGCTAACATAGCATATTCATGCTGTGCTGTTTTTTTTAATAAGTTTAGAGATGTTTCTTAAACTTCAGGGTGTAGGAGTCTAAAGGGTATAACTCTGATCTCTTGTTTTCTTTTTCTTTGTAATTCAGTATGGCTTTAAAAAACAGTTGTTCTGGAAATGCATTCGTTCATGCTGTCTTGTGTTGAATTGACTACCCGAAGTTTCATTCTGTTTATGACCTGTAGAGTTGTCTGTGTTAAATGTTTATATGTAGTCATTAATTTTTAGCATGCCAAATCTAATTTCATTATGTCAATTAATGTTTCAACAGCAATAGATGACTTTTCCCAAGGAGACTCAGTAAGGTGAGACTTTAAAAATACCTGACTCTTACTTGAGGAATGATTCAAGAGACACAGTACTCATTTTACTTTGCTTTTTAAGAAGCTCTGAGAAAGAGGGAAGTGATAACAGTTGGCGTACTTCTGAGGAAGAAGAACTCGATTTTACCCCCAAGGTACGGTGCCTTTACAGAAAAAATGTCCTGTAAAAATAAGTGATTTGGAGGCAAGTTTTCTATGGGATTGAAAGAAACTGCAGTTCCAGCCAGTATTGTTTTCTCCTTAGAAGCAGTCTCTGGCTTGCCAGCCTTTCTTCTGCTGTGAGTTTTTCCTAAGAGACCTGTAGCTGTGGCAGAGCATGCACTAGATTTGTGGTGTGGAGCAAAAGAGCAATAAGTGACAAGATAAACAGCCACGTTGTTTTATTTGTTCTGTTCCTTCGAATCAGATTTGCACACCCTGAAAGTTCAAAAGTTACTACTACAACCTATTCTGTTCTTCTCCAAACATTGTTATTGTTTCCTGTAAATCTGGGGTTAGAATCCTCACTGATAAAGAAAAAGGGCATTTATTTATCAAGATCTACTGAAATCCTTCATCACCTAGTTCTCCTTTCCTCCTTGTCAGGTTCCACAAGAGTGCTCAATGGATGAGTTACTCAAATGGGTCTTTTTTTTTTGCTTCAGTGAGATGGCATTCTATGCTTGCATGTAATCTCACACAGCATGTTTTCCCTCTTTTTTGAATGCTCAGGTAGTATTCTTCATCAGCTATGAGCTCTCGCTCCTACTGATTTTACTAATGTTCTGAAGGGTTATCAACTTCTGCGGTGATGTCTGGAGCATCTGTTCTCTTGTACTGGGATTCTGCAGTGCTGAGGAACTTGAGTGTAGTAGTTAAACCCACACTGTAACACTGGAGATGCCAGCACATTTAGTTTTAACATGATTTTGTTTTCTTACACTGGTTTAAATAGAAATGATGCATTTTTCTGGCATGATTTTGAAATTTAGGGATGTTTTGGTAAGTATACTTGCATACTTATTTATGCTTTAAGTCTAGGGTTCTTAACAGTTACTTGCATTGTGCACATTTGCAAGTAAGCATCCTGAAACTGCCATCTTAAGTATTACAAATACTAAACCCAGATATTTAGAACTATTATGCACATAAATGTGGTTTTGGAAACAATTTGCAGAAGGATGCCTGCATAGTGTTTTAAGGTGAAATACTCACTGAATTACGTGTGAGGAGTATTTGTGTAGTTACAACTATAGGATGAAGCCAGCACCTGAGCATTATCAAAAAGACAGCCCGATTACATTTACAGTTCAAGATCTGATATGAACAAAGGAGTTGTTGTTGTTACTTTTTTTTAAAAAAAAAAAAAAGAGTTTTTGCTTAAATAAATCTTTATTTACAGAAGCTGCAGAAGCCAAACTT
>Ga0181612_120830_pt1 | contig 11098 bp, 9 predicted proteins | sample HoacroProtozoa21_FD_119630 | JGI IMG/M metagenome (GOLD analysis project Ga0181612, IMG submission 119630) | Hoatzin crop microbial communities from Cojedes, Venezuel. Combined Assembly of Gp0051906, Gp0051904, Gp0051908 | reverse complement strand
TATATTAAGAGAAAAGTATAGGAAAGGATAGGCTATGATCTACTGTGTGGAAGACGATAAAAACATACGTGAACTCATTGTGTACACTCTCACCGGCTCCGGTTATGAAGCGACGGGCTGTGGTGATGCAGAGGAATTTTATCAAAGGGTGGATCCCGGCAAGGCAGAGCTGATTCTTTTGGATATTATGCTGCCGGGGGAGGACGGCCTTTCTATTTTAAAAAAAATAAGAGGGCAATCGGACCTTCAGGGGGTGCCGGTGATTATGCTTACCGCCAAAAATTCCGAATATGACAAGGTAATGGGATTGGACATGGGAGCGGACGATTATATCCCAAAGCCCTTTGGCATGATGGAATTTCTGGCCAGAGTGCGGGCTCTTCTTCGAAGAAGCGGAGGAGAGGGAGTACAGGGAAAGCAGGCGAGTGATGTACTTTCCTATAAAGAAATGCAGCTTACAAAATCCAAGCATAAGGTTAAGGTGCAGGGAGAAAAGGTGGAACTTACTTTGAAGGAATTTAAATTGCTGGAATATCTTTTGGAAAATGAAGATATTGTGCTGACCAGAGATCAACTCTTAGAGAAGGTTTGGGGATATGATTTCAACGGGGAAAGCCGTACGGTGGATGTGCATGTTCGGACCCTTCGCCAGAAACTGGGAGGCTGCGGAGAGTATATACGGACGATTCGGGGCGTGGGATATTGTATTGGTGGAGAAGAATTATGAGAAAACGAATTTTTCGAAGTTTTGCCATTTTAATTGTGGTTGCCATTGTGCTGACCTTTGCGGCCATGGAATATATTTCCTATCAGGAAGCTTATGCCAATACCAAAGACTGGGCCAGAGAGGATGCAGAACTTCTGGCGGAACTGGTGGATGAGTTCGGGCAGGAGGCCGTTAATGAAGATACGGTGGGGATTATAGATGGCCGTGTGACCTTTATTGCTCAGGATGGCACGGTGCTTTTTGACAGCAATGAAGACAGTTCCCTCATGGAAAATCATCTGGAACGTCCCGAGGTGCAGCAGGCCTTTGAAAGCGGAACCGGATCTGCAACCCGTTTTTCACAAACATTTGGAACTCAGACCTATTACTATGCCTGCCAGACATCTGACGGAAGTGTGATTCGAACTTCCCGCACTATGGAGACGGTGTTGGGAGAAGTATTTGCCCGGTTGGGAATTGCCGTGGGAATTCTGGTGCTTCTTATGGTGTTGGAACTGTTTCTGGCAAAGTCCGTTACGGGGCGCATTGTGGCGCCTATTAATGCTATTAATTTGTCTGCGCCGAAAGAAGCAGAAAAAAGTGAACCGGTCTATGAAGAATTATCCCCTTTGCTGGATCGCATTGAGGTACAGAATGAACAAATCCGCATGCAAATGGAGGAGTTAAAACAGGCGGAAGTGGTGCGCCGGGAGTTTACGGCAAATGTTTCTCATGAATTAAAGACGCCTTTGATGTCCATTTCCGGTTATGCGGAGCTGATCGAAAATGATTTGGCAAAGCCGGAGGATATTAAGGGGTTTGCCGGCAGGATTCATTCGGAGGCGGTAAGGCTTAAAAATTTAGTGGAGGATATTATTCGATTGTCCAGCCTGGAAGGGGCCCAGGAGAATCATAAAAAAGAGACCTTGGATTTTTACGAAATCTGCGATGAGGTACGGCAGACCCTGGCGCCCTACGCCGGAGAGCAGGGGATTTCTCTGGAGTTTTCCGGGGAGCATATGGTGTTTTATGCCTCCCGGCAGGCTCTGTTTGAAATGGTTTATAACCTGTGCGATAATGCGCTAAAATATAATAAGCCGGCAGGGAGTGTCATGTTGTCCCTTCAGAATGCGGGAGGCCGCCCGCTGCTTCGGGTAAAGGATACAGGGATTGGAATTTCCCCGGAGGACCAGGGGCGTATTTTTGAACGGTTTTACCGGGTGGATAAGAGTCATTCCCGACAGACCGGCGGCACGGGCCTGGGACTTTCCATTGTAAAACATGCCGCTATGCTGCATGAGGCTCAGATTTCCGTGGATTCCACCCCCGGGGAGGGGACGGAGATTTCCGTGATTTTTCCGCCGGTGGCTTGAAGAAGATAAATTGCAGAAAAGGAAAAAGTATGAATATTCTTTTGATAGAAGACGAAGAAAAACAGGCAAAAGCAATTCAAGATTGGTTTGGAGGAACCGGTGATGAGGTGACGTTTTTTCTCAATGGGGAAGATGGGTTGCGGGATGCCATAAAGAAGGAGTATGACTGTATTATTTTAGATGTTATGCTTCCGGGAAAGGACGGCTTTTCAATTCTGAAAGAACTTCGGAATAGGGGGCGGGAAGTGCCGGTACTGATGCTGACGTCCAGGGCGGATATTCAAGATAAGTTAACTGCCTTTAACGGCGGTGCACAGGACTATTTGACGAAACCGTTTGATTTTAAAGAGCTGGAAGCCAGGTTAAAAATTATTGCGTCTAAGAGCAGTTTTGAAGGAAGAATCGAGGACCAAAATCTGTCCGGGAATTTAATCCTCGATTATAATCAAACGGCCCTGGTGAATCATGAAACTGGTAACAGTGTAAAACTCTCCGCAAAGGAATTTCGACTTATGGAGTATTTTTTTAGAAATGAGGGGCAACTTCTTACGAAGGAACAGATTGATAATCGAGTTTGGGGATTGGAAACCGATGTGAATTATAACAATACAGAAGTTTATATTTCTTTTTTACGAAAAAAATTAGACCACGTGGAAGCAGATAAGAAAATCGAAACAGTAAGAGGAATGGGATACAAATTCAGGTAGGCATTATGATTAAGAAACTTCGACGAAAAATCGTACTGATGTTGGTGGGGGTATACGGTATTTTATATGTGACGGTAGCTTCTGTGTTTTTATATACGCTTTATAAGAATGATATATCCGAAATTAAAAATGATATATATTTTCATTATCAAACCATCGCGGAAAATGGTGAAAGTTATGGAGAAGGAAACGGGATTTATGTGGTGGAAAAGGATGCTTCCGGGGAACTATCCGTGTACGGGGGAGAAATTCTTCCGGCAGAAAATCGGGAGGAGATTCTGGAGGTGGCAGAGCTTATTCTGTCTACCGAAAAGAAGAGTGGAATCGTTTCGAATTATCAGTTTGAAAATTCTGTGGTAAACGGAACACTTTTCATTGCATTTACGGATATAACCGATGTGATGCAGCGTCTTAGTTATATGGCACTGGGTGGAGCCATAGGATTTGTGGCATGTCTTCTTTTTTGGACATTATTTTCTGTTTGGCTTTCCGGGAAATTGGTACGTCCTGTAGAGGAGGGAATTCTGCGTCAGAACGAATTTATGATCATGGCGGGGCACGAACTGAAAACTCCGTTAAGCGTCATTAAAAGTTCGTTGGAAATGATTAAGAAACGTGGCTTTGATGAAAAGTATCTAGATTATGCTTTAGAGGAAAGTGACCGGATGAATGTTTTGGTGCATGAAATTTTGGAACTTTCCGGGATTGAGGAAAATGGTACGGCCGGGGCGAATTTAAAGTTGGATGATTACAGTTATTGCGTCAAAGGAGCAGCTTTGGTTTTTGAAGCGTCGGCTTTTGAAAAAAATATATTATATGAAATGGATATTCAGGAGCATATCCGGGCCTGTTTTGATGAGAAACTTACGGCACGAATAGTAGGCATTTTTATAGATAATGCGCTGCATCATACGTCTGAAGGGAAAAAAGTTATAGTGTCCTTGAAGAAAGAGGAAAGTGGACCACGGAAAGAAGCGGTTCTTCGGGTCTCTAACGAAGGAAAGGAGATTCCAAAGGAGGAATTGGATAAAATTTTTGATCGTTTTTACCGGGTGGATAAGTCCGGAAACCGCAAGGAAGGCAGATATGGCCTGGGACTATCCATTGCAAACGCTGCTTCCGGCGCGCAAAAGGGAAGGATTGAGGTTGTATCCGAAGGTGGGGTGACAACCTTCTGCTTCAAAATAAAAAGTATTTAAAAGATACGTCGCTTTTCAAGGTTATTTCAAGAATCGGCGATTACAATATACGAGAACAATAGTTTAACCGTTAAAGGAGGTAACCATGAAAAAGAAGTGGATTGCATGCATACTGGCAGGCGCAATGGTTTTGTCCCTTGGAGCCTGCAATTCCTTTGCAGATTCGTCGGAATCTGACACGGAGGATGCAGATGCAACAACCGACGAGTCTCAGGCCTATATTGAAGAACAATTGAATCTGGCCAATAATGATGAATATACCTGGACGTATGACTCTTCAGCAGATGCCTGGGTTATGTCGATTGTAACTGCAGTGGTATATCCTGAGATTGAAGATGAGCAGGGTGTATCGGTATGTGTTCCCGGCGCTTATGTGACAGGATTGGATACGAACGATGACGGAGAGGTGGATGTAACTTCATCGGACAGTGAAGCGGAAGAAGGTGTTAACGGAAATCTGATCATTGATTACGAAGCGGAAATTACCAGCACCAATGGTCAGGTATATACGGCTTCCACAGCTCCCGTAATTTTAAATACCGGAGCAGCAGGATACAGTTCCTCCACAAATACTTTAGCAGCTACGACCTATGCAGCAGAAGGATATATTAATGTTTCCTGTGGAAACAGAGGTAAGCAGGATACGGCAGAGTCTGAGGACGGAGAGACCTATTACACGGGAGATGCTCCGGACTGTCTGGTAGATCAGAAAAATGCAACCCGTTTTGTAAAATACAATATCCTATTGGGGAACCTGCCCGGCTCCACGGAATACTGGGTGTCTACCGGAGGATCCGGTGGCGGAGCACATGCTACCATGTTCGCAGCCACTTCTAATAATTCTGCTTTTTACGATTATGAAATTGAATGCGGTGCGGTAGGTGTCTATAAAAATTCTGACGGATCTTATTCTACAACCGTAACCATTGACGGTGAGGAATATGAGATTTCCGACGGCGCATGGGGATGCGTGGCATACAGTGCCATTACTTCTCTTTACGAGGGAGATATGACCCTTGCTTTTGAGTATTACCTGGATACGGATTATGATTTCAACACAGAATTTCAGGCACAGTTAGCGGAATATTTATCCGAAGAATATATGGAATATATTAATAATCAGAATCTGACTGTGGACGAAGCGGATTTTGATTTGGATATTAACGGTGATGGAGATACGGAAGACATCATTGAATTGTATATTGAGTACGATGAGGAAAAATATGCAGACACGAACGGTTATGGTGGAACCTATTTGGATTTTTATTTGGCGCAGATGGAATCTCAGCTTCAATGGTATCTGGACAATCTGGATTACGCCGAGGGTTGGACCTGGTTTGATGAAGAGGGAAATGCTCTTTCCGATGAAGAGGTGGCAGCCATGACCACAGAGGATAAGGCGGTAGCCTTTATTGAAGGCAGATATGCAAGTTCTTCCTCAAGTTCTGAAGGTGGTCCCGAAGGAGCTATGCCTTCCGGTACAGGAGACGCGGATATGGGCGAAACACCCGGTGATATGGGCGAAATGACCGGCGACACGAGCGAAATGCCCGGAGATATGGGAGAGGTACCCGGAGATTTAAGCGATACAGAAAATGGTGCAAACGATGATTTGGCAGAAGACGCCTCTGAATCTGAAAACAGCACCGTCGCGGATGCTTCTTCCGGAGATGCCATGGATGTAGGAACGCCCGATGAGGGAACCACACAGTCTGCAGGATCCTCCACGGACTCCTCTAATTACAGTAGTTACGAAGAAATGGTGGAGGCATACGAGGAAGATATTGCCTCTATTGAAGAGGGAGATGAGTACGGAAATAACATTGTGTCTTTGTATAATCCTTTGAATTATATAGACGATGAGGATACAGATAGTCCCACCTGGATGAGAATCGTTATGGGTGCCTCCGAAGGCGATATGTCCATGTTTGCTTCATTAAATCTTATGATTGCCGCAGCCAATGCAGGCATTGATGTGGATTTGGAATGGCAGTGGGACGGAGGTCATGTACCTTCGGAGATTTTCGGAGAATCTCTTGCACTTTATGTGGATGAAATGTACGGAGAATATGTGGATGGTGCTGTGACTGTGGAAAAGGCCGATGCAGAAACACAGACGGAGAATGGCACTGCCACGGAAGCTACCGGAACGGATATTTCCAGCTGGGTGGATGATTCTGATATTTCCAGTGTGTCCTTTAGCCTGGCAGATGCCGTATCATACAGAACTGCCGGAGCGAGCAAGGCAATGCCGGGATTTGATGTTATTGATTACGGTCAGGAGGATTATGTTTTCGGTGACACGGAACAAGATGCCCGTCACTGGGATACATATGTGTTAAAAGTTCTTCAGGAACATTCGGATGTACTGTCAGAGTTATTCAATTCCGGGGAATAGATTTAGAGGAGGAGCCTTAGGGCTCCTCTTTTTTGTTCCATTTGGGATTGTCCCTATTTGTATAATTCATTTAAGCTAGGCAGAAGATTCTGGCCGTTTTGGGTAAGAGCATAGGTGACCTGAGATACCATAAAATGGAAAACTTCCATTTCCGGCTGATCAGGTCCGGGGTGTAGAGTACGGGGCACCGATGCATTTTTGTGCTGAACGGACATGACAATATCAATGAATAGATTAGAGAAAGAGTGCCGCGGAAAACAAATAATCAGAAGGAATCTATGAACCGGAGAGGAAGTGTGATAAGATAAATTAGAAGTTAGAGATGACTAACACAAAAACAGACCCAAAGGAGATTGGCCCATGGGAAAAAGTTTTTGGAGCCTGTATGCTCCCGTATATGAAAAAGTCATGCAGCCGGACCGGAAATTGTATCAATTGATGTTTGAGCGGATCCCGGAAAGAGTGGCGGGGAAAAAAGTCCTGGAAGTAGCCACGGGCCCCGGAATTCTGGCAAAGAAAATTGCACCTGTTGCCCGGGAAGTAGTGGCTACGGATTTTGCCCCCGGAATGATTAAAGAAGCAAAAAAAGGAGAGTATCCAAAGAATCTTCGATTTGAGGTGGCAGATGCTAAGAATCTTCCTTACGAGGATGCATCTTTTGACGTAGTACTGATTGCCAATGCTCTCCATATTATGCCGGAGTCGGAGAAGGCTTTAAAGGAAGCGGCCCGGGTGCTGAAAGATGACGGGATTTTAATAGCTCCCAACTTTGTGGAGCATAACGCCAATGCGAAAAGTACGGTGTGGACCAGGCTTTTGGAACTTGTGGGGGTGAAATTTGAGCATGCCTGGGTGGCAGAGGATTACCGGAAATTCCTGGAGGATAATGGTTGGAAGGTTCAGGAATTTGAAGTGGAACGGGCCAGAATGTCTATTGCTTATGCCGTTTGTGTGAAGTAAAGTAGAACCATGGATAAATACGAAGCATTGAAAAAATATTTAAAAGAGCTGGGATCTGTAGCGGTGGCGTATTCTGCCGGTGTGGATTCCACTTTTTTGTTGTATGCTGCCCGGGAGGCCCTGGGAGAAAATTTGCTGGCTCTTACGGCAAACTCCTGTTTTTTCCCTGAAGAGGAGTCGGAGACGGCAAAGAATTTTTGCATCGATTTGAGGATTCGCCAGGTGATAGTTTCCGAGGATGTGCTTTCGGTTCCGGGAATCAAAGAGAATCCTGCGGAACGCTGTTATTTGTGTAAGAAGGCGATTTTTTCCTCGTTTCAGGAAGAGGCAAAAAAGGCCGGGATTTCCTATGTGGTGGAAGGATCCAATGTGGATGACGAGGGAGACTACCGCCCGGGACTTTTGGCGATATCCGAACTTGGAATTAAGAGTCCTTTGCGTCATGTGGGATATACTAAGGCAGAGATTCGACAGAAGTCCAGAGAACTTGGCCTTCCCACCTGGCAGAAACCTTCCTTTGCCTGTCTTGCCAGTCGCTTCCCATACGGAGAGGTTTTGACAGAAGAGAAACTTTCCATGGTGGAGCAGGGGGAGCGGTTATTAAAGGAACTGGGATTTTCGCAGTACCGGGTGCGGGTGCAGGGTTTGAACAATCAAGGGCAGAACCGTAACGTGCAGAGTCCGGATAAGAATGTCTATGGTCCGGACCGAAATGTCCTGCTGTCCGCCCGCATCGAGATTCTCCCGGAGGAGTTTTCGAAAATTATGGAAACAAATGTCCGGGAGAAGATATGCGTTGAGTTTCAGAAAATCGGATTTGTGTATACGGCCCTGGATCTTACGGGGTATCGCACCGGCAGTCTGAATGTGGGAGTGTAAAGGGACCGATGTGCAGGATTGAAGAAACCAAAACGAAAAATTATTTCATTTACTGCTTCAGGGAAATACAATTTCCCGCTTCCACAGACTGCCCCAGGTACTCTTCAAGCCAGGAGGAAGATGCATCGTTGGTTTCCAGAATGTAAATATAATTTGATGCATCCAGACCAAGGACATGTAGATACATGGCATCTTCGCTGGAAAAGTCCGTAGAGGAAATATCAATGACACTAACACTTCGGTCATTTAAATAGTAGGTAAGATAGGCTGCAAATTTCCAGTCCACATCATGGATCTGACTGTCGTAAAAAACAATGATGGTGCTGTCTTCGTCGGTTACATCCCTAATGGTGTCGGAGATGGATTCTTCGGAAGCGGTGGGGGTTCCGGCGAAAACCTGAGGCTTTAGCTGGGACAGGTTTTTTCCAAAAGGGAAAATCACCAGTAGGGCGCAGAGAATCATGAGGTTTCGAATCCGGAGAAAATCCGGTTTTACATACAGCAAAAATAAAATAAAAAGTACAAGAAATTCTCCGGCTACATAGGAGTCCATATACCGGGCGTATCCCCGAAGCTCCGCCATTTCATCTTCTGTAAAAAAGAAGAGAAACATCACCGAAAACATAAAAGCAAATCCGGCGGACCCTACTATAAAGGAAAATCCCAGATACCGGGCATTCTTTTTGGAAAGTCTCTCTTCATGACGTCGGTACAGCAGCCAAAGAAGCAACAGTACAAGAATAAATGCCGTGACATAAGTCAGATTGGGCCAGATTGCGCCGGTGATTTTCGTACCTAAAAGGGCTTTGATATAATTTCTGAAAGTGCTGTTTAAGAGGTCGTTGGAACGGCCGGTTACAGCGTTTAAGTAAGTGGATATACTGATTTTGGATAAGTCAAATTGTCCGCTGCCGCCGAAGGAACTTCCGAAATCGGAAATGTTCAGAGAGTTTATAAGGATTTTCCAGGGAAGAGATAGGACAAACGGAGCAAAAAGGGCAATGACGGACTGAAGGAAAGCTTTGGCCTTGCCATTTTTCATATTCCACAAGAAAAATGAAAAAACAATTACTAAAAGGTGGGCGACACCGATTTGCTTGGTCATAAGAAGAGCGCAAAGGGTTAAAAGGAAAAAGATATATCCCCAGAAATCTTTGGTGGCATCTTCTGTGATAATCTGAATCATGGCCGCTGCAAATAAAATGGCAATGGGAAAATCAGCCAGAATGGTATGAAACATTCCTACCGTATCAAAGCAGAGAAGAAGGCAGGCGAAACTAAGGGTAAGGATCATGGCGGAAATTAAGATTTTCCAGTTGCGCTGCGTCCTGGATTCTTTTGTTTTGGAAAATAATTTTTCGCATAAGGGCGGAATCAAGAGAGAAAATTCAAAGCAGTGCAGGGCAAAAGTAACCGTTGATTCCCGGTATCCATCGGTGAAATGGCAAAACCAAAGCTCTATAAGTGCCAAAAAGGGCGGATAATCCTTGTGAATAATCTGATGGGAAGCGTCTACGCAGTAAAAGGAATCCAGTCGATACATTTCCTTTACCATCATGCCCCAGTGCCAGAATTCGTCAAAGTCAGAAAAGTGCCGGGAAAAATCCAGGCATGCAAACACAATAAAAATTGCCACAAAGGAAATAAGTCCGGGAGAAAATTTTACGGACATAAACTTTTCGGCAGAAATTTTAAGACCGGTTTCCTCTGTGGAAAAACCGTAGTCATTAACTTCAGCCAGAGGAGTGCCGCTTCTTTTTTCAAAAAATAAAAAGATAAAAAGGAACACGCCAATCATGGCGCAAACCAAAGAAAAGGCATATCCCACTGCAAAGGAGCCCGTGAGAAACTGGGAGATATACAGCATATAGGAAATCAGAATAAAGTACATGGGAAGGCAATAACCAAAGGCTTTACCGGTGGCCCGGCTAAAAAGATAGGTGCCGCTGATAATGGTAAAAAATACAGCGATAAAATATAAAACAGTCATGATTTCCTCCCACAGAAATGTTTAAAACAACGTAAAAAATATAGCACAAAACAGGGACGGAATGAAGAGGGGATAGAGCATGAAGACAAATAATCGTAAAAAATCATAAAACGAAGGAACTTACAATACTAAGGAGGAAAATCAATGAAAAGAAATTGCAAATTTCTAAAAATGTTGCAGCCTTTTATTCTGGAAAAATACGGTCCGGAGAAAACAGAGATTATTATGGAGAAAGCCCGGAATCGATACGAAGAAATTGTCCGGGAAAACATCCATGAGCCGAAAAAAATGTATATGCATACCAGAGAGCGGATTTATCCCGGGATTGCATCCTTTGATGCTATGGTATCAGAAGGAATTTCCAGGCAGGATGCGACGGAACTTTTGATTTATTATTATCGGAAATCCAGCGAGAAAATGGCGGTTTGGGTCAGGCGCCTGGCAGCACTTCCCGGGATGTATAAGCGGATTCCGGCTCTTTTTGAGAAACTAACCCATAAGATGTTTGGCGAAGACAGTGGATTTAGAGCCATATACTATGATACTCCCAAGACAGAAATGAAAATAGACATGACCTTTTGTCCGTATTTTGAAATCTGCAAAAAATACGGCTGCCCGGAAATTGTTCCGGCATACTGCGAATCCGATGATGTTTGCTACGGAAATATGCACCCCGGGCTTGTGTGGGGCCGGACTAAGACTTTGGGGAAAGGCGGAGATTGCTGCGATTTCCGCATAAAGGTGAAATGAGTATTTGTGCAAGTACTTCCATTGCAGCCAACCTGTTATGGGATAAGCATTCTTGCGTCGTGACTTTCTAATGTGAGATAGTGACCTCTTGCATTATGTGTCGGGTCCGGCAGCAAACGTCGCCATCCGGGCGAGT
>Ga0181612_104756_pt1 | contig 11098 bp, 9 predicted proteins | sample HoacroProtozoa21_FD_119630 | JGI IMG/M metagenome (GOLD analysis project Ga0181612, IMG submission 119630) | Hoatzin crop microbial communities from Cojedes, Venezuel. Combined Assembly of Gp0051906, Gp0051904, Gp0051908 | reverse complement strand
CACGCCAGCAAGAAATAATATCCATCAACCCTACAAAAAAAAAAAAAAAAATAAAAACATATAAAAAAAATATATTCAAAAAATTTATATAAAGGCGGGGGTGGGGGGGGGGGGGGGGGGGGGAAGAAGGAAGAAGAAGGAAGGGAGGAAGAAAGACCATAGATCAGGATCCAGCCCAACAGCCATATTAAGTACTTACCTGTCATGTCAACTCCTCTACCAGCCTGGCACTAAAATTAAGTAAGAAAAACCTGGCTCTTAGCAGCATGCATGAGTGCTTCAATGACCTTAAGATGACATTAATTTGTTGTGGCTTCTTAAAGCAGATTTCAATTATTGCAGATTTTTTAATACCAATGGGGGAAACACAAACACAGAAGCCTGTCAGTATTGGCTGATTTGAAATGTGATGTAATTATCATCAAGCCTTAGTAAAGGATTTTAAATTAAAGACAACTTGGTCTGTAAATACTTTGTGTCTAGATTATTGTTCTCTTTTCCTAATGGCTTTTGGCATAGGCCTTGTCAGTGGTTTATTGTACAATCCTTTGGCTGTGACAGTGTCTTCCATGAATAAATCACACACTTCACTAAGCACCAGACGATGGCAAAATGCAACAGCAGATGAAATAAGCAATAAAGAACCATTACAGCTGCCTGTTCTCCTCTGCAGGTTTACATCACCATCTGATTTAATTTCCTATTTGTAAAGGCGCAGCTCACTGCAATGCCATTATGAAATAAAATCATAAATGTTCACACGGGCACAAAAGAAGAGTGAGGCACCCGCTTGGTGATGAGGTATTTACTCCCTCAGCAATGTTGTTCAGCATCTTATTTGTATACTTGGGTCAGAGAGACACCGGAGGATTTACAGAGAATAAAATATCTTGGGTATATTACTGCCACATCTGCAAGCTGCTAGACCTGCGTGTGTCCTACAGTTCAGACCTGCCTTTACCGTGTAAATGAAATGCAGCTAGCAGGGGGAGGGGATAAAATAGGCTACACATGCATTTCTGTTCTGGACTCAGTGGTGACATTGAGCTTACCTAGCTCTAGAGCTGGAAAATGTAAACTTTTGCTCTGTGAGTAGACAGGAGCAGCTCTGGCCCTCAGCGCGCTGCGCCGTGACAGCCCCAGCCGACTGAGCGTCTTCTTCCGAGCAACAGCAAGGTTGGGCAACTTGCTCTGGGACACAAAGAATGAGAAGTATAAGGTCAGGGGTGTAACTCAGCCCCTCTTTGCTCGTCCACTGCCTCCTCCCAGCTTAATGCCCTCCTGACACATCAGGCCATGGAACAGGTCATCGGGGTAACGGCAAAGGCAAAGCTTTGGGGAACATAACCATGCCCCAGAAACAGCAGTGTACGGGTATCTGCCCTGCTCCCAGATAACGTCTAGTGAAAGGCTGTGATTTACTTTAGCTATAGAAAAATTGCCTCTGCCAGTATTGCCTCTTCCAGGCTCCCCTTCCTCCCCACAACGAAGAAAAGCGTCCCGGGGGAGCCTTGAACGATACATCTGGCTTTATTATAACGGCTCCAGTTCTGGTCAGGTTACTCAATTAGAACAAGCATCTGCTTCATTTGTCAGACTCCTGCAGCCCATCGCACACACACTCCCCGGGCAACTGCCGTTCCATACCCACAGTCAGCTGCGGTATTTGCAGGGGAAGGTTTTGCCTGATTGCTGGAGATGGCTGCCAACAGAGCCTTTAGTTAGTGAAGTGCTGGAAAAATCCCTTTTTTTCAACACACAGAAGGTAGCTATGACCTGGTCAGGAGCCGCAAATTCCTGCTGCAATTTAATGGCTACCGACGCAGAGGCTGTTTTTCAGCGCTGTACCACTGCTGTTTGCTTCACTGAAACCTTCCTGGTGAGTATGAACATGCGAGATTCCCACAGAGATTCTTTACCTAATTTCCATGTAAACTCTCTGCGACGGTAAACTGCAGCTCTAACATTTGTCCAGGAAGGTATTTTTGGTTTACAGTTAAAACACAAGCACTGACCTTTCAAAATACAATTTTTCTCTAGTAAAGCTGAGATAGGGACAAGCAAACGGGAAGCTCACAGCTACATCCTGATTTATATTTACCACCAGCTTCTGTTAAATGGATAGAAATCCCAAGAGCCTCAGCCGCCGTACACAGGGACAGTTCCACCGACGTCCCCTCGGCGCAGAGTTCTTGCTACTTTGAGACCTGTTTGGTGTCTTCCCTCTGCTCCAAGAATCAAGGCGACCTCAGGTATAATCTCCTCCTTGACTTTGCTGGTCTTTTTCCAATCTTGAGTCATCCCCTCCCGTCTTTTCCACAGGTAACTGCTAACCATCACCTACCAAGCTCAGCAAGAACAAAACGGTGCCATCAAACCAGCCTGGTCCAACAACATTTACCTCACACAAAAACACTCCATTAGAAGTCTTCTCCCTCATTCAGGCTGAGTGCTGACCTCTTTGCTACCTGTGTTGGGTGCTGCTGTTTGCAGCAAAGCCGGGAGGGAAGCGTGGCCCTCGGTGCTTCAGCCGTCCCCGAGGGCACCGTCTGCAATTTCCCCCTCTGCCTTCACCCAGGCATGAACCAGAGGTTTCCTGGGTCTCCTCTTGCAGCTAATGCAGCTGCGCTTCTGAGTGCCTTCCTACTCGACCCTTGCTTCGTGCTTTTGTCTTTCCGCTTTTTCCTATGCTTACAGTACCCTCCTACGCTCTGGTTTTCAGACAGCTGATCCACTTTTTGCCTTCTGTACAATTCCTTTTTGCTCAGAGTCAATAAAAGACTTCATCCTTTAGCCATCGTGGTCTCTTTGTGCCCTTCTTACTGCTCCTCTCACAGAATCACAGAATCACAGAATGTTCGGGGTTGGAAGGGACCTCTGTGGGTCATCTAGTCCAACCCCACAGACCACTCTACTGGGATGGATTGTACCCGTGCCCTTAACAGCATTTTTTAAAGAACTGCCAAATTTCCTGAACTTCTTTTTTCATTTGTACTTGTTTCCCAAAGGATCTTACCTACCCGTTCTGAGTTTATCGGACTTTGCACTATTGAAGGTCATTGGTGGTTTTTCTTTGGTTTTTTGGGAGGTGTTTTCTTCCATTCTATGCACTTTTTATTCTTCCATAGCCTTCCTACAGTTTGTGACTTCCATATTTCATGGTCATCGTCATAAATTACCTTCTACCTTCACATTCTCCGCCAGTTTGTCCTGCTGCTCAGAATCAAAGTGGGAAGCTCCTGTTTTCTTCTCCAAGTTGTTCTTTGGATATCAGCCCTAATATCTCTACCTGTATGGCTCAACAGCCTTTCAGCAGCCAGCTCACCCCGTCCCCAGGACTGGAAATCACTGCATGATTTTAGGTTTCAAGCAAGCCAGAGGACCTCCCCAGGCATTCATCAAGCCTCCCCTGTGCTTTCAGCAAGTTCTCTGCTGCTAGGGCATCGGCATTCACAGGCACGGAGCACGGACAAAGGCAGCGAGCTCCAGGCATCCCCTCCCATCCTCCAAACCCCCGTGGGCCTTCGAGCCTGGAGAGAAACAGAAAAATCCGACGGTTTTGCTATCCTACCTACGGATAGTAACTGTGCAGATACATGCAAGCCGGAGAACTCAATAAAAGATTGATTTGTTGCTATCTTGCAGAAGTGAGAAAGGCATTTTGTGGGTTTTTAGGGGCTTGGGAGAGGAGGGTTGCCTGGTACCACTGGTATGGTTAAGTACCAAGCCACCACCAGGATGATGCTAGCAAGCCCCGAGTCACTTGTCTCTAATATCCCAGGGAAAAACTGACAGCACGTAAGCATCAGCCTACGGGCCAGTCTGCTGAGCGTTTGGGATCACAGCCCAGGCCAGGCTTCGGCAGCACTCAGCACCTTTTCAGGTATATAAGCAGGGAATTAATTCCTCTTCAAGTCAGCTCCCTTTCTTTTCCTGCATTGCTTCTATGTGATATTTATAAAATAAGGAGTGGTTGTGTGGCAAAGGCTTACTGGAGAGGGGAAATGAAGAGAGAAAATCTCAGTTCCCCCCAATCCATCTTTAGCTTTAATTTTTTTCCACTACACCAAAAAAATGAAGCATTCAAGGAGGAACAAACACTGGCAAATAATAGCAGATAAGGTAGAGCTGTGCTAGTGACCTGATATATAGCCTCGGTTAAATTATTTTGTCTTTCTTTCTAAACGCAGCCTTCTGCCTATGAAATGAAATGCCTGCTTTCTGCAGGGAGCAGCAGTGAGGATGCATTATTTAGGGACCGCGCAATGTGCCAAAGCAGTAAGTGTTATAAAGGTGCCCAAACTCCAAACATGAATTACTGGAGACATCAGGATTTGGCATCAAACCTTTGAGGAAAAGTTCCCACAAGAGAAATATTTCCAAATGGAAGGGGGTCATACAGTGGTCTGGAGGGAGGGGAAAGGGGGATCCTTCCACGGCCACTTTTTAAAAATTAAGAAATATTTTCAAGCTTAGTTTATTGTTGCTATTCCCCCTCTCCAATGTTTCCAGAGCCACAAACAAAACTGCGTTCTCCAACTGCTACAGCAGAGATCACACTGCAAATAGGCACCTGCAAACAGGATAATTGCTTACTCCCGGAAAACCTTTAAATTATTCCAAACTTATGACACAATTCAGCAGCTCCCGTACGTTGTAAGACAACCACAAAGAAAACAATGAAAGCTTTAAATAGACCTTAATGCATTTTCTGTTCTGGTTGGCAGAACAGGAACGCAAGTCAGTGGGCTTCCGCTCTCGGAAGACTGTGTCTTGTAACATGCACTTATAAATTTTTCAGAGCACCTCATGCAGCTACGACACACCAAACACAGAAAGTGCATTTTGCAGAAGCCTATGAATGACAGCAAGATGTTAAGGATGATAAAACCAGTCACCTCTTTTAGTGCCTGCTGTTAACTCCAGAAGCTTTAACTGCCGTAAGAGGTCAGGTATGCTGAAGAAATGTTTGGTTTCCTTCTCAATAACAATTATAGTATTAAATGCCCTTTAAGATGTCGGGATCTGAGGACAGAAGGGAATATTTATTTGAAAAATGACGTACGTCGCATAAAGTGGCATAACACAGAAACCTATATCTGCTTTAAAGACTTTGCATCCAATTTACAGTCCCATAATTAGTGGTGAAGAAGCACTAGTTTGGACAGTCCTCAGGGCCTGTATACTGCTTTATACTGCGGGTGAATGGGTGAATATAGGAGCCTCAGTTAGCACCAGAACTTATCTCTTTGATTCTTATATGTGATTTATAATTTGGAATTACAATTGTACCAGAAGACCTCTCTTTAAAGCCTGGTTACTTTCTAATCTGGCTGCCTCTTGACTTTCTCTTCCCAGCCTTCACCAGAACCGCTGCCACCTCCTCCCCCTGCCCCTCTGAGCATCCTCGTCCCCCAGCCCGGCTCCGTCCCCATACCACCCCATCGGGGTGTTTTGTTTCCAGGACACTGGAGTCGCGTCCCTGCTGAACACTAAGCATGCTCTTAAACACCAGTCCTGCTTTGATAAACCTGGACCTTCACCTCTTCACCCGCCTCCCGTCCTGTCTTTAACCCTGCTAACTCAGAGCTCCTTATTCATATTCTGAAGTCATTCATTTCTTCTCTACTTTCCTTGCCACCGACCGCTGGATGTAGTTTTTCTTCAGAAATAGCTATCTGCATCTTTAGGCACCTAACGACCTTCACAAATGTGGCCCATAGTCACTTTATGCTTCTGTTTCCCAAGGAGAGGCCTTTCTATTTTATTTTTTCACCTTAGAGGTTTTTAACTGATTGAAGGATTTAGATATTCAGCTTCTACAGGAGTCCAGACCAGAATAACTCACCCAGGCATCCGACATACACCATTACGTCTCACGCAGCTCTGGCTTCCACATCGCCAAACAACCCAAGCCTACTCTTACCATGGACAAATGTTACCCAGGAAAGAAAGCCAAGAAAGCCAAGAAGCCAATGAGATGGCTTTATCACCACTTTTTTAGTGGCTATGTGCTCTCTCTCTGGTCAGGTTCCTTGCTATTAATGAGGTAGAAGTGACCTGCTTTGAAGCGCACACCGGTTCATAAATCCTGGTCGGTAGTGCCGAAGCCGCTGAACGCACAGAAGTCTGAGTTGGAAATAGCTTTTGTTATCAAAGGGAGAGAAGAGCGCTGGCTTAAGGTCTGCAAAGCCTCTAGATCTTCACCAATTTCTTTTCAGACAGTTGAGGCTTTACAGGAGCTTTGCTTTCTGTCTTTATTTCTGTCTGGCAACACCTGCAATTGCAACTATCCCAAAGGTGAGCAGGGGGTGAGCTCCAGACAGTGTCACCAGCAGTACCTGTCATCGTTTAGTCACTCTGCCTGAATACACAGGGAGCCTTCCCTGCAACCCAGACTGATCGTCCAAAACCATCTTCTGAAATCGGGTCTTTATTACTTGGTCATGCATTTTGCTCTGGATTTTCTCAAATTCCCATTAGCAAACACTCAAGCCTTTAAGTTTGCTTGACTAAATCAATATTTGGCTCTGCAAAGCCACTGGTGCACATTACGAGGCTATTTTAGCTTCCTATATACCCTGTCCATTAATATGTTGAACTGCAAGGTTCCCAGGAAAGGGCTGGCATCCAGGCAGTGCCAGAAAGAACAGCAGCTGTAAAAGCTGTTTCAGCTTCCCATTCTAGAGCTAGCTGCAAAAAAATGGGTGTTTTCCATTTTTTTTTCTTCTTTCTTTTGCCTATTCGAGCTGCAGCAGAGAAAACTACCTAAGCTGGCTTAATAGATGGCTTCCTAAATGCTAACTCAATAATGGATTTGACCTCACCTGTGAATGCAGGAAACAACAGGGTCCTTGGCATCGGGCTGTTTTTCCGCTGCAATTGAGAGGATCTAGCTGTGGGCAGATACACACAGCCAGTGCTGTGAGTACAACTGGTCAGGAGATGGTCCTTGCTGCACAAAGATCCCAGGCTAAATGAAACAGAGCGGCAGTGAGCGCAAGGCCGCCAGCCAAGCACGGGGAGACAGGGCACGCTGCTCAAGGTACAGCCCGGTGCTCAGTCCTCTGGGCCACCAGCCTACCTGAGAGTAAGCCCAAGGACAGCCAGTCTGCACTGACTTTAACTTTCCTGCAAGCCAGTGCTGATGTGGGAGATTCATTTCACACTGTTCCTCACGCTTGAGCTTCAGGGAGCAAGTCCTACGCACAGAGGGCTTGCAAAACGGTGTTTCCAGGAATGTTTTCATGATCCTAACTGGTTATTCAAAGATCTCCAAGTACAGTGTTGTGTGCAAACAATGTGTGCAAAATTAACAGAAATGTCACACACTTCAATTAATTCTAACTTACATGAGCAATAAATGCATCATTTGCATTATTACTAACACATACAATTTAGAGGCATGTTTGGATATGAATCTAACATGATAGCTTCAGTAAGTTAATTAGATAATTGCTAAACATACTAATTGATTTTTAATTACAGAGAGTGAAGCTTGCAGCAGAGCCAAGTCTGGCAGACTTCTCTGTCATTAGAGAACAAAAGGAACTTCGGCAATGCTTCAGCATCCCCAGACTCAGACATGTCTTGTTTTCTGTACCTTTTTCTCTGTCATTTACAAACCCACTAAGATTTCCCCATCCTCTGATTTTTTTACCATTTTTGAGATATTTAGTCAAAAGCAAAAAAGCTTAAAAACATCCCAGGAGAAAGACATTTGCACATATTAGCTTAAAACCAGTTTTCTGCCTATAAACATTAAGTTCAGGACCTAATTCAGACATCTCTGTAGATCTGCCACCAGGAGCAGCTTACCGTTTCCGTATTCATTTAGGCTTTACCAACTCTTCAGAGACCACACACATTGACCCCTTAGAAGTCCTCTCCGTTTCCTACGCACGAGCACAGCAACCAGACCCCCAAAGAGCTGGAGGTGCAGTTCATCAGAGAAGCACACCCCAAGTCTCCACAGCTTAGGGCAGTGGCACATAAGACACGGTCACCAGAGAGGTGGCTGAAGAGCTTTCCTCCCTGTCTTGCAGAGGCTCCAGGAGGGAAGACTTCAGGTGCACGTCACCCCATAAGAAGAAAAGGCCTGCCATTGAGAAGCCTCCAGGGACGTGTTTGTGGATGGACAGTGGACATGCATCTCCACACCCCTCAAGAACAAGGATGGGGTTCAGCCAACAGGTAGCCAAATACAAAATATGAATATGTACCCTAACTGAGAAGACAGCTGGTGGTAGGGCAGTGCCAGAAGCACCTAGCCTTCAAGATATCCCTGCTGCTTGCTCGCTCCAAAGGACAGCAGTGCAATGTCCTGCACTGCCATGCTGCAATGCTGTAAGCTCTGTGGGAAAAGCCTGGGAAGATCCATAATGTAACAACACCTCAGCAGCCTGACCATGAGCTTGGGGTTCCCTTGCACAGCAGTTTCTGAGCCCTCCTTCAGTGCTCCTCTTGCCCTTCAGAAGAAGACTGGAGATCTCCTCGCCTTTCCTGGGAAAGCAAGACATGACCTTGCATCAAGTAGGGAACCCGAATTGTAGCTGCCACTGTGGGGGTGACCCATCTTGCCCCGCCAAGGCTTACTGCCCTACCAAAAAGGGTCAACCTTTGGCATTCAGCTGCACTACAGGAGTACAGTACAGGTACTGCCTTACCTCCCACCACCACAGCCTGACCCTCGGAGGGAGGTGGGCACCAACCCTGCCCATGCTGCCAAGGAGTCCTGTTTAAAAAGGATCAAAATCACCACCGAAACAAATCAGTAGCTGTCTGTTGGCAGTAGTCTATATTACTTACAAAGTCCCTTCTTTTATTTGCCACCGATGTATCGGAGGTCTGCCAGCCCATCTCTGTGCCACCTTTGCTTTGGCAGTCACCCCAAGGAGGTTTTTTTCCCAGTGACTGAGACCAAGGCTCTCGATTCTTGCTCCTTGTGCATGAAATTCTCCCCTGGCTGCACCATTATCTATGCAAGAAACACACTTATTTTAAAACATTTCAAAGGCTCTGCCTTTTGCATTGCTCTGTGTGCATCTGACCATGAGATGTCATACTATTTTCACCTGTACTTGTTCAGCAGATCACTGAAATCAGGACGTGAGGACAGTTTTAGAAACAAAAGGAGCTTTTGATCTGCCAGAGTTTTCAGCAAGAGGGACCTGAAGGAGTACATCTGTTCCCACCACCTTCCTCTGTAACCCCTGCCTGACCAAAACCGTGCAGCACGTCAGAGTCAGCTTATTCCTTCTGTAGCACCAGGAAACATTCACCCGTTTCCTTCTTATGAACTTCTTATGAACCTAAGAGCAAGGTCAGAGCTCGAGGCAGCCCAGGGGCTGGCCAGAGGGAAGGACCTCTGCAGTGCGAAGTGCCTGGGGCAGTGGGCGGGAGAGCCCAGGCTGTGCTGGCAGGATCATGGCTTGAAGGGCTTTTAAGCTTGACTCAGCTTTGGTGAGCAGATGAGTTGGGCTCTGGTTCACCCATGAGAGGAGTGCATCAGAAAGCAGCTGATAGGGGCATCTTGCACTTCTGGCTAACAAAAACCGGTTGCTGATGGTCCCTGCCTGCCCTGGAGGTGCCGGCTGCTCCGCTCTCCCCTGTAAGTGTGATCTCCAGGGACAGGAGATGTAGGTACAGGGAAGCACAACGGACAGGGAGAGAGTGGACAGAGGAAGGGGGAGAGAATTTGCTTGGGCTTGTGCAGTTTCGGGGAATAAATAAGCCAGGGATCCCATTCTAAATAATGAGACAGCTGCAAAGTTCTCCAACACACCCAAAATCCGTGCAGACAAAGAGCATCTCTAAATAAAAATGTCTTTCTCTTCAAGGCACTAAAAAAAGCCTTTAGTGGGAGGACAAGCAGAGTGCTCTCCAGAGAGGGCAGAAGCCCCCAGATCAGCACCCTTCACCCCAAATGGAGCCCGATTCAGCTTTCTTCAAACTCCTTAGGGGTGCTTCAGGCTCTGCCCCCCCCCTCCACCTTACTTCTTTCTGTGCATGAGACTCAGGGTGGGAACAAGAAGCTTTTCTCCTCCCCCAGCTCCCCCACGCTCAGCACTTGTGTGATCACAGAGCTATTTCAGCCCAGGGACCACATCAGGACGAACCCCTGCGTGTCCATCTATTCACTGCTCCTCGGCTGGACCCTCGCCGGCACCGGAGCAGCTACAGCTCTGGTTTTTACCTGTGCAGACAAATCGCTGCTCGGGAAGCACAGCAGCGAGGCTGATCCGCAGTACAAACCTGAAGCCCTCGTTATGAAGATGTGCCACCCAATTTCGTACGCACCCCGATTTCTCCCCGACGAGTTACAGTGCCCGCCCTGATGCTCGCAGATGCTCAGTTACGGATGCAGCAGCCGCAGTGGGTCAGATCCAGACCCCCCTCCCCTTGTTAGGAGGATTAGATCCTCCTCTGCCTTGCACAGCTTGGTGCTATTTCAGGAAACCAGACTCCAAACTGAACTTTTTCAGACTGCTGCTCACCCCAGATCCCAAAGTGGCAGCGACACTTCACGGCCAGTAACAAAAAAGCCAGCAGAAGTGAAGCTGTTTGCTGTCGTGGTGTCTGAGCAGATGCAGGGGACTGGGTGTCCCGAGGTGTGTGCTGCTCCAACAAACAAGGTGAGATTTGATGGTTCTGGAGGAGGAGTCCTTCTGGCGTTTACCGGATCGGCGTAAAGCCTTGGCATCTGAATTTCACAGATGTGTTCAGGGCAGCTTTCATACAGCACGAGAAACCACCTGAGAATAGACCTACTTTTCCTTTACAAATGTGGCATTTCTGGGCTCGTTTGTGCTAGACCAAGAGGGATTATGAAACTTTGCTACTGAAAACCCACATAAAAGATCTTGGGAGGTCTGATTATTGCACACATCTGAGACTTGAGACACATCTTAAGAGATATTACTCCAATACTGCAACCACATCCAAGAAGGCAAATTTTTGACAGGACAAGGGGCAACGGGCACAAACTGAGGCACAGGAAGTTCCGTCTGAACATGAGGAAGAACTTCTTCCCTCTGAGGGTGACGGAGCCCTGGCCCAGGCTGCCCAGGGAGGTTGTGGAGTCTCCTTCTCTGGAGAT
>Ga0181612_102362_pt1 | contig 11098 bp, 9 predicted proteins | sample HoacroProtozoa21_FD_119630 | JGI IMG/M metagenome (GOLD analysis project Ga0181612, IMG submission 119630) | Hoatzin crop microbial communities from Cojedes, Venezuel. Combined Assembly of Gp0051906, Gp0051904, Gp0051908 | reverse complement strand
GGGGGGCAGGGCGGGGAGCTGGTGTTGGGCCGGCAGCCAGGCCTTCGCCGGGCTGGCGTGCGTCTGTCTGGGGAGAAGCGGGAGGACGAGGGGCAGAGGGTCTCTGGGGCGGTTAGCCTTCGGTTTGTAGTCCTCTACAGCATGACAGCTGCTTAGAAAATAACCAGTAGTCATGGTGTCTGTTAATTATAAGAGTTAAATAAATGTTGTTGGGAAAACCGGTCTGTGTTTATTTGGCACGTCTTTCTCCAGAAAAGGCTGGTGCTGGTTGGTACATGCTTCATTTCTGTGCGTGTCTACAGCGTGGTTTTCTGGTGCTGTCCCCCCGCCCCCCCTATTGATTTTCATGATTCATTGAACATGATCTAAGCAAAAAGCATACTTAAATGACACTGGAGACAGCTGTCTGTTAAAGTGGGACACTTATACATGCTGAAATGGCGCCAGGTTTTTTCCATTACTTTATCAAGTAACACACACCAGTAATAATTCTTTGTTTGATTTCCTTTTCTAGGTCACTGGTATGTCACCTTTGTTTTGTTTAAAGAGCCATGGTGAATTCTTACTCTAAAAGCAAAACTTTCCTATCAGTTTTGTTCCTGTTATTTTTCTGATAATCCTTCTTGAGGTTATTTTGAAGTGGAAAGGGCTTTACGTTGTGTTTGGGAGTCTGCGTAACAAAGGACTTGGTTTTTCTCCCAGTAGAGCTGTTTTGGAAGGTACATGTGGGAAATATGGATAAGAGCAGAAACGTATAAAGCTCTGGACGCTGATGTGTAGCTTTTTCCAGTTTTAATCTGCCTCTCTTCTTCGTATGGCAAGCTGAAGTTCCAGATGTTGTTTTGGCTCGGAGATAGTGAACGGGGGAAAAATAAGCATTCTTAATGTTAACAGAGTCAGAGTGGCTGGTTCTGTACTGACAGGAAAATGGAGAGATAAAAACTCCGTTAATGGTGCATGCGCTGCCTAAGTAGCCAATAAAACAATGCTGTCTTCACTGGAAATAAGTCCCAGATTGGCAATGATCAGTGCCAACTGCGAGAGGAGACAGCTGCAGAGGCTGCGAAGTATGCAAGGAAAACTAAACGTTAACTTCCTTGGATAGCAGTGGGGTTTTGTTCGGGTGTGCACATCCTCCCCCTTTTCTCAGTTAGGAGTTAATTCTCGGTGTGCCCGTCCCCATCCCCTCCCCCCTGCCACGCGTCTTGTCCTGCTGGCTTACCTTCGGTAGCTGGCTGTGGAAGGTGGGTGCAGGGTGCAAGGCTGGGGTGAAGGGCTGTCGCTGAAACGTGCTTTCAGGGTCAGACGGCTTTGTGGCTCTTAACAACACCCGAGGTTTGTTTTGGAGCACCACCGTGGCTTTGAAGGTCATCCACCGTTGGGCTCCATTTATTGCGAGTTGCGGAGTGGTTTGGGCGCATGTGCAGGATTCCTTCTGGAGGAAACTAATGTGCAAGCTCTGTCTCCAGCATGTACCGAAAGTGTTCCATCCTGAAATGTGGGCGTCAAGGTCTCAGCCTCTTCTGGACGGCTCTGAGCCGTGTGGGTAGCAGCAGCTTTTGGTAACGGGACCAGGCTAAATCCATGCTGAAGTACAACTGCTGAAATGCTTGCTAAGTGTCCTCGTGGTGTCCATGAAGGCAAGGTCCTGCAGTATTCTACAGGTTATGTGTGTAATAGTCTATCCATTTTCCATATTATACTATATTAAATATATAAATACACTGTGTCCTGTGTCCCTTCCTGACCTGTTCCTCCTGTCAGAGAATCCTGCTTATTTCTAAAACATATAAGCAGTTTATTTTTAAATCATTGCTGTAGTTCTGCTGACTTCCTCCTTAATCCTTTCTCCCCCCCTTGTTGAGACTAGGACATAGCAGTTTCTGGTCAGCGGCCTGCTTCCCCGTCGCCTGTCCCTCCAGTGTGGTGTAGCTGGGTGTCAGGCTTTTCTGACCGCAGTGAGCAGCGCTTGTAGGAATGCTCAGTTCACTCGCTTTGCTGAATACTATGAAGCTGAAAGTTAGCGGTGCTGACACCGAGTCACCTAAGCTGCGGGGGAGCCAGGCTGTCACAGCTCTTCTGGTGTCTGGAGTCTTGTCCATTTGCTGCTTGGAACTGGGATAGACTTGTCCGTGTCACAGTCTGTGTCGTTTCTGGAAACAAGGGTTTGGCTTTGTGCTTTGAGTGGGTGGGAGGGCGCTGGTGCCTGTTGGTGGCGCGGAGTCAGAGAAACTGGGAGCGTGTACAGTCTTAGCCAGTTGGACGGGCCTGTTAGCGTAGGCGAGGAGTGTCGTGGTATGACCCTTTTTCCCACAGAGGTGGGAGTACGTGCCTGGAGCCGGCTGGCTGACCAGCTGTGGCTGTGTGAGCATTGCCTGGTGCGCCAGAAACACCGGCCTTGGAAATCCTGCGGGAGTGGGCTGGAGGAAAAGCTTCAGAATCAATGGGCTGTTGCACGTTTGGTGGAGGAAGACATGGGAAGAAAATCCGGGTGTAGGAGACTCCTGCTGCTTCCCCGCACTGCTCTGCATTCCTTCGCTCTGCTGCCCGGAGGCAGCAGTGGGGTGTCTTGCTCATGTGGTTCACGATTCCAGCCAAGCCCAGATGTTTTCATGCCTGGTCTGGCCTATTTTCTGAGGATAATTTTGGATGCCTCCGTCCATTTTCTTGTGGTTTTTGTTAGCGTCTAGTCCAGCTGAAGTAAAGATGATTCCTGGCCTAATTGGATGCTCGTGGGCAGACATGGCAGTTACTGCTCTGTCTCTGCAGCTGTGTTCCTGCTAACTTCTGAGCGCTCAGAATTAGATCCATGCTGCTGAGAACCTGAGGCTGGGTTTTGTTACAGTTTTTCTCTGAGTGGAAAGTTTTGCAGCATGAAACTCAGAGGAGTCTGTCTTGTGGCCAGGAGATGAGTGAAAACTCGAGAGATCCCTGTGGAGGTAGATCTGGCCTTGCTGACCCATCTGGCTTTCCATTTCCACTGAGCCGTGGTAAGGACGTGGAAACCTTTTTGTACTGACTGTCAGTGTTGTCTGTGCTAACAGGTTGATGATGACAACTGTCCAGGGCATCTAAACTTTAGTTCCTAGTCTTCTGGTGATGCTTTTTGCCCCTTCTGTAGGAACAGTTTCCATAAAATATTATTTGTGGGAAGTATATTCCCTCCTTTAATTTGTGCATCTTCATCTCGGAGGAAAATGGCTTTATACCAAATACTTCCTGACATTGACAAAAAGTTGTGTGGACACCTACTCTGTGTGAACAAGTACTGTCTTTTCGTGTGTCCTGTTCAGAATGGTCTCTTGCTCTGTAACTTCCTGCTAGTGAGGAGGGCTGTTGGCCCAAAGCACACCTGGGTGCTCTCGTTTTCAGAAGCAGTTGGTAGAGGTTATCTTTGACTTGTTGCCTGCAGTCTGCTGTATTAACAGTCATGCTGGATCCTCTGTGGAGGTGCCGAACCTCAGAAATTGCTGGTGGATGCATGTCATAAGCTCACTTTAATCAAGAGAGTATGCCTTCATTTCTGTGTGATGATAGATGAGTTGCTCTTAGGCGGTCCTTCATTCAGAGATCCAAAGTTAATCTTGTCTGTAAAGAGAGTTTTAGCTTGCATTTTACTTCATATTTGCAGTTTGTAGCTAAGAGTATGTGTGAGGTCAGCCATGGTAATTTAGTTGTTAAATAGTAAATTGATTGATTGCTTTTGGCGTCTGTAACAGCAATTAAAACTAAAGTCTAGGTAAATATATGGAACAATTTTCTGAAGATACGCAGGTACGGTCAGGTTTGGCAAGGCTGTGAGATGCGTGAATTTGAAAGCTTACAGCTAAATAGGTGGAAAGGGAGCACTTATAACAGCTACGTAAAGAAGTGTCAGAACTGTATGTCTTTGGAATAAATTTCGTGTAGGGAGAGGTGACAAGATGCCCCATGGTTAGGTGTGGTATAGCAACGATGAACGTCAGTTGTGACTGAGAGGGTAGCTCCATTACCAGGAGGTTTGCCTGTGAGATCGAGACAGACACGGCTGAAACAGCAACTGAGGAATGTCAGGACGGAGTGATCTGGAAAGAGGGATCTCGAGCTGTTCAGGCATCCAGGTTTGAATGTCAGCTGGGTTAGTGTTGGCAGGTGAGGCTGCCGTGGGTAGGATGCGAGAGGAGCAGAAACCGGTGACGGAGGTTATGATGTCCTAGGAGGCCTTGGGTGAGAAAGGACAGCTTGCAGGATATGTCCAGGGAAATGGAGCAGAGCAGGGGGAGAGGATCGTGGTGGAGGGTGAGGACAGAGAGTAAAACTGTGGTGTGAACAGCAGCACAGGTAACTTTGAGGTTAATGTCGCCAGTGTGGGAGCGACAGAAGTGCCATTGGAGAGTTCTAGGATGGAGAAAAACCCTAACTGTTCCCTACCTTACTCAGCTTTGAGTTACATTCATCTTAAAGCGATGACTGACCTCCCGATGCTATGTTTCTAGATTTAATGAAGTTCTGCATGCTTCTGCGCAGTAGTGTCCAACTTGCATGTCAGCAGAAGAAAGGTTGCGGACCACCATGCCTATAATAAACTTGGTTTTGTCTGTTCTTTATGTTTAAAAACAGAATAAAATGATTCTGGCCTGTCCAAACAAGCAAGACCAAATTGTAGAACGATACTTTTAAAATTCTGTGGTGGGGTAATACAATCTCTGAAGAATTTTACTTTCTTGTGCAGAAGGGTGTTTCCTTCTTTCCTGGATTGCTAATTGCATCCAGCTTTTTGGACTCCAAAGTAATAGTTAATGAAAGAATCTGAGGTGAAAGGCTGTTCAGCAACAAGTGCCTGTGGAGTGTGAGGAACTTCTGTTCTCAGTCCAATTGTTCTAAAGCTATTTTGCGAATTTGTGTTTGGCTTCCTTTGGCTCGCTGGTGTTTGGGAGCAGTTAAGCCTTAAGTGATGTGCAAAACGATTGCCTGACTCTTTTGTGTCCCTTAACCGTTCCTCCTGTGTCGCAGCCCATCGCCCCACAGGACGCTGTCCCGGCCCCCTAGAACCCCTGTCCCAGCCCCCCGTCACGGGTGGGCAGTGAGCGGGGCGTTCGACCAGTCGCCCTGCAGGACGCTGTCCCAGCCCCCCGTCACTGGTGGGCAGTGAGCGGGGCGTTCGACCAGTCGCCCCACAGGACGCTGTCCCAGCCCCCCGTCACGGGTGGGCAGCGGCTACGTCACCCCTCTGGCCCTGCTCGCTTCTGTAGAGCTGGCGCCTCTGTTGTAACCAGCGCTGTGTGTTTGCTGCGTCATGCTGCAGGTAGATTATTCTACCAATGATATGAAATGCATTAAAAAAAATTTCATTCTTAGCTAGTCTTTATGACAGTACCACAAGTTGCACTCTGGTTAGGATGCTTGGGCGAAGGGATGTAAGTACAGTATTCTGGTGGTAATGACCCTGTGAGAATAATTGCAGCGGCTGAGATGGCCCCGGGCGGGTGAAATGCCGCAGGGACTGTTGGTGTGCGAGCGAGGGTCCACGCTGGTGGCGGAAGGCCGAGACGGGTGCGGGCTCAGCAGCGAGTCCTGGCCAGCCTGGCTCCCCGCGATCCGCCTGAGAGCATCACGGGCTGAGAAAAAAAGCATTTGCACCTCATCGGGTCCCCGCGTGTGTGAAGACGCGGAACAAGCCTGTAGTGAGACACTGCTTAATTCATACATTTGTGGGAGCTAGACTACACTCTTACCTTTCAGCAGGGCTTGCCAGAGTTAGAGATGGTCTTTAAATGCTGTTCGCAGTCTATAATCAGACCCTAGCTTCTCTACTAAGAGAAAAGAAACCCCAAACCCACAAAACAAGCCAAAGTGAAGAAAGAAGTATTTAAAATTTGTGTAAAGAAAAAATAGGGGGGAAAAAAAAAACTTTTTGAGGAAAAATCGGGACTTCTGTTGGTGAAACTGAAGCTAAATATTTGTTTTCAGAAATGTTTGTTTTGTGTTGGCAAAAGTGTTCTGTGACAGAGTTTTAACAGGCAATCTATGTAATACTTAGATGGCTAATGAAAAACATTTAAAAATCCTGATCTTAGGTTAATTGTCATTGATCTCATTTAGACCGTAACTTCAACTGTCTCAGTCTTTTGTGAAGATTATAATCCGGCTCTCTGGAAGAGCTAAAGCAAACCGTAGGACGGGGCTGTGCGGGGAGATTCGCTGTCTCAGTAGCGTACGCACACCGTGACGCGGCCTTGGGCTTCTGTAGGGCTGGACGTAGGCGCAGCGGTTTGGGTACCTGGTTTCAGTCCAGCGTGGTGATGCAACGTGTTTGTCCATCTGCTGACGTCGCGGTGCGGAGTGAGCTGTCGTGCTGACGTCCTGTCACGCAGGCCGCCTGCTGGAGCTTCCCCCAGGCTCAGGTTTCCGTGAGCCAAGCATCGTTTGGGGACCTTTCAGCAGTTTCTCTTCGGGGGTCCTGCGACACGGCAGGGACCAGCCTGCCAGGAGGGCTCTGTGCTGGGCCGAGCCAGGGTCCGCAGCGGGGCCTGGTCGGTGCCTGAGGGAGGGGAAGTGACAGTGAGTGATAAAAGTTGGAACTTTGTTTTAGGCTAAAAAGGAAACAAAAAAGCCCAGAGGAATGTTCGTATGAAAATAATTTCTTTACTTGGCAGATGGTTAGGATTTTGCTTTAAAAAGTGTATTTCACCTGGAGAGCTAGGGGGGTGATTGTTAAGACCCTGCTGTCTGTCTTGCTAATTCTCCTGTAGGGACTGAAGGTGTGTTTTCACTGTGGTTTGTTTGTTTGTTTGGGGATTTTTGTGTGTGTTGTTCTTTTGTTTGTGTTTTTTAAGTCGACCTGAGATTTTGCTGCCGCGGAAGGGATGCTCTGAGATCAGCTCTGTTCCCAGCGCCTCTTGCTGCCAGCACCGGCAGCGTGTGCCACGGGGCTGAGCCTCGCTCGTCCAGCCGCGGTGAGGACGGAGCAGCGTGTGGGCTGACGGCAGCTGCTCCGGCTCACCCCATGGCATCCCCATCACCGCAGCCAGGGAGCGGCGGGAGCCTGCTGGGGCGATGGCAGGGGGCTGAGCACGCGGGCGGGCAGCCACGGTTGGCACTGCTGTGTCCTACGTCGGTCCGCACCGGCTGCGAAACCGTACCGAAGTGAAACCTGACCCTGATCCTGTGTCAGACTCAGCTCGTACCCGCACAGAAACAGCATAAAGCTCAGCGTTTCTGCCCATGCTTCTTGTTTTCATCACCTGTCAAGACAGACTTGCCCAGGATGTGATATAAGCAGTGTTTGATAGGCAATTTTGAAATGCCTGCAAGCTGTGAAAGTGTGTTCCTCTCCGGACTCCTTCATCGCATACCGTACAGATAAAATCTTTAATAAATAAAGTATTGCTAGCTGGATGAAAGCAGGCCAAGTCTCAAAGAGGTAGGCTTTGGGTAAGTTAAAAGTAAGTAGCTGTTACTGTGTGCATGTTGGGTTTGTGTGGTTATTTTCTTTTTCCTAAAGAAAGCAGAAACAGCTTTGACAGGCCATTTCTGATAATTTGTCAGTTGAAAATAATTGTGTTTGGGTCTTACTTGCCTCTGATGGGTAAGTCTAGGTTTTCTGTTCAGATTAGAGGGAGTTTTGCTTCACTGTAAGTTCTGCGCTGAGATCTGACGGCAGAATCGCAGAATGGTCGGGGTTGGCAGGGACCTCTGTGGGTCATCTGGTCCAACCCCCTGCCAAAGCAGGGTCACCCAGAGCAGGCTGCACAGGACTGCATCCAGGTGGGTCTTAAATATCTCCAGAGAAAGAGAATCCACAGCCTCCCTGGGCACCATTCTGGCCTCTGAGAAAGAACTGTTCTAGGGGAAGGAGTTCTGTGTCTCGCAGCAAGGTTTGCAGGGGTATTTTGCTTGGCCCTTATGCCTAAGGCCCCAGCACAGGTTAAGTCACGGGATGTTAAAGGAAATTGTCTCCACTTTGTGTGGGCACTTGGAATAGCCTTAGCCAAGTGAGTGGTACCCAAGCTTGTCTACAACTCTGAATTGTTTCCACTAGGGAAAATGTCCAAGAAACTTTGCAGCTGTGCAGTGGAGCCTTTTTCATGGTCATTACACAATGCAGTGTTCCCCTCTGGTGGGAGCTGTCTGTGTGCCAGGTCATAATACCTGTGTAGCAATAAAATGTATGTAGTATGATAGAATTACATCTTCTGTTGGTATGTGAAATATATGAGAAGCCACAAGAACTCGTGTATCTAACAGTGTCTTGAACGGATAAGCACTCAGTGCTTCAGGCACATACATTGCAAGATGGAGCTGCTGCATGCTTGACTGTTCACTGGACTGTCTCGTGAAACTGATTGCAAATTCATGTCTGTGAATTTATCCCTATAAACGAAACTGTGTAGCTGGTTCTTGGCACGTGTGGAATTGCCTGCCTGGCTCTCAAGATGCTCACAGCGATGAGCGATCAGTGAACCCTAAGCCGTACCTTAGTGAATGAGCGTTTCTAAAGGATGCTGCTGTGTGCAGGCTCTGCAGAGGAGAGTGTTCTGTGGTGCAATGTTAACCCTTGATAGCTGTCTCCTGGTTAATTTATTTACCCTGCAAGGCAATAAATCGTATGGCAAGATATGCATGTGGCTTCAAAGGCACCAGGAAGTTGCAATACATATTGGGCTTTTTAGACCAATTTAAAAATGTCTGTGCTTACCTCATCATTTGAGTAAGCCATGCACCATCGGGTCACCCAAGACACTCATATTGGTGCAATCCCTACACACAGCCTGAACTTTTACACCCAGGCTTTCTAACGATGAACCACTCCTGTCTGCTGTCCCCTTCAACCACACAGAGCCGTTCTGCTGCCCACGTGCAGGGTCGCGAGCCCGCCTGCTCACTGGCTGACCTACACGGGGAAGCTGGCGTTGCTTTTGGTCTCTTCCGTGCCCCTCGTGCGTCCTGGGCCTTCAGCTGCTCGGCCTGTTCTCCGGGGATGACCGTGCTCTGGGCACAAGCCCTGCCTGCCCCTCCGCTGAAGGGGAGGCTTGGGGGGTGTGTGTGGCTCGTGCTTCCCCGTCCCGCTCGGGAAGGGGCTGGTGCTGCTTCTGGGTCACTTCGTGGCCTAGGTGAGAGTTTCTTCTTCTTTCTTGGAGAAGTGGTTGTGTTGTCCCCCCGTGTCGTCAGGTGTCTGTCCCCCACCCCGACACTGTGGATGTCACTGATGTGCTGTCCCCGGCTATGTTGTTTCTGCAGCCGGTGTGCCAGCTGGAGCCTTTGGGTGACAGCGTAGGCGAGAGGTGGGTTCTGACTTCCAGATGCTGGGAGGGAGACCAAGCAGGGTTTGATTTCTGTAAGTGGTGCTCGTGCTTTGTTACCTCTCCCTCTTCTTTGAAGAACCTAGGGAGCGGCTCTGCATGAGCATATTCAGAGCTATCGACCTAGTCAGGAGAAACTTTCGTGCCATTTTACATTGTAGAGGTTGTTTTTCTCCCAGTGGCTTTATTTGTATTCAGCAGTGTTGTGGTTTTGCTTTGTATGTGGAGAGTATAGGGGAAGCAGTAGCTCGCACATTTTTGTGGTCCTTTGAGACATTCAGCCTTCCAAGGTGGCGATCATTTGCAGATTTTCTTGAGCTGAAGTGTATTGATGTGTGCCTTGTGCTCTTGCAGGTGGATGCCAAATGGAGTTGGTGGCTGGCTTCCATCTTCCTGAATTCTGGCAGCAAAGTTCAGACCTGAAGAAAGGAATACTCAAGGCTGCCATTCTCTGACACTGGGAATGCCTTTGTGTGAGCTGCTCCGAGGGTGTTAGCTGGTTGTGTGAGTTTCAGTGGAAAAAAAAGAAAAAGAAAAAGCAAGCAATGAATTACTGCTTCTAAACGCACATCTTTCCTTCTACAGGCACGGCTGTTGATGAATTTAGCTTGCGTGTGGCTATTGTGGATGGTAGAGTTGCGATCCAGTGTTATGGATGTTTTCTTCTGATACAAATCTGGTGAGGTACATACGAAATATGTACCGCCCTTGGGCTCTTGGCGGGTTGCCACCAGGACTGTCAGCGGTAGTGTGGGTGCTTCTGAGCTCCTCTGGTTCGCGTTCCCATGCCTGTGTCATACCGAGATGAAGTGTCATCTTAAATTTCTGCACTCACTGGACTTGCTCTTCTGTCTGGCGCGGTCTTTGCCCTCTGTCGGGGTGGTGGTGTTGCAGACTGAAGGCGGCACTGAAGGCAGCTTCCCCACGGCCCGCGCGGGCATTGGAGAGGTGTTTCACGTCGGCTCGACCGCCGGTTCTGCTCTGCCCTGCGCCTCGTCGCAGCAGCGGTCTTGGCTGTCCCAGCTGTGGGTCTGAGGTCGGCCTCACCCCGCGTTGCTGCCAGGCCGTAAAGGAATGATTTGGCAGGAGACAACTGAAGAAGAAAAGAGAAAGCAGTTTGTATTTGCCATGGAGGGGGAAAGACAGTGGGGTTTTCAGGATAGATTCTCTAAAGTGTTGGGACTTTATGAATGCAAGCCTTAAGAATTCTATCAATTCTTTGATCTAAAACAATTAGTTGTGCACCTGTGTATGAAGCTGGGTGTCCTAAGCAAGTGCTATATCTGCTGTATGATATGCTTATTACTGTTCATTTAGGCTTCTGAAAACAGTTTAATTGCTTCCTTCTTTGGAATCCAAAGCTGTTTTTGGAGTAGATACCAGCCTGCCCTGGAGCTGGGTTGGCTTCGTTGTCTGCACTTCACAACAGACTTGTTTGGAAATCTGTTAGCTGCCACTTTAGAAGAGACTCTTCCATCCTGACTTATAGCAAATTTCATGTTTTCTAGTTGTTGTTTCTGTAGGAAAAAGTTAAACCCAACTGTTCTTCTTTTGGCTGTACATGGATGAAATTCAGAGGTGCTCTATCCCGTCTGCGCTCTGTCACGCAGGTCCAGCGTGGTGTGGTGCATGGCGCAGATGGAGCGTGGCACGGCGTGCCCCAGTCATGGGTGCTGGTGTTTCCAGTGCCCGCTGGTGGCTGCCGTGGCTGGAGTAGCTCTGCTCTGGGACACGTTGGAGAGGGGCCGTCAAGGGACGGCAGAGAGGGGTGTGTCTCGGGGGGCACACAAAGTGTGTGGGGGCGGGGTTTGTGGGTC
>Ga0181612_151351_pt1 | contig 11099 bp, 4 predicted proteins | sample HoacroProtozoa21_FD_119630 | JGI IMG/M metagenome (GOLD analysis project Ga0181612, IMG submission 119630) | Hoatzin crop microbial communities from Cojedes, Venezuel. Combined Assembly of Gp0051906, Gp0051904, Gp0051908 | reverse complement strand
TGGTGGACTCACCATCCCTGGAGGTGTTCAAAAAATCTGCAGACGTGGGACTTTGGGACATGGATTAGTAGGCATGGCGGGGTTGGGCTGACGGTTGTACTTGGTGACCTTACAGGTATTTTTCAACCTTAATGATTCTGTGATTCTATGATTCTTTCATCATGTGATTTAAATCCAGATCCTACAGTTCTGACCTGTTCATCTTTGAACACTATTTCTGTCCAGAGATGTAAAGCTGCAGTTGTGCTACATTTTATTGATTTACACCCACAACTTTTCTATAGGAGCGTTAATGTTTAAATTTCAGGATGAACTTACCATCTGAATGACATCCTCTATTTTTAAATGGGTATCATCTTGATCATCCTGAGAAAGAGCCCTGAAAAAATAAGTACCAGAACATCCTATATAAATAAAATTGGCCATGGTTATCAGAAAACCTTATCACAGATAGCCAATCATGTTATCTAAAATAAATCCAAAGACTGCAATTGAAGATGTAAAGAAAAAATAATCTGGTACCTAAAATCTAATGCCTTGTGTTAAACAAAAGTGTACAACATGGTGTGACATCAGAGTCATGTAAGATAAAATGATGGTCATGGAGACTTAAAATCTCTGCGCTAAGAAGAACATAAGCTGTAGAGTGGTCACTGACAATAACTACTCTACTTACTTGCTGATTATAGTGATGAGGTTTCTACACCTATCCCGCTTTGACTTTAGTGCAAAGAAATTTGGTGGACGAAGAAATATTCCCTTTTCAAGAACTGGACTGACAACACAATACCAATAATATTTAATCAGAACCTTTCTATCCTGAATAATTCTAGGAAACCTAAAGGTGAAAAATTACATCTCAAGCTTTTTCTCTGATTTTTAAATACTGTGCTAGATGATATTTTGGGGAAATATTTGAAAAATCAACATTTGAGAAGTGAAGAAAAGACAGCAAAATAGGCATGCATAAGAGTGGCTCACTATGAAGTGTTCTTGTTTATTGGCAATACGTTGTCCTATTCAGTGTTCCACACAAAGAACTGTGAGTGTGGAAACAGATAACAAACTACCAAACGATTTCACTTGTAGTAAGTACATCATTTGCTTTTAGTAATACAAGTGCTAATCTATACTTCCAATTCTGCTATAGAAAACCTGTATTCATCAAACCCCATCCACGCTGATGTAGTATCTTGGCACGTAACAGGCTGCCCAGGGAAATGGTGGGGTGTTCAAAAAACATGTAGATATGGCACTTCAGGCCACGGTTTAGCAGGCATGGTGGTGACGGGTTGACAGCTGGACTTGATGATCTTAGAGGTCTTTTCCAACCATAATGATTCTATGATTTTATAATTCTAAAATCTTATCCCTTTATTTGGAAAATATAGACTCAAAGAAACTTTTAACAGACTGAATTTATCTAATATAGGAAAGACAAGATTTAAGGAGAAAGAACAGTATGTCGGTATGTAACAGACTGGCTATAAAGACACTGATGATATGGCAAGAAGTCATTGGACTGATTCGCATCAGAGGAGATTCAGTTTCAACATTAAGTTCAATTTTCCAACTGCAAGTATGAATCAACACTGAAACAAGCTCTCTGCAGAAGCTGTAGAGTCTTCATTAGCTGAATTTTCAAGGAAAGGTTAGATTATCATTTGCAAAGAAGATCCAGTTCTACTGATCATTCCAGAAAGCACAGCAACTGGGCCAGGTATTTTCTCATGGTCCCTCCCATTCTTTATTTTTGCACTCAGTCATAAAGACTTTCCATGTACCATCTAGGGAAAGGGTTAAAAGAAAAGGTTTATATTGCCTGGAGACTTTAGCTGTGAGTGTTAAGATATGGAATTTGTACTATGTGGGTGGGGAGGAAGTGTTAATGCTTAGTACACTAGGTTCTTCTGTTGTGGGTTGCTGTTGTTTCCTTTTGGTTTGCCAAATTGGAGGACTAGGTTAAAATCAAATGCAGATGAACAGAGAAAGTATCTAAGAAAATTCCTTGCCTTCGTTTTCAACCTATCAAATCCACACAAAATGCCCCTTTCTTCACAGGAGTTGGAAACACCTTACTTCTGATGGGCAAGCCCTGCAAAGTCTTGAATGTCTACTTCTTCAGGAGAACCCTAAGATTCTTCTCCAGCTAGTAACGGTGTGCAGCCTCAGTAACTGTAAACAGATCGTCAGTCTGTCTTTCCTGATCAGTTTTTTGTGCTGTATCTCATGTCTGATTGCCTCCAGAAACATATTGTTCATCGTATGACAAGAACATGTGCTTGCTGGCAATAAAACAAAGAGAGGGCTTGCTCTTTTGCCCCAGGTATTCTCAGTAACCTTGTAAACTCCTCGTTTGAGTTTGTTACATGTAACATTATATTGGCTGGAGTTCTCATCTTTGATACAGAAATGATTGTATTTGCTTAATAGAGAATAAAATAGGAAACACAAGCTTCATAAAAGGCTGAAAATACTTAACTTTTCCCCATCTTTACTTCCTGATGCTCTCTAACATGACATGTCACATTTTGTGTAGACTTCAAATCCCTCATTCTGTAGATGTGAGTGGTGCTTTTTCTCTAACATCGCGGTTTCATGAAAAAAATTCTCCTTTTATCCATAAATGCTCTGGGTTAAAATCTGAAAAGGGCAACACATCTCTAGTCTGGATAAAGCTACTTTTTGATAGCATCAATAGTAGCTTTCAGTTCAGTCTGCACTGTTGTCAGCTTTGGGTTATTTATTTCAACAGAGGTCTAGGAAGATATGTTGAGCTGATCAGTTCTGCTTGGGCAGTTCCCACTGCACTCACTGGAGAGCCTCCTGGAAGCTGGGTAAGCGGCACAGGTCCATGTGAAAAGAGTTACGAGAGAAAGCAAAGGCAAGCAGAGATTCTGCAGGGCTGTTTAACGTATCCCTCTCAGGGAGGACTGAATGGGGTGACACCTCCATCGTTCTCCTTACAAATGAACGAAGTAAGTACGTGAGAAATAATTTTCTAATTCTCAGACTCAGCAGCTAATATTAGACCTGTCTCTCACTTAAGCTATTCTTCATGTTTGACCAGTCCAAATATTAAAATGATTTTCTGGTGGAAAGTATTAACATCTGTCTCTTTATTCCTTTACATAAAATATTTTTTAAATATTTTAAAAGCTGGTGTAAGTTATAGAGCCTGAAATCTATTGTCTGGTGAGATTATACAAGGCAGAAAATTGGTCATCCATCAAATTTCAACCTCTGCATATCCTCGTATTTCATTTATATTTATTCTGAGGAATAACAAGGAAGAATGACCTTTTTTTTTTCTCCAGTCAGGATATTTATCAAAGTTGTTCACTGCTGTTCAGTCTGAACTTTACACCTTCCTGCTTCACCATCAAAAAAGTTCTACCTAGATTTCAGGGGTTAGTAAATAAGGCTGATAAAATCTCAAGCAAAACATACCTCAGTAGGTTTGCCTAACTTTCGGCACAGATATTGAACAAAAAGAAAAAGAAGTATTTTTACCCTGCAGATAAACCCTGTCAGTCCATTCAACAAAAATCTCATCACATAAGAAATACCAGCTGTTCTATTTGATGACTCAAGCAGGCATGAAGCAGCTCAGTATCTCTCATAAACACTTTCCTTGCCATTCATATTCTACACAGAGTCTTTCCCAGAGCTGACCATGAGACCTCTGGAATACAAACCAACCTTTCCTCCTCCTCTAATCTCTGATAGCAAAGTGACTGATTTTCCAAGAAATTTATATGCACATATGCGCACATACACTCAAAGGCTGGGTCAGTTTGTAAAAACAGACATTTGTACCCCATACTTCAAGGAGACAGTCCATGGAATATACCCATACATAGGCTCAGAAAACATGAACTTTCTTTCATGAGTGTTTGAACTTTGAATTTATTGTAAGAACTTATTATCCTAACCTCACTCTGAATTCCTCTACTTTTCAGACTCAAGATTAGACCACGAAAATTCACATGCGGGGAAGCCAAGACCTAGTGAGGGCTGACTGGCAAACCAGAATTCTGACAGACTACATGTTTTGATATGCCAAGGCCTTTTAGATATAAAAGCCTGCAGCAAGCACCTCTTCATAACAACTAAAAGCCCTATTTTATTGCACTCATCTAGCAATTGCGTGAATGACTATTTTCATGAGGGGCATGTCAACTTCCTTCCCATTTTCATCCTGTCTGAGAAAAGCCTTTCGAATGCAAGTTTCATCAAAACTTCCAGCTATGACAAATCAGTGCTTTCACATTAAAAAATACACTGTCAAAAATCTTCCAACAAATTGATTTCTAATAACAGAAAAAAGCTCTTCAGTTCTAGGTGGGTAATTTATCTTCCTCCTCTAGTAGTATTAGACGAAGGTCCTCCATCTAGAAGAAAACCAAAAAGTTAACATCTTTCCAAGGAGATGGGTATGTGTTGGTGATGGACTGAGCAGCATTTCTCCAAACCAGACATTGGTACGTGAACCAACAGAGGAACACAATACCTGGGAGCACCTCTGCACATTTCTACAAGACTCTGGATAGCTTTAGGACATCCAGGGTGTGATTCACATCCTCTGCAAGTCACTGCCTGTGCTCTGTAATTGTCTGAGAAAGGCAGGTGTCTTCTATGATCTCTGAAGGAACAGTCAGGACACCTAACTTTAGACAGTTTTGGTGACAGAATCCACCAAAGGCATGCAGCATGCCAGTTACCTTGGAAGGAATGCTTCATTAGCTGTCTATACTTTGTTTTGTGGCTAGGGGCTTCCATTAGATACAGTGGGTCCCACCAAATAATTTCTTGTAAGCAGACTTAGAGAAGAAATCCCTTTCCCTTCACCCTGTCATTATAACCTACGGATGATTCAGGGAACTCAAGAAATAATTTTATTCCATTACAGGCCTTGTATTAACATTCAGAACATTGACTGTAATCTCTTATGTTGGAAAATGATAGAAAATCTGTAATCTGATGCAGAAAAAAAGAAAACAGTGATGTGAGAGATACACTCGTGTAGAACATGGTGCCTCTTCAAAACGTCTTAGTGCAATATGGGAGCGTTTGCTCAAAGCTTAACAGTTTGTGGTCACGAGGAACATAGTCTTGGTTGTCCCTGCTACAACAAATAGTAATCCTCAGAGAGAAGTAATAGAACTCTCCCATCTCAGGGAAGAGCATGTTCAATGTTTGCTTTGACCTACTTCCACAACCAGCCATGGCACCACAGGAGGCATCAGGCAAGAATGTCAGGTTAAGAACCATTCCCGTGTCACCATGTCCTCTTTTTGCACAGAAGTAGTATCTTTGGTTTTAGTGCAAATATAGAAAAAACTTTGTTCTTCTGACACTAGAAACCTCATTGCCAACTGGGTTCATACACTTACATCGTCAGACAGGATGCAGGCATGCGGATATTGCCTCTTCTACTTCTGTTGGTTTATCATTCTTCATTAAATCAGTTCCAGAATCGAGCAAGGACCTTTTCAACCTGTCAGAAAAGCTAAACCCTCCTGACAGAAACTATTCCACAGTTTTATATTTTGGATTACTAAAAAGTTAACTTTTCAAAGAGGAGTCTGGAGTTTGTTCCACCTCTGAATCCACTAACAAGCTGAGAATCTGGAGGACCAGAGGGATTGATGCCCCAGCAGCCGAGTTCCTGAGGCAGCCAGAAGCATGTGTGCACAGTCTCAACAGGACAGCAGGTCACTGCTTAGGACTAGGAAGTTGATAAGTATTTTTAAAGCTTATAAATATTCATATTTTAATAACGTGCAATAAAAATGAAGGCTTGTGTAAAGGAACATGCACCCCTATGTCACTACCACTCATACACAGTTATACACAAACAAGTACATTCGACTGCAGATTATTCCTTAAATTCTGTAGTTTCCATTTTCCAGTTAACTATATAGCCTTGCTGAGAGTGTGTATCTCTGGAAGTAACTACAGTGCTTTTTTAAAGCTTGAACACCACTCTCAATTACCAGACAACCCATTTTCCCGAGGATATTTAAGAACCAGACCTCATTTTTTAGTGAAAGGTTGAGATGTATGGCACGTTTGTGTATTTCACCCCAGCTGAATCACTTTTTGTCCAAAATCTTCATTGCTCCAATACACTCTTTCTCACAAGGTTACTGAAGCAGTTCCCATTCCTGATAATTAATTTCCCCTTACCAGCTGACTGCTAACAAATTTTACATGCCTGGCAAATAACTGCCTCCTGTATGGCTGGAGAACAAGTCCAAGTGCTTCAAATTACAGTTTTGCTCAGTACAAGACTTTGGGACAGTTTGCTTCATGCGATACATTTTTAACCTGGAGACTATGTCCTGATCTCCTGTTGACTGCAGCTTCACAACAGTTTAAATTATGAAAGTCACATTTATGCAACAACTCCTATCTGAAAGTTCATTTATGCCACAACTCATATCTGAAAGTTTATGGGCAGTTTATGTATGTAATAAACACACGGATAGGACACAGAAGTAATTTCAGCTGCTACTGAAATGTGGCTGCTACTGAGAATGGAACATGGCAGTTTTTTGAACCTTGGGACAGCAATACTGTGTCATTGATGCTTACTGGACTTCAGTGTTGAAATAGGATTTAAACTGTATTGAAATTTAATTGAAATTGAAATAGTATTGAAATATTCAACAAACAAGTTGTCCAGCATGCATATATGTTAGCAGCATTGCCAGTCTCGAAAAGCAATGAAGGATTTTTTTACAGCCAACGCTACCCAACGCTTGAATTTCATGCCTTGTTCTGAAGCACAGTGAGACATCCACGCAGCATTCAGTTCAAAAGTCTAGTCCCGCAATCCAAAAAAGAGCCATCAGTGGCTCTTTTTCCAGTGCTAGTTTGTGGGATGTAACCAAGTACTTATGACTCTGTATGACCAAATCTACAATCAGAACAAGTTGTTTGAAAAATCTGGCAGGATTAGGGTATACAGCTGCAAACCCTGATGAAAAATGGCTTGGCTGAGGACCGTATCTCAGGAAATCTTCATTCTCTACCTATTACCAACAGAAACTCAGTAAGAACTTTGGCACGTCATTCTATTTTATATTACTTGCCTGCTTCTAAAACACCATAATCCTTTCCAGAAACGCTGTCAGAATAATGACTATGACAGAAGGATTTAAAAAAATGCAATCTGTTTCTACAAAATATTTTAAATTAGTTTTTATTAACTTTTAATTCCATTTCTGTGCATACATTTTTTCATTTTTTACTGTTCTTGAGTATTGCTTTATTTCACTACTCCTTCCCTTTGCTATTTCTTTTCCCCATTTCTCAGTTTTTAAAAATTAACTTTTTCAGAATTTTCACTTCTTACAGCCTTTTTTTTCTTTTTTTTTGCAAAAGAAATAGAGTGTGAAAATTCACAGAATGGTAAAAAATTCAGTCTGAATTTTTGAAAAATTCTGAAAAATTTTTAATGGAAATATCTGATTAAATATATTCACTAGTATACACAGTGTGCTCAGACATTAGAGTAGTAAGCGCCAGAAGGGAAAAGAGGACAAACAATACCTCCCATTTCATAGAACAGCAGTAAAAGGATACAAATGGGGGCAACTTACAGTTTACATATAATTACCAAGGTCCCAATTTTTGATGCAACAGCTAATGGAAATTGGGTAATTGGAAACTGGACACAGGGAATTGCTAACGAACTTGGATGTTAAAGACCTACAAATCCATTACATTAATCTGCCAGGTTTATTTTCTCGTATTTGCTTAGGAAGCTAAAGGTCTTAAGGTAATTTTTCCCCCTGTTACCAGTCTGACAGAATTTTTGCTGTCACAGATATTATTAAAACCCATTATCCTAACCCTTTCTGCTCTTCTTGTTTGCTGTTTCTTCCAAGGAAATATAACATGAAACAAACATGCTATTTGCACTTGGAATACCAGCACATGCAGTATTACTAAAAAGGAGGTTTATTTTTATTTATGTAAAAATTAAGTAGGATCCCATTAACATGAAGTGCTTTTATCAAGAACTTCTCTTTGTTTCTTATCCTTTGTTTGACTTTCCCCCCCTCCCCTCCCAGCGAACAACTTTCCCCTCATTCTTTTCCCTGTAAGTATCTGATAGGGAAACCTGTCAAATGGTCTTAGAAAATTCAGGCACATTGCATTTATTGCACCCTTATTGGCTTTCCAGCAGAGTATCTACAAAAATACTAATAAAGCACATGGTAGATTTATCTGTATTTTTTCACTGTATCTTATTTTAACCACTGCCTAGTCTTTAAATGTTTAGTGCTCCTTAGTAGAACGTAGAACATAGAACATGAAAATCAGTGGCTCTAAAATAGTTGCACTTAGTAGATGGAAAATCAGTGGCTCTAAAATATTTGCACTTAGCAGACGGAATTATTTTCACTGATAAATGAGTATAAGGATTTGTCGTTTTGGCATGACTAGACACTCAACTCTGTAATACAAATCCTAAGTAACAAAATCAGGTGTTCTAACCCTAATTTAAATAGTCTAGGTTATGCAGAATCTTAAAGGTCTTATATTTCATGGTACTAATTAAACAAGAATTCCTCTCTGTAAGCTACCCAAAGAACTTTGGTCAGCACAGAGAAAGGTGCAAGCATGGTCTTAGGATGTCATGACATGTTAGGCTATCATCAGACTCTCGTGAGCTTAGCAGAGTGGATGGCTCAATACTGAGACAGAAGTTCCTCAAGGTATCATAGAGAGTGGTCTTGTTGCTTTACTGGGCAGCATTTTTCCCTGCTGCTTAAAGACTGAACCCACGGCTGCCAGCTGTTCTGCAGCAAAATTTTCTAATGTAGGTATTTTTATGTATGAAACACACTCTGCTTTATAGCTAATAAAAGAGTAATCCTTCAAAATTACATACCCTGGAGAGAAACCAAACACTGTGAATTCCATGATACATGATCCCCTAACTATTTCACATGCTATAGTTAACATACTACATTACTAGAAACCTATTTACCTCAGTATATTTGCAGTAGCTTTCCTTTCTTGCGGCAGAAGGTCAGGGTCTCTCAAAACTTCTTCCAGCAAATTTAACACATTCATTTTCAGCTCGTTGTTCAGCTCAAAATCCTACAAAGGAAAACAATTTTACTTCCTTTTGTCTTTAAAATGTTCATCAAATAGCTGAAAGGATATAGTTTCTGCATTTTGCCTTTTAAATAGTTGTGGTTTTTTTGCTATTAGGTTTGAAAATATTTAGAGAAACTTGGAAAGCTGTTGTAGTGAAGAGGCTGCAAAAGTGGGAGCCCGAAAGGCTGTGATTTATCTCCTTTTCTGACCTTTATCTTCTGTGTGGAAATGGGCAAATCGCTTAACCTTTCTCTTCTGAAATAAGAACCGCATCTCACCAATACCTACAAAATCTCGTACTCTCTCTTCTCCTGTGATGACTACACAAACAGAAAAACAGTTTCATTGCAATACTGAGGCCACTGCCTAGAGAGGCTGGACACTGTTTTTTTCCCATGAGTTTTCATTAGTTTCTTTGTATATTTGCCTCTCACTCCAGTATTTTTTATCTCATACTCACCCTTTTGAAAGGTCTGCTTTTTGTTCCACGTAGTGGAGTACTCAACCTAATATGCTCGAAAAATCAGACTACTGATCTCTGGCACTGAAGAGCTTTGGCATTTTAATTACTTCTGAGGCAGACTGGTATTTGACACAGGACTCCAGTTCAGGAATGGGAACATGCAAAAACTGTTTCTGTTGATCTCTGGCATCAGAGAAAATCAAAGAACAGAATAATGTACGAGCCTTAAGATGGTAATTTACAGGCAAGTCTTGGAGTAGACTCCAAAAATGCTTATATTTATCTCAAAGCTACCATTTTGGTAAGAAAACTAAACCTAAAACTTTCAGTCATCACATATCTTCCTTGATAACCCAGTTACTTGCAAACAGGACCATGTCTGTGGCAAGCCCCTGCTTGTTTCCATGGGAATGGAAGCCACAAAGTTACTGAAAATGGTAAATATTTGGCACCTCTGTGCAAAAGCTGCATATTTCGTTTTCCCGAAGAGCCAGCTGCAACAGCTTCTGTTGCAACAGGCTCCTAAATTGACAGGATTTCTAGAGATGCATACCTCAGGGGAGGATGACTGCTGGTGAAGACACATCCTCACGCCACGAGTTTCACTTGAGGGGATGCGGGAACACCAGAGCACACCCAAAGTCACAAAGCAAAATAATGTTTAATTCAGAAAAGGGATGAAACACTTACAATGAGGAGAAGAATGCATGTTCATCAAAGAAGGCGGTGTCACAGCCACACTTACAGCACTTTTTGAGAAAGGTTCTTGCTCAGAATGTCAGTGCTCAGAAGTACCCTGCTGTTGCCCGCCAGCAACGCCCCGGGCATTTCACTCCTGTTACAAGCATCCTCTTTTCATTCTTAAGAAATCTTCTCACCCTGGCTATGGCTAATTAATATTTTGAAACAATCAGTACGTGTGTCTTCATTTTTTGTGATGTTTGTCTGTATTAGAGTATGTTGGAGAACAGGAAGCCGTGTAGTATTAGGCTTTGGATGGGGTATCAGACATACACCTCAAAGCCAAGCAAAAATTAGTTCTGGGTACTGCACTGCGTTTCTCCTATAAAATACATTTCCTGTAGCCACTGTCTAAAATGCCTCCTTTAGGAAATGTTTTAGCCTGTTTGCAAAAGAAGACAGAAATTTTTATTTATTTATTTAGGGTATGGAAATGGGACTACTCAGTGAAAGCATGAGGAATGTAAATAAACTACATGAGAGTACTGTTCACTTCGGTGGTTTTTAAAAGAAACCCATTTGGTATTGTTATGGGTTTGTGTGACAAGTTTTTGGTGGCTGGGGGGCTATAGGGGTGGCTTCTGTGAGAAGCTGAGAGAAGCTTCCCCCATGTCTCATAAAGCCGGCGCCAGCCAGCTCTAAGACAGCCCTGCCACTGGCCAAGGCCAAGTCAATCAGCGATGGTGGTAGTGCCTCTGAGATAACACAGTTAAGAATGAGAAATAAAAAAACTCTGGGGTAAAACTGCAGGGTAGAGGAGTGAGACACTGTGGGA
>Ga0181612_127202_pt1 | contig 11099 bp, 7 predicted proteins | sample HoacroProtozoa21_FD_119630 | JGI IMG/M metagenome (GOLD analysis project Ga0181612, IMG submission 119630) | Hoatzin crop microbial communities from Cojedes, Venezuel. Combined Assembly of Gp0051906, Gp0051904, Gp0051908 | reverse complement strand
CTGCGGCGCCAAATTCAAATTGAGCGAGAAGATGGCTTTGGAAGTGTCGTATTTCAAGACGTTCTACATGCACTATACGAAGCACATGGACGACTACAACGACGTGAAGTCCACGCTGAGCGGCGGCGTGAGCCAGCTGGCTGCCTCGGGCGTGCTGAACGAGGCCGAACTGGCAGCCGTTCAGAAGATTGCGCCCGCCATCGCCTCCTACAGCACGGCCGGCATCGACCGCTTCGACCGCACGAACGACGTGCTCGGCATTGCGCTCGACATCGACTTCTAAATCTCTTTCAAATATCTGGGAACGCTTCGCTGCAAACTACTGCGGCGAGGCGTTTTTTTCGGCCCTTTCGAAGGCGAAGAGCAGCATGTTTTGGCGCGTGTCGCAGCTGCGATGCCGCAGGTCTTGGAGCAGGCGAAGTTGCACGGCAGGGAAGCTGCTGCGGAAGGCGTCCACGTCGGCTTCGCCAATGAGCAGCGCGCCGGCCGTGGCTTCTTCGTCGAACACTTTGGCGCGGTTTTCGAGATAGAAATTAAGGGTGAAGAAATGCAGCATGGGCTCGTCGACGTACTGATAGAGCGTGCCTTCGCGGGCAATGGGCTCGAGCAGCGCGGCGGCGGGGCGGTCGCTCTTTTGATTGAGCAGCGGCGGCAAAATGAGGGCGTCGAGCATCATCAGGCCCACGACGACGGTGTAGAGCACGTCGCCAATGGGGCGGCCGAGGCGCGCAAGGCGATAGTAGAGGTAGATGGCCACGAGCACAATGGCGAAAAACACGACATCGGTGGCAAAAGAATTGCCGGTGGCGTAGGCTGCGATGAAGGGACGGGCTTCTTCGGGAATGCGCTCCAGCAAAGCCGCGGGCAGGCTGCCGCTTTGCAGCGCGAGCAGGGCGAAAAAGGCGAGCACAACGGCCGCGCAGAGCACCCAAAAGAAGACGCGAAGCGCGGCAGCGAAGTGGCTGCGAAGCCAGAACATCAGACGCGCGATGTAGTAGGCCAAAAAGGGATAGACGGGCAGGATGTACACGCCGCGCTTGCTCTTCGGAATCGTATAAAATAGGAGAATGAGCGCAACGGCCAAGAAAACGAAGAGGTCGAAAGCGGAAATTTTCGAAAGGCGTTCAGAAAAATTCGAATTCCCTTTCAAATTTTGGAATTTTTCCTTTAATTTTGCCCATCGAAGTCCAAACAGCGCACAAACGAGCAAGATGGTGTAGGGAACGAGGCCGACGATGAGCATCACGACGTAGTAGAACGGGCCGTTCTCATGGGAACGATAGGGCATCTTGCCGATGAAGCGCAAAACATTTTCTTCATAGACCAAATAGGCAAAGCGGTCGCCGCCCTGTTGGTAGGCTGCGAAGTACCACAGCGCCGGCAGCACCAATGCGCCCAAGGCCACGAGTACGAAGCGCCAGCCCACCGCCCAGAGGCCGCGCCCTTTCAGCAGGAGCAGCACGCCGACGACCAGACACGGCAGCACAATGGCCACGGGCCCCTTGGTGAGCGTGCCGCAGCCCATCCAAACGATGGCCCACAGGGGCACGCCGCGCAGGCCCTGCTCCGCCCAGCGATAGAGGCCGTAGAGCGCCAAGACGATGAACATGGTGAGCACCATATCAACGCGGCAGGCTTCGGCGGCGCGGTGAACTTCGAAGGTGGTGAGGAACACGAGCGCGCTCACGAAGCCGGTCTGCTCATCGCGGCGCTTGGCGAAGAAGAGATAGGTGGCCAGCGCGGTCACAATGGCGGCCAAGGCCGACGGCAGGCGCGACGTGAAGGGGCTCACACCGCCCAAAACGCTTGAAAAGGCGGCCACAAGCCAGTGGAGCATGGGCGGTTTGTAGGCGAACTCGCCGCCAATGTTCTGGGGCAGAATCCAATTGCCGCTGTCGAGCATGGTCCACGCCACAATGGCCTCGCGCGGCTCGCCTTTGGTGTTGAAATCGATGAGGCCGAGCCACGGCACGATGCTCACCACCGCGATGACGGCGAGCGGGAGCAGCCACGGATGCGTTTCGCGCCACTTAGGCATCGTCTTCGGGCGAAATTTCGTAGGATGCTTCGGGCTTTGCGGGCGGTTCGGGGGGCGTTTGCGAAGGGGCTGCGTAGGGCTGCGAAGATGCCGCGGCCGGCTGCGAGGGCTGTGCGTAGGGCGAGTCTTCGGGCGTATATGCCGGCGTTTCGGCAGCGGGTTCCGCGGCAGGCGCAGCGGCTGCTTTGGCCTCGGCGGCGGCCTCTTCGGCCTCGGCAATGGCCTCTTCGACCACGGGGTGCTCGCTCACGTTATTCCGCTCCCAGCGCCACAGCAGAAAGGCGAACCACAATTCGATGAGCGCGTAGAGAATGAGGCCGGCGCCCAAGACAATGAGCGGGATGGAGGCGGCTTCGATGGGTTTCCAGAGGGCAAAAACGCCGGCGCCGATGGCCACGAGCGGGAGCACCCAATTGATGGCGCCGCCGGTGCGAATGCCCTGCTTTTTCAAGCCGCGAACGCTCCACAGCTGCATCACGCCGAGCGCGATGAGCAGGCAGGCGAGCACGAACATGCCCACTTCGACAAAGAGCCGCGCTTTCCACAGCAGCAGCACGCCGAAAAGCAGCGCGCCGATGGCCGTGACGGGCGCGAAGGTGCGGTCCCATTTTTGGCTGAACGTTTCGGGCGCCACGTCGGCGGCTTCATCGGCAGCGGGCTCGGCTTCAACGTCGCGGCGGAACTGCTCCACCACCGAAATGGCGGCGGGAATGAGGAACAGCACGCCCAGCAGGCGCACCAACTGTTCGGGAACGGCTTCGCTGAACGACACCAGCAGAACGCCCACGGCGAGCACCACGAGGGCGCGCAGCACTTTGAACTTGGCAGAGGTTTTCATCGTTGGCAGAAAATATTTTTTTTCAAATTTCTTGCCGCAAAGATAGGGCTTTTGACCCAATCCAACGGCATTTTCCGGGCAAAAAAAGAGCGAGCCGGACTCCGCGCGGGAGTTTGGCTCGCTTTTTGCATAGATAAAGTTGGTCGGAATCAGAGACCCATCACCATTTTCACAACCCAGTAGCAAAGCGGAATCGTGATGAGGGCGATGCCGATGAAGTCGATGTAAACGCCCGACTTAATCATCTTGGTGATGGGGATGTAGCCGCTGGCATATACGATGGCGTTGGGCGGCGTGCTGACGGGCAGCATGAAGCCGAGCGACGACGACAGTGCGCAAGCCACGCCCACGGGAATCGGGTTGAAGCCCAGCGAGGCGGCGGCGCCCATGGCGAGCGGGCCAATCATCGAGATGGCGGCCGTGTGGCTCGTGAGTTCGGCCAACAGCAGCGACATCACGCTGAACACGGCGATGAAGGCAATTTCGGAAGGACTGCCGCCCAGACCGGCCACGATGCCCTCGCCAATCCATTTGGACAAGCCGCTGGAATACATCATGCCGCCCAGGGCCAGACCGCCGCCGAAGAGCAGCAGCGTGCCCCATTCGATGCCGGCGAGGCCATCCTTCCAGCTCAGCGTCATGTTCTTGAACGACGAGTCGGTCGGAATGAAGAAGAGCAGCAGGGCGCCCGTCATGGCGGCGATGCTCTCGGGGAACATGGCGTTGTATTTCTTCAAAATTTCGGAGTCGGAGCCGTAGATGACGCTCAGCACGCCCGGGGTGACCCAAAGCACGACGGCCACGAGGAAGCAGAAGAGCGTATTTTTTTGAGCCACGGTCCACTTGCCAAGGGCTTTCTTGTGGGAGGCGATGAACTCCTGCGCGCCTTCAATGTGTTTCACGTCGGCGGGGAACATCAGCGTGAGCACGATGTAGGCAATGATGAAATAGCACACCATGGCGATGAAACCCCAAACCATCCACTGGAAGAAGCTGATGTGGTAGTTCTGCTCGCCGAGGAAGCCCATCATCATGATGTTGGGGGGCGTTCCGATGGGGGTGAGCACGCCACCGATGGAGCAGGCGTAGGCCGTCATCAGCATCAGGCCGGTGGCATATTTATAAGTCTTCAGATTGATGGTTTTTCCCTTGGCAGCCATCATTTCCTTGATGCTCTCGAGCAAGCCGATGGCGATAGGGAACATCATGGCAGCCGTGGCCGTGTTGCTAATCCAGCCCGAGCAGAGGCAGCAGGCCAGACCAATGGCCAATACGATGCGTTTAGGGTTGTCGCCCACCCACTTCATCGAGATGATGCCGTAGGCAATGCGCTTGTCCAAGCCGTTCACCATCAGGGCTTTGGCAATAATGAAACCGCCCATAAACAGGAAGATGGTGGGGTTGGCAAAGGCCGCGAAGGCCTCCTTCACTTTGGCCACGCCCAAGATGACGCAGAGCGTGGGGCCGAGGAGCGACGTGACGGGAATGGGCACGGGCTCCGTAATCCACCAAATGGCCACCAGCGTCATAATCGACAGCAGTTTGTGAGCCTCAGGCGAAAGGCCGGCGATGGGCAAAAACCACACAATAATGGCGCAAACGGGGCCGAGGATGGCACCAATCTGTCTGCGCTTGCGGTCGAAGCTGGAATCTCCGGCCAAGTCGTCCTCGTCGATGACGGGGGCGGCGTTTTTGATATCAGTACTCATTGAAAAATAGGTTTGAAAATTTTCTATTCGGGCGCGAAAATACTGCAAGCGGCGCGAAGAAAAAAACGTTTTCGCACATTTTTCGATTTTTGCGCGGTGGACTGCGCATTTTTTTAGTTTATTGCGGCCGCGCGACCCTCGTTCCAAAATTTTGAAAGCACCGCTTCGCCAAAACATGTACATGTTTTCGCCAAAAGATGTACATGTTTTTCGAAAAAGATGTACATGTTTTCGGAAAAAGATGTACATGTTTTGGCTCGGAGGTGCTTTGGCGTGTTCGGGACGGGGCTTCTTCGCGCGCGCGTGCGCGTGCCTACAATAAATGTGTGCGCCCGCGTGCGAAGAGAGAGCATTTTGCAAAATAAAACCGCCAAAATCTTACAAAAAGCAAGAATTTCTGCGGCTTTGCTTATGAAAATAATTTTTTCGCGAAAAATTTTAGATTTTTGAATGATTTTCGGCGCGTTTTCTTGGCTTTTCGCGCGCGTGTGTCTAACTTTGCAGCGTTTTTGAGACCAGAACAGACCGGAACTTATGAGCCGACTCATAGAATTCACCAAAATGCACGGCGCGGGGAACGACTACGTTTACGTAGATGCCTCGCGCTTTCCTATTGCCGACCCCTCGGCGCTGGCGCGTGCTTGGAGCGACCGCCACAAGGGCATTGGCGCCGACGGGCTCATCCTGATTTGTCCGTCGGAGCGCGCCGACTTCGCGATGCGCATGTTCAACGCCGACGGCAGCGAGGGTCGCATGTGCGGCAATGCGTCGCGCTGCATCGCCAAATACGTGTTCGACAAGGGTTTGACGCAGAAAACGCTGCTCACGCTCGAGACGCTGAGCGGTGTGAAGCAGCTGCGGCTGCGCTTGGGCGAGGACAGCCGCGTGAGCACGGTGGTGGTGGACATGGGCGAGCCGATTCTGGCCGACACCACGCAGCTGCGCACGCCTTCGGGTGCCCTGCAGGAGGGCAATGCGCCGCAGCTGGGCGTTGAGCGACGGGGCACGTTTGTTTCGATGGGCAATCCCCACTTTGTCTGCTTCGTGGAGGGCGTTGAGCGCTTCGACGTGGCGGGCGAAGGCGCGCGTTTGGAGACGGCGGCGCTCTTTCCGGAGCGTTGCAACGTGGAATTTGCCGAAGTGTGCCCCGACGGCCACATTCGCATGCGCGTTTGGGAACGCGGCAGCGGCATCACCCTCGCTTGTGGCACGGGAGCCTGCGCCACCGCCGTGGCCGCCGCGCTGACGGGTCGCGCACCGCGCAAAAGCACCATCGCCATGGACGGCGGCGACCTCCAAATCGAATGGAGCGCCGACGACAACCACGTCTATATGGAAGGGCCGGCGACGACCGTCTTCGAAGGAGAGATTTTAATTGATAATTGATGAAAGCACTATCCTCAGCGAAGCGTGCGCTTTAGCGCTTGCGCCGCAGGCGCAAACAATTATCAATTATCAATTATCAATTATCAATTAAAATAATGGCTTACGTAAACGACCACTTTCTCGAGCTGCAAAAGAACTATCTTTTTGTCGAAATAGCAAATCGAGTGGCAAAATTTAAAGCAGAAAATCCTGATGCGCCGCTTATTCGACTGGGCATCGGCGATGTGACGCGGCCGCTCTGCCCTGCCGTGATCGAGGCACTGCACAAGGCGGTGGACGAGCAGGCACGGGCCGAGACGTTCCGCGGATACGGGCCCGAACGCGGCTATGATTTTCTGCGCGAGGCCATTGCCGAAAACGTGTTCCGCGCACGCGGCGCCGACATCGAAGCCGACGAGATTTTCGTCAGCGACGGCGCCAAAAGCGACACGGGCAACTTTGGCGACATCCTCGGACACGACAACGTGGTCTGCGTGACCGACCCCATCTATCCCGTCTATATCGACTCCAACATTATGGCGGGGCGCACGGGCCGGCTCGACGGCGCGCTTTGGGACCGCGTGGTCTATCGCCCCTGCACGGCCGCGAACGACTTCTGCCCCGCCCTGCCCGAGGAGCACGTGGACCTGATTTATTTGTGCTTCCCCAACAACCCGACGGGCGCCGTAATCACCAAAGAAGAACTGAAAAAATGGGTGGACTACGCGCTCGCCACCGACAGCCTCATCCTCTACGATTCGGCCTACGCCGCCTTCATTCGCAGCGCCGGCATCCCGCACACCATCTACGAAATCGAAGGAGCGCGCGAGTGCGCCGTGGAGTTCCACTCCTATTCGAAAACGGCGGGCTTCACGGGCTTGCGCTGCGGCTTCACCGTGGTGCCGAAAAACGTGCGGGCCAAAACAAAAAACGGCGAGCGCGTGGCGCTGAACCCGCTGTGGAACAGGCGACAAAGCACAAAGTTCAACGGCGCTCCCTACATCGTGCAGCGCGCGGCGGAGGCCATCTACACGCCCGAGGGCAAGCAACAAGTGCGCGAAGTGGTGGACTACTATTTGGAGAACGCCCGCCTGATGCGCGAAGCCCTTGGCAGCATCGGCCTGCGCGTCTTCGGCGGCGTGGATGCCCCCTACCTCTGGCTCCAAACGCCCGACGGAATGAAGAGTTGGGACTTCTGGGAAATTCTTCTCCACAAATACCACATTGTGAGCACGCCGGGCGTGGGCTTCGGCCCCTCGGGCGAAGGATATATCCGCCTGACCGCCTTTGGCAGCCGCGAAGACTGCATCGAAGCAATGGCGCGGCTAAAGTAATAAGAAAATTGAAAATTTAAATTTGAAAATTGAATTTTCTGCGAAAAAATTCTCAAAAATACTATAATAGACCAAACCAACAAACCAACAAAGGAGTATGAGTCTAAGATTTCACGTTGTGGAAGCCGCCTCGCGCAAGCAGCCGCTCCACGTGCCGACGCCCACGGAACGGCCGGCAGAGTACTTCGGAAAGTACGTCTTCAACCAAGAAAAAATGTTCCGCTATCTGCCCAAGCAGACCTATCAGAAGCTGCGCGACGCCATCGAACAAGGCAGCGCGCTCGACCTGCAGACGGCCGACTCCATCGCGCAAGGCATGAAGCGCTGGGCCGTCGAAATGGGCGCCACGCACTGCACGCACTGGTTCCAGCCGCTCACCGAAGGCACCGCCGAAAAACACGACGCCTTCGTGGAACACGACGGCAAGGGCGGCATGATTGAAGAGTTCAGCGGCAAAATGCTCGTGCAGCAAGAGCCCGACGCGAGCTCGTTCCCCAGCGGCGGCATTCGCTCCACGTTCGAAGCGCGCGGCTACTCCGCTTGGGACCCCGCCTCGCCCGTGTTCATCATGGGCGACACGCTGATGATTCCCACCGTCTTCATCGCCTACACCGGCGAAGCACTCGACTACAAGGCGCCGCTCAAGAAGTCGCTCGCCGCCGTCGACAAAGCCGCCACGGCCGTGGCACAGTACTTCTATCCGAAGGTGAAACATGTGGCCTCCAACTTGGGCTGGGAGCAGGAATACTTCCTTGTGGACGAGGACCTCTACAACGCTCGCCCCGACCTCGTGCTCACCGGCCGCACGCTGATGGGACACGAATCGGCCAAAAACCAACAAATGGACGACCACTACTTCGGCGCCATCCCCGAACGCGTGGCCGAATTCATGCGCGACCTCGAAATCCAAGCCCTCGAACTCGGAATACCCTGCAAAACGCGCCACAACGAGGTGGCTCCCAATCAGTTCGAACTCGCGCCCATCTACGAAGAGACCAACTTGGCCGTGGACCACAACATGCTCGTGATGATGCTCATGAAGAAAATTGCGCGCCACCACGGCTTCCGCTGCCTGCTCCACGAAAAACCCTTCAACGGCATCAACGGCAGCGGCAAACACGAGAACTGGAGCCTCTCGACCGACACCGGCGTGCTGCTCCACTCGCCCGGCAAAACGCCCGAAGACAACCTGCGCTTCGCCGTGTTCATCGTGGAAACTTTGATGGGCGTCTATAAACATAATGGCCTGCTGAAAGCCTCCATTATGAGCGCGTCGAACGCCCACCGACTGGGCGCCAACGAGGCTCCGCCCGCCATCATCTCGGCCTTCGTGGGCAAGCAACTCGAAGAAATGCTCGACCTCATCGAAGCCTCCACCACCGACAACCTCTTCAGCGTGGCCGGCAAACACGGCGTCCACTTGGACATCCCGCAAATCCCCGAAATCATGGTGGACAACACCGACCGCAACCGCACGTCGCCCTTCGCCTTCACCGGCAACCGCTTCGAATTCCGCGCCGTGGGCTCGTCGGCCAACTGCGCCAGCGCAATGATTGCCCTGAACACCGCCGTGGCCGAAGCCCTCACCCATTTCAAAGCGCGCGTGGACGCCCTCATCGCTGAAGGACACAACAAAATCCGTGCCATACTCGACATTTTGCGCGAAGATATTAAGGCGTGCAAGCCTATCCGCTTCAGTGGCAATGGCTACAGCGACGAATGGAAAGCCGAGGCTGACAAACGCGGACTGGACTGCGAGACAAGTTGTCCGCTCATCTTCGACCGCTATTTAGACTCCGAAAGCGTGGAAATGTTTGAAACGATGAACGTGATGAACCGCCACGAACTCGAAGCGCGCAACGAGATCAAATGGGAAACCTATCACAAACGCATCCAAATCGAAGCGCGCGTCTTGGGCGACCTGTGCATGAACCACATCATCCCCGTGGGCACGAAATACCAGAGCGAACTGGTGGACAACGTCTATAAAATTCGCCAAACGTTCTCCGCCGAAAAAGCCAACGAGCTTTGCGCCTACAACGTGAACCTGATTGAGCGCATCAACAAGCACCTGAACCTCATTGTGGAGAACGTGGACAAGATGGTGGAGGCCCGCAAGGCTGCCAACCGCATCGAAGGCGAACGCGACAAAGCCATCGCCTACCACGACACCATCGAGCCCTTCTTCCAGACTATCCGCTATCACATCGACAAGCTGGAACTCATCGTCGAGGACGAGACGTGGCCGCTGCCGAAGTACCGCGAATTGCTCTTCACGCGCTAATTGGCGGCTCCCAAATCCAAAAAATTCCGTGCAAAAATAGGGAAAATTTTCCAAAATTTGCACGGAATTTTTGGGTTTAGTATCTTCGCGGTCGAATTATGACAGAACTTTGCCTCATTCGCCACGGCGAAACCAATGAAAACGCGGCAGGGATTTTGCAAGGCCACCTGCCGTGCCTGCTCTCCGACGTGGGTCGCGAGCAGGTGGAACGGCTGCGCGAGAGTCTGCGCGGCCAACACTTCGACGCCTTGCTCTCGAGCGACCTGCCGCGCGCCCTGCAGACGGCCGAAATCCTGAACGAGGCGCTCCAACTGCCGCTGCTCGCCACGCCGCTGCTGCGCGAACGCGACTGGGGCGAATGGACGGGCCGCAAAATCAGCGAAATCCAAGGCGGCGAGTTTCCGCCCTCGGTGGAGAGCGTGGAGGAGATGAGCGACCGCGCACTCGAGCTACTCTACTTCGTCGAAAAGCAATTTGCCGGCAAACGCGTGGCCGCCGTGACGCATGGGCTCTTCGCCCGCTGCATTCAGGCCGTGGCCGCCTGCTCCACCATTCGCGAAACGCCGCGCTGGGGCAATGCCGAACTGCGCACGTTGCGGCTCGACGGCGTACGTTTGGCCGTGGGCAAAGTGGGCGAAAGCGACGTCTCGGCCGACTGACGACCGGCGCGCGGCCTTTTTTCGGCCATTTCGTTTGGCTTATAGCGCGGAAAAGTTTATTTTTGCCATTCAAAGCATTTTATTCGAAAAACAAAAACAAACGCAAGACGAACTATGGGATTTGGACGTTGGTTTGGCGCCGCAATTGGCTGGATGGTGAGCGGCCCGATGGGTGCGCTCTTGGGCTACATCATCGGCAAGATGTTCGAAGGCGACGAGACGCCGCGCATTGAATCCGAGAACACCTCGCGCCGCACCTCGACGGGCACCGGCCGCAGCCGCTCGCGCACTCAAGAAGACGTGATTGCCGCCGCCGCACGCGACAATTTTCTCTTCTCCCTGCTCGTGCTCTCCGCCTGCGTCATCAAGGCCGACGGCAAAGTGATGCACAGCGAAATGGAGTACGTGCGCAACTATTTTCGCCAGAACATGGGCGAAGACTCCGTCGCGCAAATAGATGACATCCTGAAAAACCTGTTCCAGAAAGACATCGACTGGGCGGCCTGCAGCGTGCAGATTGCGCAGAACATGGAGCGCAGCCAGCGCCTGCTCATCCTCGACTACCTCGTGGGCATCGCGAAAGCCGACGGAAAATTGCCGACGGAAGAAATCACGATGCTGCGCCAAATTGCAGCGGCGCTCGGACTGAGCACGAGCGAGGTAGACTCGATGCTGAACCTCGGCGGCCAAACAAAAACGAGCGCCTACAAAGTGCTCGAAATCGAACCCTCCGCCACCGACGACGAGGTGCGCAAAGCCTACAAACAACTCGTGCTCAAGCACCACCCCGACCGCGTGGCCAACTTGGGCGAAGACATTCGCAAAAAGGCCGAAGAAAAACTCAAGCAAATCAATGAGGCCTACGAAATCAT
>Ga0181612_115841_pt1 | contig 11099 bp, 6 predicted proteins | sample HoacroProtozoa21_FD_119630 | JGI IMG/M metagenome (GOLD analysis project Ga0181612, IMG submission 119630) | Hoatzin crop microbial communities from Cojedes, Venezuel. Combined Assembly of Gp0051906, Gp0051904, Gp0051908 | reverse complement strand
AGCAATATCCTTCCTCTCTCCCTGTTTGAACTAGTGGACCTGAAAAAATTTGTTAGAGACCATAAAAATTTCCAAAGGAGCAACAAATTACTTTACCTCTGCCTTGCAACCACAATAGGATCTCAGTTAAGGTGCTCTCCTGAAAGACAGGACAAATTAGTTTCTCTTCCCTTATATTTTCATTGCGAGTTCGACTTCGGTCTCTAATACTCTGTGTTGAGAGGAGCAATGCAAAACACTGACCTTTTGTACAAAGGTAAGTAAGTAAGGTAACAATTTTTCTGTAGTATTTTAACATTGTTGTTGCTAAGATTGTAGGCATATGCCTAAGCCCTGCCCTGAGGTGTACCTAAAAGAAAAGATGATGAGAAATTGCTGGGTGTGACAGGAGAAAAGACTGAACATGGCAAATAACAGAACAAGAAGCCAGCAGAAATTACAAATAGTACAGTAAGACATTGTTGGATCACAGTTGGTTCAGGTGGAGGCACACAAGAGCTGGCTGATCTTCAAGGGGAGCATTGGGTTGTTTTGGGGAAAGGAATCTCACCAGGCCAGTAATTGCCTTGTTAACGCCATCGTTGATGTAAAGTTGGGATATCTTAGGAAACAGTAAGTTTTTCCCCAAAACTAATTGAATTGGGAAAAAATACAGGTATTTGTTTCTTTGGGAGGGCATAAAGGCAGAGAAAGGGGGGAGTCGAAGTAGATCATGGACAAATAAGCATGAGAAAATAGAGAGAAGAGGTCCAGTTTGCATGTAAACTAGTTGCACATGAGTGTACTGTGATTGCGTACATGTGTCTATTGTGAATACATTTAGCTGTGCTACTGGCTGGACCCAAGGACAGAGAAAAGCAATAGCATTGCTTCTAGGGAACCAGGAGGGAAGAATCAGCTGGGCCTTTCAATCTACCAGATCAAGTTGTCCTTAACAGTCTTCTGTGAGATTTGTAACGTCAGGTGAATGAGCAAAACCAAGTCCTTCTGCTGTGTTTCTCAAGCAGACATTCAGCAGTCATCAATCCTCAGCATCTTAAGTTTGCTTCAACAGCATTCTGAACTGAAGATCCCTTCATTTGAAGATTTTTTTAAAAAACTCTTTTTAAAGAGCTTAAATTCCTTTATAAATTGTATAATCAACCCGGAAGCCTAATTTAGAGGTCTCTAAGGAATCTCGGTTTAAACTATGTATTTATATCCTTTAGAACTTCTGAGTTTGACCATCATCTCACACACCTTCTGCATATTGAATTCCCAGTGAGTGAAGTAGCCCTGTGTGCTTTGTAGGCTTATGTTTTTCATAAATAGAACAATAAATAGCTAACAGGTATTGTATTTCATTAAATATTAATCAATACCTTTTATTATTTTGGTTAGTTAGGCTTTTTGTTTTACTCAGCTTTGCTTACAGTTACAACATTTTTTTTCTGAATTCTTTTGTTTTTCTCTTCCTCTTATTTTAGGTTTAAGATTTTTTGTCAGCTTTTTCACTGTTTATGAAAGGAAATAGTAAATACTTGAGGAGGTAAAAGATCTGTTTTGTACTAGATAATTCAATTTTAGTGCCTGACAACCTCAGCAGTATGGCTAGGAAATGTTATATTGACACTTTATTCATTTGGTTTGGACACGGTGGATCAAAGCCAGAGAATAAATGCAAATTACAACTTCATAATCTTCACATATTTCACCCCAGTGCAAAATAAGGACACTAGATGCAAGTCCTAATTCATTCGCTTCCTGCATTTTTCACTGCATTTTTCTGTTCCTCGTTTCTTTATGCTTTCTATCAAGATGTTTACGTCTTATGTATAATGTATTTCTGAAATTCACCATACTGTCCTGTATGCCTTGAACACATAGGGACATTTCATGCAGGAGATGAGGGAGTAGATTCTGCCCAGCTTTTTTTTTTTTAAATGTTCTGTATTTCAGTAAACATTACCCATCAGGAGAAAGGCTATATTAGCAAATTACAGAAAGTCTTATGTAAGTTTGAACAGAGATATAGCAGATTGCATTTTTTTAGAAAAAGCATACTTTTTTTTTCCTAAATTAAGACAGTGTGGAAGGAGAAATTATAACAAAAAATAAAAAATTAAAAGGCAATATTTGATATGAAACCAGATGACTAAATAAATAGAGGACAACAGTAATTACTGCTACACAGAAGTTCTGTTTTGTGCTCTTTTAAATTATTTGTTCTAAAAAATTATTGTGTAATATTAAAAACTTACAAAGATAAGAAGAAAATAACTGCTACGAAGTGAGATTAACCTACTGATAATATACCACAGGATTTTACTTACTAAATGGCTCTATAAACTCTTTTTAAAAAAAAAAAAATATCAGGCTTCATATCAAGCAAGAAAGAAGGCTGCAGTTACCTGAGTTAAGACACAATAAAACAGATTTTTTCTGCTGATACCACAAAAATGTTCACCACTGCAGTCAAAGAAACATCATCCCACAACACGTCATTGAATAGCTGGGAATATGAAGGTGTTTTCACAGAAGTCAGTAGTAGAAAGAACACTAGTCTAATGGATGTTTATGCACAGAGTGAAGGTATTCCAAAAATACCCGAGTGGTATGTCTGGATAGTTGGTAAGGTATAACAATGTCATGTAGTTTAAAAATTTTGTAGTTTCCAGGCATTTTCATAATACTAATCTTTACCATAATTCGTCTGTCTCTCTACAAACACAATAAAGAGGATGGAGACATCGACACCACTCTCACGAAAGCAACCTACCAGAGTCTTTCCCTTCATTCCCTTTCCCTGCCTTGAGTATTCCTTAATTACTTCAGTTTTTTAAACAGTTATATCTTTTTGTTAAGTGTCTGCATATCGGATGAGACGCCTTTGTTGCCTTAGAAACAATCACCTCCTCCTCCTGCTTTTATGTGGTTTTAGAACCGTTTTTGAGTTGCCCTAGGCTTCCATGAATTGAACCCAGATGTCTTTTCTCTTTGGAGCTGTTGAACATTTTGAGCTAAATGTGTCCCTTGTGCAATAACTGAGTGGAAGAAAATGTTTTACTTCTATGTTGATACTTTTCATGGCTCTTTACACGTTTGTTGAAAAAGCAGCTTTATTTAGGTACAAAAATGTTTTTCAACATCAAAAAGAAAAAAAAAAAAAAACCAAAAACAAAGAGAAAACCAGACCCCTCCAAGCCATAAAAATATCAAGATAAGATCTTAAAATGTTCTGTGGTTTGGGGCATTTTAATCTCAGAAGACAAAAACAGACATAACTTTCAAAAGGCTCGTCAATGCTGCCACACATGCTTTCAAGCAACCAAAGCCTGAAAAGAGCCACCTGGCTACACTCAGCTGTCCAGGATACAGAGGACTGGACTGCAAGACTGAATAACAGTGTTACCTTATCAAATAGGCAAATCTATTTGTTACTTTTGTTTTTTGACAAGATGCTGGTCTACTTTACAGCTTTTGCATATCTCACTCCCTCCCACTGCACCCTTCAGACTGGCATTTTTACAGTCCCAGCCATGTCCCATACCTTTTGGCCATCAGTATAGGTCTCACTTTGTGGAAAGAACCCTGAATGGAGTTGGCTTATGCTTTTGTATCCTGTTCCTAACCATAATGGCAGGCTTCCTATGTCCGTTTAGCTTTCCCTCAAAAGACCTGAGTGCTAGGAAGTGAATTCACAACCTCAGAAGAACCTTAAATGCCAAAACCTTTATGCACTCACATATTACTCATTCCATTATAAAGTTTGCCTAACTTTTGCTGTCAGCAGTTCTTATTAATGCACATAAGGAGAAAAAAATCCCTTACTTTAGTTTGCAAATTCTTAATAATTCTAATATGTATGATTAGGCCCATCTCTATGATGCCTTCTAGAAGATAAAAGCTTTTATTTCTGCGTAACCTAACATCTTGATATTTTCTTGCTTCGTTGCTACTCATTATGTTGTTTTAAAGAGGAGGTTATACTACTGTATTTCAGCAAATTCACCTCTTCAGAAAATATAAAACAACAACAAAAAAAAAAGCAGCAAAAAGCGATAGAGTCAGAACTATCAAAGAACCTCTTTTTGCTGATGACTTTCTGGTAAAAAGCAGTGGCTGTAATCACACAGATAATGCATTTATTTTAGCTTTGGTTTCAGCTAACAGAATATGACAAGCTTTTGCATAGTCTCTTGTTCTTAATTGCGCTACAGCTATGACTCTACTTTTATTATATTAGACATGATACCGATATATTTTAAATGGCCTAGTAATTACAGTAATGCCTGTAGGCTACTGCTAATTTCAGCTTCAGCCTTCATCTAACTTCACTCGAGCATATAGGTGTGTGCATGTGAAAAGGAAAACAAATGGAGTTTTTGACAGTTTGTCTATTTGAAACTATTTCAAAATCATAATTCATAAAATAATCCTTAGAGTAACTTAATATATGCAAGCTGCCAATAATCTAACACTATTTCATCAATGCTATTTCTCAACAGAGAAGTCAAAATGGACCATCTTAGCTACTCAGTGGGCTCATATGCTTGGTTCTCTTAGGACAAGTGTAATAAATTATCAGCAGGGTAGAAAAAATGTAATAATTTTCTGGGTAGCAAACTGGACTCTGGTAACATACAAGATACTGCTGCTTCTTGACAGCACGTATGCTATAGCAGAATGAAAAAAAATTTGAATTGGTATTACCAGTTTCAAAAGTCTTAAGGGATTTTTTTAAAGAATAAAGTATAAAAAGGAAAAATAATTCCAAGTCAAGCACCTAGAATAAGTTACTTTGGCCATGACAAATTTGCGAAGACAAGATTAACTTTTTCTTTTCCTCTCCTTCATATATTAAAGTATAAAATACTTGTTTGTTAAAGCAATTACAAGTTTCCAAAGGCTTTTTTTATCTTTAGAACTTTATAAAATTAAATATTTGAAAAACAGTTACAGTGTACTGATTTTTTGTACTCAGCCAGTGTTTGCAAAATGCAGTGAGTAATTAACACAATATGTATTTGTGCCAGTGGCTTTGTTTTCTGAATAATAACTTGAAAGCTTTTTACGCTCATTGTCTTTTTCACTGTCATGTGAAATTATGCTCAACAACACAAAAGAGATGTGATGCAATAAGGGGAATCTACATGCAGTTTCTTGGTTTTCAATGTCCTTTAAACATATGGTGTGGTTTTAATTTGTGAGCCTGCCCTCCAACACTATTTTTTTTAAATTGTATAAGAAACAGGCTTTCAGAACTGTTTGTGGTTTCCTTTATATATGATCTAAGTATGGGTCTGTTTACTGACTTACAAAGAAAAGAAGAGAATCCCTCTGACATTGTTGGATCACTCCTGTCTCCCAATGTGAGATAGGTGTTACATCTTTATAAATATGCAAGTAGATATGTAATGAACATCTAGCAGAAAACATATTTTTTTAAAGCTCTGAACTTGCTGTATCCTGGAGTGCCTTAGTATCTTTCATAGCAGCCTTACAGCCATCAGTGACTAGAGGTTTAGTGTGATGAAACCTTAGAGCGGAAAAAAAAAGACATCAAGGAGTCAACACTACTAATCTCTAGTCACTTCTGGAAATATTTAGGCTTTTCTTTCAGAGGTATAGTCTCAACTTTGGCAATTTAGTGACTTATTCTGTACCAGGAGGGACATGCCCTTTTATTTTAACAGAGACTAGGAAGTCACTACTATAATTTGTTTCAGGTAGTAATTTTATTGAAGCAAAAGCTGGGATCTGAGAAACATACATTATGCCTACTGGTTTTCTGCTCACATAATTATTTGACAATATTTTTAATGAGGTATAAATATCAAAACTTGAGTACAAGTGGACCTCTTTAAAATCTGATCTGTTGTGTCACTGAATTAAAAAGAGGCATTTTTACAAAGTTCATGCCAAAGGAAGTCAAACAGCATGGATATGCTATGATTTGAGGAAATGCAAAAGTAAACAGTCTATCATGTACTTATTTTGAATGTTAAAGAAAAAAAGAATCCTTCCCTTTCTGTCAAAGGTTGAATTAGGCTATAACTTAATGACTTTGTATGCCTTACATATAATATTGGTTCTTTCTGTCACAGAAATGCTGCAGGTAGTAAGAACTGCAGTCCCCAATCTTCTGCATGGAACTGTGCTCCAGAATGTGAATAGTATATGTGTACACACACCCAGAGCTTCTTAAAGGTCATTCCAGGAAAAATTGTGTTCTTAAACATATGATTTGCCTTGCAATTAGGAATGCATTGGATGACTATAAACTAACATAAGACTACAGAAAAAAAAATATTTTTAGGGTGTTGACTGCCTTATAACATGGTGCTGAGTTACAAGACTGTGCCACTTAAATAACCATTAAGAAAATATGGGTGAAAATTCAGAAGGAGACAAACCATAAAACTTTTTGATACTGATTTTGAGATGTCATTTGAGGATCTCTACATCACATATGATTATCATTTTGCACCTTCATAACAGCTCAAAGCCTTTTTTTTCATAAGTTACATTATTTCTGTTAGGGAAAAAATCTCCTTTCACAGGCAGAAGATATTAATGATCTACATTATTTCCCACCTAAAAAGAAAAAAAGTGCATGAAAGAACTAGATATATGTCCAAGGGGAAAAAACAAATCTCTACAAATTCCTTATATAAGTCAGTTTTTTGATATTCCCACTTTGTGCCACCTATACCTAGTTGCACATCTGCATTTAAAGGTAGGTCAGGATGATCTTAAAAGGTATTTAATATTTCTATCCTATTCAAGAAAATGACAACAATGTTTCTCCTTGATTTGAATAAACACAATTTCATAGGTATATTTTTTGTTCTGCTATAATTTATAGAAACAGGCTAAACATTTAACGATTTTGAGTGGTTCTTTTTTGCTGTGGATGGGCTGATAAGACACTTGTGGACCAACCCAAAGAGACAAATAAATAACAATGATAGTTGGATTTATCTGCTTTTTTCCTTATTTAAGGAAATCCTCATGCCAGTTGGAGTATTTTACTTCAGTATTTATTTTGGCAAAAATCACACTTTCAGAGTTTTCAAAAAGTTTGCAGATTCTTGTGAATCAAGTGATAAGGATAAAGTCTTTCCTGTGGGACACCTAAAATAATACCTCTAAATAGTAAGCAATAATATGTGCATCAATAATATTTTTAAGTACCTAGGGTCTATATAACATCTGCAAGATTACTTTTTTTATAACATCTGTAAGATGATTTTTTTTAGTCCTTCTTCCTGTGTTTTGTTTAGTATGCTCTTTTTAATTTCTGACACTAACAAATGTGATCTTGTTCCATTTTCATCCATTCAAAAAGATGTTCAAAGCATCTTTTACCATTTTTCTTCTGCTAGGCAGTTGGGCCAGAAGAAAACCGTTGGAATAGATGATCTCTGTAGGTCCCTTTTAACTATTCTATTCTGATTTTCCAGACTTGTCCTGTCAATCAAATTATTATTGTATTAACATCGTCCCATTGTACTCACAGTAAGATACTCACCCAGATGCCTGTCATAGTCTATTTTGGCCTTAATTGTTATCTGTTAGATGTTAACAAGGTGTGAAAACCCCATTTTCCATCTGTCTTCATCACAACCAATGTAGGTAGCATTTCAAAGACTACCTTAGGGCTTTCTGTCATGAAGTAACCCATGCATGGAATAAAATTTTAGATAGTAACATAGACAGTTCATTGGACTTTCTAAGATGTTATTTAACCAGACTATCTGGTATATAGAAATGTCAATGACTATATAATAATATATAATAATAAAACTAGAGTTTTATTAGCTACAGGTTTTTAAAGAGCACATATGCCCTGCCAAAAATTTTGTCCCCTTTTCACAGCTGGATGCTGATTCCCTGACTGCCTCTACTGTACAAATGTTCCTTCTCTATTTGACTGTTTTTGATTGCGATATCTAGCTGCTTCTAAAGCAAAGCCTGCTTGAAGTTTAAGGATGTGGGGATCACTCTGAGAAAGACAATACAGACAAAACTGTGCTAACCTTGGCTCCTTCTTCTCTACAGTCTTTCATCAGGATTTGTCCCGCAGAGACCCCATCTGCTACCACAGCACCTACAGCAAGAAATGCATTATTCTGCTTTTACTCTATAAAAACATTACTCTAGCAGGCTATAATTCAGCCGTATGATTATGCACACTGTTTCAGGGAGGCATTCTCTCAGAGAGTAGAAGCACTGATCTGGATACAAATGCTGTGCAAAGTGGAAACAGCTGATTTCTTTCAAGTTAACTGTCAGCAATGTGGGCATATAAGAATCTGCATACATTGGCTTAAATGCCAGGGACAGGCTTTGTGGTGTATTTCACCTGGATGCTATGGCCTTTCTTTGCTATCTAGTGAATCTACCCGCTTAAAAAGCGACAAGGACCAGAAGCTGGGGTCCTTTGGAATCTGCAGTGGAAGAGCAGCAGGGACAGGAACAGACTAATGCAGGGGCTTCCTCTAGAAGCATGGAAAGTCAGTGAAGTTTGTGGTTCTTCTAGAAATGAGATAAACACCTCAGACTGATTTTCATCTTTGAATTTACAGTTTAAACTCCCTATAACTAGGATTTTTAAGATAATGCATTAACACCTCCTCTCAACCCCATTTAAACTTTAATAAAAGAAATCCCAGCTTCTTAAAAATTGGAATGTCACAAGCTTGATTCCTCTCTGGAATCAAGTATTGGGGTTTTTTATTTGACTGGTTTGTGGGGTTTTTTTTAAATCACCTTGGAATGCATGTGTACAATTCCTATCAATTTTCAGTGGGTTTTAGAGTTCTCTGTCCTCTGATATTTTTTAAAATCTTTCCCAAAGTCACTTTAAACCTAACTTTTTTCTTTCCACAGGTTGTTTGTGTAGATATTTAATTACATAAACAAAAACATGACTGTGATAATAAATAAAGAAGAGCCATAAATCACAAGAAAATAAGACAACAATTTGGTTTTACCATTAAAAAAAACACACCTTGCCTTTCTCCTAGTATTACACATGTTAACTTTCACTAAAATATATTCTTTTTTTGTACCCTACATAGAGGAAGTTCAGATGTAGCTCGAGTTGGTGGAAATAAATGAGTTACAAGGAAAAGTTGTTGTGGGCTGTATCCCATGCATGCATGTGGTTAAACTTACACAGAAGCTGGATCTATGACATTTCCCTGAAAGGAGCAGGGCAGTGTGAATTATCCAGACAGAAACTCAGCTGACTGAGTCAGAGCTTTCAGTGGTTTTTTTTTGACAAAAACCTGTTATTCTCGTCCTGAAATGAAACATATCCCAATGTAAGTACCACTGCACTGTCACCTAGACATCAGAAACGAGCATCCTCCGAGATAGCAAAATGACTTGATTCTGTCAATTTGTGCTGGAGAATATATCTTTTTGTTACCTGTTTAAATCAACCTAAGTCATATACCGTAAAACTTTGTTACAGAGTGTATGACGACTTTTATTAAAGTTCAAGTACCAGTAGTAGTCTGCTACTTAGAGCTGCATGCAGGAAAACTCAGCCTTTAAAACTAAAAATGTTCCACCAGAATAGATCTGGTAAGAAATCATTAATTTCAAAGTATTCCAACATGAGCCCAGTGGGTAAAGGTCTAGTAAAAGGAGTTAGACACTGAACAGTGCTTATGCAGTAGATGATACAATTCTTCAGGAACACATCAGTTTTCTGAAAAGTGTAGAGCTTGTGCATGATGCATATGCACAGGGATGTCTGGTCATATGGCAGGTGTAGGCTTAGAGGTGCATTGTCTTTGCACAAATGCACAGGATACTAACTAGGCCACAAAGAAAGAGGTTTGGATGCTGCTGTTGTAGGCACTTAAATATTTTCACCTTGGTTAGTCCACAGTATATTGTCTCAAAACTATTTTTCAAAACATATGACTTTTTTCTTGTTCTTTTTTGTTTTGATATCCCCCTTAACATTATTTTTTTAACCATGGTCAACCTGAAAATGTATAGTCAGAACTTCATGGCATCTGGATCTAATAAAAACTCATCATTACTTACTGCCTAAATGTTAATGCTACTAAAGAGAATTACAAAGGTAATACTTCAATCCATCAGTTACCCATCATATTTACTGATATAAGGACAAAAATGTTGAAGAGCACAACTATATTTCACCTTTATTCGTTGCCTCAGCTGATATGAGACTACATTAATAGAAGGAATGTTTGTGCTAGTATTAGTATGAAGATACATCAACCTTACAGTATATTTTCCTTCTTTTTTAATAAAGTTTTAGAACCAGGGTACAAAATAGGTTAATGCATTAATTTTTAAAACAAGTAATAAATGTACTGCAATAAGCTCATCCTACATACACAGAATATATTTCTCTATATCATATGAACACAGAGCTATAAATTAAGTTATACTTGTTTTGATTTTTTATCACAGTAGGAGCTCAGCTTATATAAAGTGACAACACAAATTGGAACAACACGCTCTAAAAGCAACAACAAAACACAGAAGACTGCCTCTGTGTGTGTGTATTTGGGAAACAAAACAGGAAATCAAGGATTTCTACCAAAATCAAGTCTTGAAAACAAAAATTTCATGAAGCATGATCTTCAAGGAGTTAGTCCCAGGACCCCCTGGGAAACTGCCCTCAGGGACAGAGGGGAAGAACACAACTGACACATCTTTAAGGACACTTTGCATAGAGCCCAAGAGCTCTCAGTCCCCAGGTGTAAGAAACCAGGCAAGGAAGGGAAGAGACCGGCATGTCTCGACTCAGACATGCTGGTCAACCTAAAGAGAAAGAGGGAACTGCACAGGCAGTGGAAGCAGTGACAGGTATCTTGGGAAGAGTGTAGGGACACTGCCCTGTTGCATAGGGATGGGGTCAGGACGACCAGCGCATAGCTGGAGCTGAATTTGGCAAGGGACACAAAGAATAACAAGGAGGGCTTCTATAAGAATGTCAACTAGAAATGGAAGGTTAAAGAAAGTGTACCCCCCCGGATGAAAAACAATGATGACCTCGTATCAACAGATGAGGAGAAGGCTGAGGTACTCAACAACTTTTTTTGACTCAGTCTTTACTGGCAACCTCT
>Ga0181612_138152_pt1 | contig 11100 bp, 6 predicted proteins | sample HoacroProtozoa21_FD_119630 | JGI IMG/M metagenome (GOLD analysis project Ga0181612, IMG submission 119630) | Hoatzin crop microbial communities from Cojedes, Venezuel. Combined Assembly of Gp0051906, Gp0051904, Gp0051908 | reverse complement strand
TGGAGCTCTGAGCAACCTGGTCTAGTGGAAGATGTTCCTGCTCATGGCATGGGGGTTGGAACCAGATGGTCTTTAAGGTCCCTTCCAACCCAAACCATTCTATGATTCTATGATTCTATGATTCTATGATTCTATATTTGAATATTAGTTGAAATGAAAAATCTCAGTTTTACTAACAAGATGATCTTATACACAGGAGGAACAAAGCCACAGGAAGGTGCCACACACAGTTGCCTGTGTTACCCTGAACCTGCTTGCAGGCGAGCAGTCTGGCTGTCAGCTGGTGTGGCTGACAGCGTGCAGAAAGCGGCTCTGACCTGTGTCCTTCAGCTTCAGCTCGCTGGAGTCCTTTCCTCTGTCATCCTTCAGTATGACTTCATAAGTGCCAGCATCTTTCTTAGAAAACTGCAATATTGTAACAGTAAAACTATTCAGAATAGTCACTGTAGAAGAATATAGATTTTACTCCTGAACCCAGCTGACGCCCTGTCCCCATCCCCAGGGAGGTGCTCCATGCCCAGGGCTGGGGTTGCCCCGATGCCCCCCAGCTGCCCTGCTACGGGGATGGGCCTTGGCTGGGGGCTCCTGGCCTGCAGCCCTGGGGGACCACCCGGCCTCAACGGGCCCTAATGCTTGTTCGCTTCCTCAGCCAAAGAACAGAGAGCAAGCAGATGAAGTGGTGAAGGCAGATCACACCCCGCATCTGCAACAAGGCTGGGTACAGACCAGACCTCTCTGGTGACCCTGAGAGGGTGGTCCTCTGAAAGACTGAGTGACAAGAGCTTTCCAAATGCTATTCTCAACGTAGATGTGGTCTCATTCTGTTGTTAAACTGACATGCAAAGGAAGTGACGAGCTTATTATCTCTTCTGTCATCATTTCCTGGAAACCTGAACGAGCAGCTATAGATAGACATTTGCTTTAGCTAAAACACAAACGCATTGCAAGTTTTTCCATTTTTAAAACCCACTTCCTTTTTTGATTGTTCTGCTGAAATATCAGATTAGATCGTATCTTTCATCTGAATGCGTAACACTAACTTCAGCTGAGGGCTAACAAGGACAGTCACTCACCTCTGATATCAGCAGAGTACACACGCCATCCTTAAAGTCATGTTCTTCATCTACCATTATCTCCCTGTCATCTTTGTACCACACAATGTGTGTTTCCTTCTTAATATTAGCCACCTGAGATGGATGAAAACCACATTGTAATTATTCTCTTCATTTGAGCAGGGGAAATTAGTGTTGCATGGGTCAGCCTGTTCGTGTGTCTCATAAAAGAACAGCAAGCTTTACAACTTGACTGCAGTGAGTTGTTGCAGGCCTTAATTTAAAAATGAGACATGCAAGAAGGAAAACAGCAGGGATGAAAAGAGAGAGAAAAAGACTGCCAACATCTTCAAGGAGTCCAAGGAACCAGTGGGTCCTGTCCAGGGGATTTCTACAAGCACAAACAGGCCAAAAATGAGAAAGTCCCAGGATTCACGAAGACCTGTCATTCCTATCCAGGTGGCTGACAGACCTGAAGAAAAAAAGTGCATGCTATTTTCCAAGGTATTTTGTGACAGGCAGTGAGCAGGTGCCCCAGCATGGTTAGCCGTAAGAGGCTCTGTTGCTATCCAATGTGCTATTGGGAGTACGGAAGCAAAGGGAATGTCCTAAGTCCCTTTCCCACCCTCACTAAGTAGTGGTAGGTCAAAGTGCTTTGGACATTGTACTCAGTGTTCTCCTTGCCCCTTACCTTACATTTCAACATCACATTACAGTCATCGGTAACTTCCCATCCCAGTTTATCCACAAAATGAGGACCTGTTTAAAATTACAGATATATTTTTAGGGATCACATCGGTGGTATTCACAATACAAAACCAAAGAGAAATGTGTTTTTCTTGACAAGAATACTGTTATATTTTAACATGGTTTGATTTTTCCTATTTCTCCTTCAGAAGGTAAGAAATCATATTACAGAACAAAACCATCTATTTCAAATTAACATACATAAATATAAACAAACTCTTATACTTAACAAACGAACACGTAAGTGATTCTTATAAATGTCTATATTATCACCTTGTTTCCTGTGCCACTCTTTTCTCTGGAATTCTGCTTCATCCCGCAGCTTCTTGAATACTAGGAATTAAAACCAACAATAAATAGTGAGGTTAAACATCATGTGCCATTTGCATGGTACTGACTGTCACTATGGCTGCTCGGTGCAAAGCTGTCCTTTGGAGGTCGGTGAGAATCCTGCCATAGGGTCAGGTTTTCAGGGAACATTTCAAAGTGCCAGAAGCTGACTGTGGCTAACCCAACTTTCCTAGCTGCTTCCAGTCATCAGGAGTTTAATGTGCCATGTTTGATGAAGTGTATTCCCCAATCATACAGCTACTCTTTGCTCCCGGTAGGAAGGCAAACGAGCGGCAGCGGAGTCAGCAAGCTCTAAGAGGTGCAGCTACTTGTTCCCACCTGAATGGGCGTTTTACATGGGAAATTTAGAAAGAATCCATAGAAATGTAAACCATGACAAGCTGCAATATTTTACATTTCTACAACAAGTCCCCTTCCTCCCAGCCCTTTAAAAATAGCAGTTCACACACATGACCTGTCCTATACAAGGCAGGCAAGCACTGTGACATGAACCACTGGAACACCTGTTGGTATTGAAAACAGTGGAAAGTGAAGATGACAACTGAGGTAGGCTCAGGATAATTTTTCCAGCCTACTGTGCAATATAGATTAGCTTACCATCGCCAATGAGCACAAGGCTAGATTGATTGGTTGCTTTTCCATCCTGCAGTTGGAAAGTGTAAGTCCCTTCATCCTTGTCCTCAAGTTTATCCATAATCATTTCAACAAGGCCGGTCTTCTGGTCCACCTTCATTTTATATTTCTTCAGGAATGGAAAATAAAGCAACAGTTAATGGATGCCAGAGTCAGAAAATATTTGTCAAACATTTGATGGTATCTTTAGGTGAAATTTTATTTTCTTTATTCATATTCCCACTATCTGTAGCTCCAGCTCTAAACATAAAATCAAATAAATAAGATACCTGTTAAAGGTGAAGTATATTTACTGGTGCTATACACACATGTGACATTCCTGTTGTATGGTGACTACTATGTTCTCTGTTCTTCTTGATTAGCAAGGTTTAGATTTGCATCTCTTCAGAATAACACTTTGAGGATGATTATATTTTTATAAGTTTTTGTGTAGAATGCTCCAACTCTGCCTTCTACCTGATATCATTGTTGCAACAAAAGCATGCCATGTCATGTCCTTGGGAGTAACAAGTTCTGCTGCTGGAATCAACCACTTGGGATTTTCTCCTTAACATAATAAGTTCCTCCAAACAGTGAAGAGAAGTGAGAACTGAGCACAGGGGTATGCTGGGGCCATAGACAAAGGAGATCGGATGAATCTGGGCTACTGCAGTGACTCCTTGAAGACCACAGTATTTGCTTACCTGAGGCTACCTTATTGCAGGAACTCTTATGGTGCCCACTAGTTAACAGAACATGTGGTACTCACGAAGGTGGCAGGAAGTCATTTAACTCCACTTTACAAACTGCATCCTGCAGAATTCAGCTGCAGCACAGAGCTACGGACAAAGTCTTTCTAATGATGCTTTCAATGACATGTTTTTTCTCATGAAAATGCATTAGTGTGGAACACTAGTTGGAAGTATATTGGAGACAGAGGCATTAATACTCATTGATGATCATAAAAAGGCAAACACATTTACACAACGAAAAGGCTTACCTCTCCATTGAAAATCTCTTTGTCATTAAAAACAAAGTTGGCCTTTGCATTGCCAGACAGTTTTTCAGCTTGCAACCAGAATCTCACTTCTCCTTTTTCCAAAATTTCCACTGCCAACTCGGAGATAAGTGGGACAGCTACAAAGAAGAAAGAAAAGAATGAAGCATACACTTTGCCTGTGCCCCAACAACCATTCTCTTATATAATTGGAATGCCACTTCTTCCTTTCATACTTGGATACTGTATGCAAGGTAACTAGCTTATGACAGCTCTTCACATAGACAGAATGCCTCTGCATCCACATATACATAGGATGACAGACAATATTTAATCCTTTTATCCTTCAGTCACTAGGTCTGTACAGACTGGAAGTGTTAAGGATTTGAGTTATGCCTCTCCATTCTAATACAAAGCTAAATCTATTTCCAAGCTAAACTGCAAGTATCTCTGCAGCATGATGTGAGTCTGTGTGGCTCAGACCCATGTTTAATGAGTCGCTTAACAATGCTACTGTAAGACAGTGAGTTGACTCAGTGGGAAAAAAAAAACAAAAAGCACCAAGCACGAAGCCAAATCAGAAAGTCAGCTGCTGAGCTGCAGGTTGGGAGATTTTTGTAAGCACTCTGATCCTTTGCTGGGTGGAACCTCTGTCTCCCAGAATTCACCAAGTATCTCAGCACACCCTCAGTCTCTCCAGTACATTTTGTTTACCTATGAATAATGGAAATCTCCTGCATATAGACCAATTCCTTATGTTAGTGGGAAAAAAAAATCATGTAGAGTACCGCAGGTAGTTTTAGTAGGTTTTTTTCATTTTTTTCTCGTTCCTTTTAGTAGAAGTCCTCAGCTTGCTTTCACTTTGCCTTCTTGTTAGGTTATCTTAATCAGCAACATTAAACATGAGCATTTAGACTGATGTTGGGGCATATTGCTCATTTTATTGGCTTCCCTCATTTTTAGCTGCCTTAGTGGATGCTCAAATTTTCAACAAAATCATACTCTAGGGAGGACGTATGCTGTATGTGAACTCTACCCCAATCTCCACTTTCACAGCAGTGTAAAGTCTGCATTGCAAAGGTGTAACATGGAACAGATGAGGACAATGTGCAAACACATTGCAAAATGCTTGATGATGTAGTCTGGTGATAGCGTCAAGATACACCTCCTCCCAGGCAAATCCCAGAACAGGGTTGTTTCTCCCTTCCAACGGAAAACCTGTTCTGTTCTGTTCTGTTCTGTTCTATTCTATTCTATTCTATTCTATTCTATTCTATTCTATTCTATTCAGCTCTGTGTGTGCAAAGGCCCAGCTACAGCAGGAGAGGACTGGGACTGAGGCAGTGTCTAATTTCTCTCATCTTTCTATTTGCATCATCCTAAACGATTGGAGTGCCTTCTGGAGCAGAGCTGCCATCTTACCCCACTGCCAAACAAAGTTGGGTGGTGAGGACCCCTGCGTCTTCCTTTCCAATGCTCACCCCTTACCCACACCTCCACCCTCCCACACCCACATGTATGCTTTTGGAGCCTGAATGGCACAGGACCTGAGTCTGGTGAAAATAAGGCTTCTGGGAGGCGAGGCAATAGTCACAGGAAAAAAAAGAGAATTATGAAGAAGGCACAGGCTTTACTAGAGAAAGGAAAATAGTTAAAAAGGAGCCTGGAGGGACAGTGTTACCAGGTGGGAGCAGGACAAAAAACAATCCCACAGGAGTGTGCCCCAGCAGTGCACATGGTCTGTGTGAAGCTTCCTCACCCAGTGCATGACTTTGCTCGTAAAAAACAAAAGGAGCCTCATGCCTTGCATAATTTCTCAAAACAAAGCGACTGAAATGCTGCAGGAGCCAGTGGAAGCAAGAGAGAGAGGGTGTGAATAGACATCAGGCTGCACCGCTTTTGTCTCACTGTCAGCTCTACAGCAATTTTAAACCCCTACTTGATTTGCATGCAATTAACTATGAATATCTTAGTCTAACATGGAAGAGAGGAAAGTATCTCAGAAGCTGTTAAATAAAGGGCTGAAAGGATGCAAAAGGATTCTTTTTTGAGGAAAAGGCTGTTCACTCCCCAGCGCAAAGGAACTGGATAAATCCACGTTACCGTCCTCCATGAGCAAAAGTCTTATTTTAAAATATTTCCATAAGCATCAACAGACAGCTGCTTTAGGCATTTTCCAGCCATCATGCTTACGAGGTTTTACATCCTATTTGTATAGCATCACAAATTACCACAAGCACTTGACAGGGAGTCCTCAGGCAGTTGCTAAATTGAAGAAGTAGAACAATTTATTTTTACCTAGCACCAATATATTATTGCACCCATACATAGTTACATTCTGTAAGGCTCCGTTATTCAAGCAACCCATTTTCCCACGGAGTTATTTGCTGCAGATGTTTCTAAGCAGAAGTTACAATTAAATGCAGTTCAGAAGTACAAACAAAGCAACATACAAGAGCTCACATGGAACCAGAAATGCCTAGCAACTAATATTTTTTTAGAGAATTTGGATAAGCCTCAGATAGATTATCCAGAGAGATGACTAAAGTTTCATGATCCATAGGAGCTCATTATTATATTTGTAGCCTCAGAGCCAAGGCCAGATGTATCTCAAGCCATATTTGTAATTTTTTTTTGCAGTGTCCACAGGGCCTAGAGTAGCCAAAGCAAGTAAGACAGTTTCCTCCTTGAAACATTAGGGTATGTTCTTCAGTGATCTCCCTTTTTGCCTGTGCCTTCTGGAACCTCATGCACAGCCAGAAGTGCACTGTTACCTAACATGATGCAAAAAAGACAACACTGTCTGTGTCCTGAGGAGCTTATTTTGTGACATTAGTTATGAACACAAAGCGTGGAAGAGTACCAGTAAGAGAAGGGTGGGGGCAAGTAAAAACGTGCGACAGCACTAAGGTTTTGTGGTGATGACTGACTATCAGCGTGAAGAGATAATTTGGAGGAAACAACTGGGAGGAGTGGGAGTAAACAAGGGGATGCTTGGGTGGTCTTTAAGCTGTCAAAAGGTGATACAATATGTTGAGAAGAGTAGAGCTGATATGGAAAAACACAGAAAGAAATGAGAAAGAAAGATGATGTGGGCAAAAAGACAGGCCATTTCTGTGGCCAAGCTTTGACTGGGCTGAGAGGCACAGTGTGGGCTGAGTTGGCAGAGGTGCCAGCAGTGCGTGCGCAAAGCTGCAGATGTTAAAACATAGGGAAGAGTTTTAGTGTCCAAAATGAAGAAGAAGATAACATAGTGGGAGAAGACGAGACAAGGTTTAGGTCTCATCTTGTTGTGTGTTTATACAACAATTATACAATCCAATTTATTACTATTTATTATTTCTTTTTCAGTTATTGAAGTTACATTCCAATGAAAATAACCAAGTTGTGCTACTACCAGGATATCACAAAAGTATGGGAGGCCTGTGCAGTTGACAAAAATACCATCCCAGTCAGAAGGAAGGATGTTCATATTGTGAACACGTTACCAGAAAGAGGAGGGGAATGAATTTCAGCAGGAAAATTCTGTGTATATAGGTCATTACAGCTGAACTGACTACAATTGCCTGCTTTGTTAACCTTAAATTAACTTATGCTAACTGCAGCTGGAGTTAGAGAATTTTTCAAATGGCGGTTTTCAAATCAGATTAGGTATGCTGAGTAAGTATAAAAGGCTGTTCTGCAGAAGAAACAAAGCTGATGGGATACTCATTTTCCATCTGTTATACAGACTTATTATATGCCTAGACTGGTAGCCTGTAACAGATCAGGAAGAACAGCAGTAATACACAAATGTACTGGAAGAAAGAGGGGGAAAAAAAAGGAATCTTAGATTTTCAATTCAAAACCACTTTCACTGGAAATTACTGTGGGGACTTCCCTACCTGAGGGTGGCGGGAGCTTTGTGATACCCCACTGCATGCAAAACTCTCCCCTACAGACACGTTTGATTCACTTACTTGGGAACTTGTGTTCATGGCTCAGAGCAAGCAGGCGTTTCATTTCTGTGAAAGACATAACAGAAATAATGTAAGGTGTGCATGCCTTATACATTTGAGAGACACAGCAGCAGGGAAAAACAGATGTGAAAGTGAAACAGGCATGCTGAATAGATATTATGTCTACCTTCCTCATCAATTGTGTAGCTTGATGAAACTCCATCAGTGTCTGTAACAACACAAGAGTAAATTCCCAAATCATCTTCTCCAAGATCCTTAAAGGTAGCTTTTGACCTTTAGGAAAAAAAAAAAAAATCGGTGAGGTCAGTCTCAACCAAACCCCTCCTTTATGTCTCTAACACCAGATGAATATAGTCTTGTATTAGCTCTTGCTCTGACTGAACAGGCCAATACAGGGCTCTGGCCAGTAGAAACCAGGGTAGGTCCTACCATGTGTGGTACAAATGGAGATGATGCAACTCTTGCTAGCTCAAGCATGCTTAAAAACATGTCATCGAGTCTTTGATAAGCGTGAAAGGATACTGTAAGTACAGGCTGATTCAACTTTCATGCAACACCAAGAGTGTGGTGTGCCACCGCTTCTTTCTGTGTGGTTTCTAGAACTAGAAGAGCATGTAGGCAGTTCAGAGGCTGAACCTGTGCATTTGTGATTTCTTCCTCTCTGTTAAAAGCCTGAAGAAACAGAGTAGGCTTGTACAGCATTACGGAAGTTACCAAATCAGGCCACGGTGACGCTGTCAGAAGAGAGTCCTGCTTACTCCAGCACCTTCGAAGATTGCAACAGTGTTACATGTCAAAAGTATTTTGCAAGCAGACAGATAATTTTAACCTTTGGAGATTTAAAATAATAACAATGGGAATAATAATAATAATAAAAACAATAATAATTTGCCTTGATTGACAGGTTATGACAGAGCACATATTTTCTCTCCCTATGCCTAAACGTAACTAAATTGCTTAAGCAGAAGGCCTGACTCATTCTGTGCGAGCTACAATTTCTAAATGGCCTTCCAGAAACAGAGGCAGATATAACTCTTACTGAGGTCATGCATCCAAAAGGATGGGTTTCTGTGACCAGCCTAGGTCTCTCAAACATGAGACTATTGCTGCCACCGAGGGTTCTTACTTTCCGCCTTTGGTATCAATGCTCAGTCGAGAGTCATCCTCAATTGGTTCATAATCCTTGGACCAAACAAACTTAGAGTGTGGAGACATCTGATCACATTCAAAGTTCAAGGAAATTACTCCATTGTCATCTACATCAACCACAACTTCCTTGGTTCCTGAAAGAGTAGAACAAGGTGATTTCGCTTTCTCAGAGAAGCCAGCAAACAAATTTATATAGGTATCACTCATAGGCTGGATTAAGCAGATCCTTGCCATTTTCTCAGGTGGCACATAAATTGCTGCAAACATTGGTGTCCTCAGTCTTTGATTCATAAGATCAGGTCTTATTCTAATCCGTAAAAGTAAGGAACAGATTAAAGAGCATTGTAAATCAACTGATTTATTTGAGCACATCTAAGCATACATGAGAGTTATGATATTTGCTCTGGAAAAACCTGAAGGGGAAAAAAAGAAGCAAGCCTCTAAATTCACTAAATGTTTGAAATATTAAATAGCAATATTTTCCATGGTAAGGGATAGTCAGAGCTGTCATTCTGCATCATGAATTTCTTATTCCCTAATAAGATAACCACTCTAAAGGGAATATCGTGCAAATGCGGGTGTTTGAAGAAGTGCAGGAGGTAGAGGAGGAAATAATCCAGGTGCCCCATCAGGCTTTACGAGTGCAACTGAGGCATATTTTCAGCGACTCTGGCTTCACTCCGGGAGGTTGGTTTAATTGCTGCGCTTGGCATCTGGCCCTGCCGCTGTCTGCAGTGTTAATCCTGGGCCCACAAAAGGGAGTGAATATTTGCAATTAGCTGCTTAAGTCGCCCACCCTGTTTTGCGAGTACCTACAGTCCTTGAGCAGGGTAAGGTAACCCAGTTTGTCATTTAAAAGGCCCTGGGGGTGAATCCCAGATCAGAAACCTGAAAGGACCCCTATCTTGCCCTCTCCCACCCCGGTGAAGCTGAGGAAATTTCATCTGGGATTCAGGTAGCTCGTCAAGCTCGTCGTCTGTGGCATTAACTTTCATTTCAGCAACTTGTCTGAGAATGTCAGGGCAAGTGTGTGCACTGAGAGGTGCTGGAGAACATCCAGCACCTTTTCCAAACAGCTCTGAGCTGGGTCTCACATCTGAATAGGGCACTCACATTATATTACTTAGCCCAAGACAATTCTGGGCTGCTCGGAATGCTAATGACACACTTTGTCCATGAAGTATTGTACCTTACAGAAAAAAGCCTTATTGCTGACATTGAGATAAAATTCTTTATTTTCAGCATAATTCTTAATGAGCCTCAAGCGTACAAGGAGATTTCTGTGTTTCGTCATCCTGGTACTATACACGTCCTTTCCAGTACTGTGAGTAGCTCCTGTAATGACAATTTGTGTACACGCAACTTTCTTAGTCTTTATAATTTGCCATAACCATTTAACAAAAGATGAGATTAATATTCCCATTTTGGTACTGTTATTTACCGGCCCTCACAGTAATGAAGCACGTTAATTACCAATATATAATAAATGAAGTCTAAGGTCTACGAATATTTTACTAGGCAGCAGCATATTTGCAAATTTTTTTATAATTTTATTTATTATATGCAAATTCATCTTCTAACATTTCATAAGAGTTTAGTTTCCTGTAGATCATTAGCACATGAATCTTCTGATGGCTGTTTATGTGATGTGAAAAGAATTACAGCCAGAAGGTTAATCTGAAGGACAGAATCTTTTATATTTCTTTTAAAGTATTGTCATTATGATAACAATGCATAGCATTTATTTCCAGAAGTGATGATGGCGTTTATCTGTAATATTTATGGGTTTAAAAAAAAAAATCTTTTAAAATTACTGACCAGAGGTCTCCACCTATCCTACAAAGTGGAACCAAAGAGGCTGCCATAGTAGCAGCAGTATTAATTTCTCTCCTCCAGATAGCTTGGGGGTTTCAACATATCATCCAGAGCTTCTCTTAAAGTCATCATAAGAAATAAAATACTTAGATGTCATATCAAATCCCCATTTATCTGAGTGTTTTATTGCATTGAAAGGAAAGGGATAACATGAAGGTAAAGCAGACAGCTTCAAAACACTAGTGATAATGGCATCATTTTGAACACAGCTAGTCAGAAAAGTTGAATGGGACAGGGTTTCGTTAATTTATGAGGTTCAAGCCTTTCTCAAGTGACTGATGTAGGATCAGAATCTAATTTTGCTTTGCACCAAGATGCACAAGGACTAAGGGCAGCAATGGGGAAGTGTTGCAGTCTG
>Ga0181612_106792_pt1 | contig 11100 bp, 10 predicted proteins | sample HoacroProtozoa21_FD_119630 | JGI IMG/M metagenome (GOLD analysis project Ga0181612, IMG submission 119630) | Hoatzin crop microbial communities from Cojedes, Venezuel. Combined Assembly of Gp0051906, Gp0051904, Gp0051908 | reverse complement strand
CTGTGCTCGTTGCTTGGACAGACCCACTGTATGAAAAACAGAAGGTTGCAGCAAATAGGTAGTTAGCCCTGTGTTTGCTTTCCTGAGTGCATACTGAACATGAACTGCTGCCAATGCACTACTGATTGCTGTTGCATTTATTTAATTACAGGTGGTTATGAGAATAGTTTAGCTTAGGGCATAGGAATTTGTGTATCCCTACGTATGACAATGGCTGGTAGGCGATGCTTCAGAGAAGCTGTTAGAAACCTGACGTGGGTGGATGTGGGGTGATGTACCCTCCTTGCCTCCCTGCACCCTGGTCTGCAGTATGTAGAGGTCTGTGCTGGACTGCAGATGTTTAGATCCCTTCTGAAATGTCATCAGCACCAACTGGGGATATTTTGCTATTCGAATGCTGGTGTATCACCACGGTCAGCAAATCTCCACGCGTGCATGGTGAAAGAAGGGGTGGGGGACAGGGCACAGCCCACAGGGACGAGATGTTGAGCTGCATTGTCAGAACAGACTGCAGCTTGGACACAACCATACAGTGGGTAAAGGAAGCATCACTGCAATGGGAAAGGTGCCCGTCAGTGCCCCATGCATCCACTGACCCTCCAGAAACCCCATGCAGCTGAGGCTGGGCAGGTCAGGGGCTCCTGTGAGCAGGAGAGCTTGGCTCGCAGCAGCACACCACAGCAGTTGGAGACTGAAATAAACAGGGAAACAGGCTGGAAGCTGCCAAAGATCTGAAAGTACTGAACTGTGTGGCTCAGCCTGGGAACACTGGAGCACTGTGCAACCTTGTGCTGAAACACCCCAAGGGGCACCGTAGGAAAAGTGGTAATTTTAGATGCTCTCAGTTTCCTTGTGGAAGTCGTGCTCTGGGCAGACATGTGGGAACCGAGCTGCCAGTGCTGCTCTGGGGGACGAGGGGCTCCCAGCCATCCAGCTATGCTAATGGCCATGGGGCAGTGAGATGGTGGGGTGGAGCCACCGGGACACCTGGCTTGGTGTGGAAAGCCCTGCATCTTCCCCCCGGGGTAGGGAGTGTTTTCAGTAAGAGACTGGAAAGAGTGGTCGGTCCCTTGGGGTGGAAGCAGACTCCGTTAGAGGAAAGCACAAATGTTTGCTTAAAAGATGCTGGCTCTTGGTGGTGGAGGTACTTTGTTGTTTGCATTTTGGTTGGTTCCCCAGTAAGCCCCAGCAGGCTAGCTGAGGGGAGAGCAGCCCTGTCCCTCTCCAGTTCTGCTAATGTTACGTTTTGACATGTGAGTTTTTATTTTCATGTGTTTCTGATCCCAGGCAATACAGTGTTCGGTATCGTGAGAAGGGGGAGTCAGCAAGGTGGGATTACAAGCAGGTGTCCAACCGGCGGGCACTGGTGGAGAATCTGGTGCCAGACACCATGTACGAGTTCGCCGTCCAAATCTTGGAGGGAGAAAAGGAAGGCAAATGGAGCGCATCTGTTTACCAACGGACCCCAGAGGCGGGTGTGTATTCGACAGGTCCTCGGACTAGCACAGGTCTTAGGGTTTGAGCTGTGAAGTAGGGCTGCCTTGAGGGAAAGCCAGAATAAGTGGTTGCCTGGGGCAGCGGAGTGTTGGGAACATGGGAAAAGCCTCAGGACTGCTGCCTGCATCCCTGCAGCAGTGCCCTGGAGAGCATGCCGGGGCTGCACCGGTGGCACGACAAGAACAGGGGGAGATGGTTTGGGTATTTCTGGGGGACGGGTCAGCACTGTGGACCCCTGCAGCGGAGTGTGCCCCTTCCTTTGGGAGGAGCAGCCTGGCTGAGGAGGAGCCTGGCTCCTTCGCTGAGGGCAGCAAATTTAAATCCTGCCTCCATCACAGAGAAGCTGTAGAGCCCCTTTGGTTCAGGGGAGTGGTCTCTAGTCACTGAGTTTTCACTTTGTTCCAGCTCAGCCGCAGTAGCAGTCTTGTGCAGACAGCCCATTCCTAATATTATGGAATAAGGGTTCACAACAGGAATCTGACACAGAGTCGTAATACACAGGCACAGATGGACCTGAGCTGTGTGTGCTTGTCAAATTTATCTCTGAAACGGTTGTATAGGAATTTCTGCTATAAGGAGAAGGAGCAAAAGATGTATGCATGCTGTGTAGGTTGACTTTTCTTACATGCCTTTTCTGCATATGGCTGTGTCACAGCTCCTGCCAGTGCACCTGAAAATTTGGATGTTTGGCCACTGAAGGGGAAACCAACCTCTGTAGCAGCATCCTGGGATGCTCTCCCAGAGAGTGAAGGAAAAGTCAAAGGTAAGTCATCACTGTCGGTTTTTAATCCCTCAAGGAGCTGGTCTTCTCAAAGCCAGATGGCTACTCCACAGCAAGCTGGAACCGCTGACTGTGCCAGGATTTTTTCACTTGTTAATGGCTTATACCAGAGCAAGATTTTCTTGTTTCTAGCCCAGCGTCTCCGCACCACCGCTGGGAAGCCATCATCACCGTGTGCCTGGGATGTCACAGAGCTTCCCAGGGTGTCACACGTGCATGCTTACCTCTTCTTCCATTAATAAACAGGTCGAAGCAAGCTCGAGAAGGAAGTTTCCCAAAGGATTTGTAACACTTAGGTGAAGAAGGAAAAGTTGGGTAGTTGACAAGAAAGTGTGTGGGTTTATGTTTGTTTTAATTCTAGCTTATCACGGAAGGAAAGCCTCAGCTTAAGAAGCAAGTGCAAACAGTGGTTTCAACAGTTATCACGCATAAGCCTCGTGTGCTATAGCGTTATTGTACATGGTCATAAAGCTGATTTGTCAGTGACTATTTAATTGCATAGAGTTTAATAAAAAAGCTTTCTGGGATTTTTTTTTTTCCTTTTTCCCTCTGAAAATGAACAGGCTGATTTTTTGGCTGCTCCCATTCTCCAGTGGTTGATGGGATTGTGTTCTTGAGTTACATAAGTTTATAGGGATGCCTTATCAGCACTGTAGCATCTCAGGATTTAAAAAACCTTTGGCCTGGAGGGAAGTGTACCAAGCCTGCATACAAGACCTACTTTGTGTGTTCTTCAGGGCAGTGGTGGAATTCCTTCCTCTTTGAAGTCCATAGGAGTCTTGCCAATTGCTTCAATGGAGCTGCAATTGTGTCCAAGAATTATTATTTCTTAAAGTAGGGACATGCAAGGACATTATCTGAAATTTCAAATCTGCTCCTAATTTTGAGCCCTTTGTCCATTTTTGTCTGCTGATCATTAGATGTTTCATCCAAGGCAATCATTTTAAAGATACCTGATATTCAAGGGCTGAATGCTTATACGTGTCTAATATATCATTGTTTTTCGTGAGTATGAAGTATTACAGGAGAGGTCTTATTTTTAAACCAAATAAATGACAAAAATTGTGTTTATGCTGGCTAAATGAAATCACTGAATTAGCACTTCATAGTTGTTTTGATAGCACATGTTAATTAGGAAGTTTTGTCCTTTGGTCCTTTTGTTTTTCAACCCTGTCTTTTTATATATTTATACCACATATTAAAGTAATGGGAGAAAATTCCCTCTGGTAGCTATTTGAGAGTTACAAGAAGTTACACAAGTGCCTCTGCAATTAAAGCAACCCTTGTGTATCTTAAATCAAAGAAACAAAAAATCCAGAGCTTACCATGCCTTCTAATACATTGGGGTTTTTTTCAAACGAGCATTAAATACATTTGCAAATAAAATATTGATGATTTTTTTTCTTGCTTTTGATGACCTCTGCATGGCTTATTTCTTAACACAATGAATATGGGCTTATTTTCAGAAAAAAAATGTTTCCTGTTTTTAAATGTGTTGTTATGTTCTAGAGTTTTCCCATCATGGCACTGTGACTCGTCAAGTATTATTGTGTTTCTTTGTGTAGAGGGAGAAAACTGGTAGCCCTTGGAGTTTATTTTCAAAACCCTGTTTTGATCCGATACCCATGCCTCTTACAGAGGACTGAAAAGGAGGTCTGTGCATGGCCGAGATCTTACTGCACTCCTTGGGAGTGTAATGGGAAGACTCCTCTTCATGCCTACAATTATTCCTATGGGAGTGAAATTTCTCTCAATACAGGGAGCTAATACAGAGCACAGGTACCACAGTAATTCTAAACTGAAAGGTGAGATCAGGGTGAGTTTCTTAAGTGCAACAAGACCTTGCTTTGCTCTCTCTGCAGTGGTGTTTGGCCCTGGCTGTAGTTAAGCACAGCATGTAAGATTTTGGTTTTGTTGGACAGGCATGCTATTGCTACCATTTGGCAATATGCAGTGCTGTTATTTCCTGGTAGAAGTATCTTTTCTGAATAAGAACCTCAATTGTCGAGGCATGAATTTTACCTACTGGCCTGCAGATTACAGCTAGAACCCCTCTAAGCAACGACTCATCTGGAAACACTTATAGTTGACTGCAGTAGTATTGTTTCCAAGGTTAAAGTCCATGCTTTAGTGTTTTCGTGGGGATGCCCCTCAGGCTCCAGCACTGCTGAGGAATGAGTATATGGCCTTTGGAGCTGGTAGAGTTTCGCCACAGTGAACTGGCAGAGCTACTTTTGCCTGACTAGGGCCTTAAAGTACAGTGCAATTATAGCTTTGTCAAGGCTCTGTTGGAAATGTAGGATAAGAAAGTAATGAATTGTAATGAATAATGCCACTGATTTTAATACTGATGTCTTGAACGATAGTTTTGTGAACACACCATTTTGTTCTTTCAAATAGTTTATTGATTAAATTAAATTTTAAAAATTAAATTTTTTAACATTCTTATTTGCTGTGGACATAGCTACAGTCAGCAAAGCAATTGTCTGTTGTCCACCATTGTAAGCAAGTTATGTTTTGGAAGAATATTCTCTGGATCATGTGTTGTTCATTGCAAATAGCTTGGTAGCTAATCAGTAAGTTCAAAATTTCTTTTTCTCTTGGGAAGTCTAAAATCTGCTCATGGTTTGTCAGCTGTAACGGCACTGGCATTCTGATCATAGCGATCCACACTACCTAACATTTGCACAGTCTTTCAGACTAGATTTCCATAAGTAGTACGACTGTGTATTTTCCTGGCAATGTTCATGTGTTTTCTGCCCCCAGTGCATTTTGTCTTTGTAGGTTTCCTTTTCTGATCTAGGTCAGTTCATTTTTTCAGAGGACTCGTTTTTTTCCCTTTATTAGTTGATGTCCAGAAACAAAAAAATATCTGCTGGTACAGCACACCAAACCACGCAGCAGCAGCTGGTGTTGTAACTTTCTCATGTCCCCTACACCTTCTCTGGAAGTGCACACGGCTGTCGTACGGCTCCTCTTGGTGACACTTCACTCTGACGGGCATTGTTGCTTACGTATTGTTACAAAGGTATAGCTAACATATTCTATCTCGGTCATTGGGTCATTGATGTGATTTGGTTTTGTCTGTTAAGATGAACAAGTGTTCAACTTACCTACATATATATGTATGTATCTCTCTCTCATGTCTTTATACTCCAGCTGTTGACTCGGCGTGCATTGCTAGTGTATTAATTTTAGTAATGCACGTTCCAATTCATCCTACCCATACAGTCTGTCCGCTGGAAACAGGACTGTTTTCAGTTTCCTCCTTCCAACCGTCTGCCAAATCATTTCAGAATACATTCTTTCATACGCCCCGGCTCTCAAGCCATTTGGAGCAAAGTCCATCACCTACTCTGGAGCTACAACATCAGCCATAATAGATGGTCTGCAGGCCGGGGAGCGCTATGTTTTCAAAATTCGTGCAGCAAACAGGAGGGGACCAGGTCCTCAATCTAAAGCCTTCAGTGTCGCCATCCCAGCAGGTGAGCACCAAGCCATGCACTGATTGCATAGTCTGCCCGTTCTTGCCTTGGTCCCAGTTATGTTAATTTTTACTGACTTAGCTTCCTCTGCACTCCTTCTAATGCCTGGGATTTTACTTTCTTAATACTGTTTCTGTCAGCTCTTTTCATCACTATATTGTCCAAAGCGAAGCTTGTAGACAAGTGTTTGTCACTCTGCAGCATGTAAAAGGACATTTTATGGACATTTTAACATCTTAAATAAATGCATACCATACTGTATTTCCTGCATGAAAACTCTATGTGCTCTTGCTATCCAAAGGCCAAAGAATACAATGATTTGGGTCTTTGGTTGCACTATTCCTGACAACTCCTGCTCTTGAAAGTTACTGAGTGACTTACTTGGATACTACTCCTTGTGTTTGCTTTTTGCTAAAAAGATGATCTTGTGGGGGCAAGAGATTTGCCAAGTTAAGTAAAAATGTGAGCCACGGCCTCAGATGTGATAACGCAGCACCGTGCCATCAGCGTGACTATGCTCTGCTGAAGATTTGGTTCCACTGATACGAAATTGCAGTCCTTGCTTTTAGATATTTGATTTTAATTGCTGTAAGTTTTACCCAAACTACAATAATTGCACATAGGTACCTTCCTACAAACCAAAACTTACTCAGCGGGACTCCACAGGCTGGTTAATACAGAAATAATTATTGTATCATATTCCTATAAGTTGTTTTGTTCTTGCTACCTGGCTGGGTTCTTTTCTTGATCAGTTTTTTGTGCTTTTCCTGTTGTGAATAAACCCCTTTTTTTTTTTTCCCCTAGCTGCTCAAGAGGATTCACTTGCTCAGCAACAAACAAATGTTCAAGATAATTCAAAGGCTAAAAAAACTGGGAATGCTGGCTCATCTCCTTCTCAGACGACTTCTGTTTCTTCGAAAGTCCAGCCATCGCTTTCCTCTAAGCAGTCGTCTGTTCGTTCACCTAATGTTAGTGATAAAAAGAGTCTTCTTTCTGAATATAAGAACAAAATCTTGACTCGAGGGGTCCTAAGTAAATCTCAGTCACCTTCTAGAAGTGCAGGAGATCTGGAACCTGATCTCCAATCCACTGAGGTGACAGACGATCGCGATTCCTCTCAAGAAGCTCCAACGATGCCACAGAAAGCCCAGGATCAGAGGAGGAATGTTAGACCCTTGTCCCCTAGTCGGCCAGTCCACCCTGTCCTTGCCTCAGGGAGGACCTCTGTTCGAACCCACACACCAGAGGTGTCGCAGCAGACAAGCACAGAGAAACATGAGCCACCAGCACTGTTACCATCGTCAGCACAGCACTCTTCTGCCTCGACGGTTCCCAAGTACACAGATAATGAAACAAAGCAACCGAGGCAAAGCAACACTAATGTGCCTTCTATAATCTCTTCCCATCCTCTGCCTGCCAAAAATAATGATCTTGCGGGTAATGTGGAAGGAAAGCCAGACCCCATGCTGGTGAAAGTGTCTTCTAAAACTTCAGAGCCTAGTCATCTGGCTTTGCCATCAAATCGGCAGTCTGCTATCTCTCATGAGGTTGTCCTAAGCCATCCCAGTAGGTCTGGCTCTCTAGGTCATTCACATCAACCCTCATCCAAATCAGCAGATTCCCGTGCTCATGATAGCCATAATGAGTTTGACAGTGAAGAAACAGAGGACAGAGCAGGACAGCCCAGTTCTAGGTCACAGCAAACAAGGCTTCCCTCAGGCTCCAGTTCTCGCACGTGGAAGGATCCAAAATCAGCTGCGGTGGCAGTCTCATCAAGGTCTGCTGTTTCTGGTCACACTTCACCTCACTCTCGCTCCTCCACCAGTGCCAAATCCACTGGGAAGGATGTTGATAAGAATTATAGGGAGGACTCCCAAAAAGCAAACCCCTTCTTTCCTTCTCTACCCTCTTCCAGGCAGTCTTCTTCAGCAATCTATTCCAAGAGAAGAAGTCCTCAGGTCGATTCTGATTCTCACCTCAGAGAGACACACGGTGAAAACTCACCCCATTCTGACTCAGAAGAGCAACAAAGTCGAGTGGCTGCTCCCGAAAAGCATTCTCTTTTGCAGTCTTCTCTTTCCAAACATAAGCCTGAAGAGCAGGACAGTCAAGAGGTAAAAGAATTGCTTGCTCAATCAAAGCCAAGTGTATCTTTGCCTAAAAAGACATTACCCTCTCATGTTCCGTTGGAGAAGGCCTCCCACTCAGAGCCTCCACAGAGGGCACAAACCAGTCCTTCCTTACTACATTCAAGGGGCCGGCGCCTCCCGTCTCATCTCTCATCCCAGAGTAATGAAGAATTTCAGGAAGATGATGATGAGGATGTAACAGAAGGCAGTGACAGGGCAAGCAGCCGCTCTGTGTTTCCAAAAGAGGTGTCCTCTTCTAGGGGATTACCTGCATCTTTCTCTCAGGGAAGCTCAAGTTCAACTCTATCCAAGCAACAGGAGCCAGGTGCTCAGGTACCTTCCTACAAACCAAAACTTACTCAGCCACGGTCCAGTTCTGCCAGTAATACAGCAGAAGACAACCAGTATAATCCAAGGTTGTCATCCACTTCAAGACAAGCTCGTCCTTCATTACCTACTCGCTCAAGGATCGCTACAGGAACAATGTCCGGAACAGAGAAAAAATACAGCCTGTTGCCTTCAAAAATGTCCAAAGCTGAACTTCCTCAAAAAGTTCCTTCCTCCTCTTCATCTAAATCTCATCAGTCAGTTTCTAATGAAGATGACGATTATTACAGTGAATATGATCAGAAAGAAGTGGAAGAGAAACCCACACCTTTGGCAGCAAAATGGTCCCCTTCTGTTTCTAGAGGTAACAAAAACACATACGATGACATTACTACCAATAAAAGGAAATCTATGGAGACTCTTCTACCTCACAAAGCAAGCTCTGAAGAGGAGGAGAAGGAAAAAACTCCAACATTAAAAGTATCGTCTCCTGAATCACCAAGAAGCTCTGCCATAACATCACGGGTTACTCAGTCCTCAAACAAGCATACTCCATCTAAACCAAGCTTTGTCTGGCCACGTTCTTCTGCATCTACCACCACACACACTGTTTCTCCAACAGTTTTTTCTTCCACTTTGTCCCCTCGCCAGCGACTACTGAACTCCAGGCTACGGAGCCCCTCCCAACGGCAATTTGTTAGACCTCCATATAGACAAGGTATCTTGTCTTTGTTGTAGTAATCTCACTGAATTGTGCTTTTCCTAAGATCAGTAGTTAGATGAAAAGTCCTCCATCAGAATGCAGGTTCAGTTGTTTCGTATAATGTATTACTTTTTATTTTGGTGGTTCTCAGGGAGCCCAGTTCTTGTGGACAATGTAATGCGGTGCCCCAGACCTTTGGTCGTGTGGCCTGAGCTGCACAGGATCCTGGAATCTACAGAGGCAATGACAGAGTTAGGTACTAAACTGAAAAAAAGGCTGTCTTTCTTACCGAGCAGTGGCTTCACTGAATGCTCACCGAAAACACATTTGTACTCAGAATATGACAACCTCTCAAGTATATTGCTCTTCATCGTATGGATTACTAAAAGGCTTTTGTAGGTTATATAGTGTTACCTTGCCCACGTCTAGGCAGTAAGGTGCTCCCTCATGCTGTCCTGGTATTCTGTGTTTTCTTTAATGAATTTTTAAGCCACCTGCCTCTTTTTTCTAAGTGACAGCTCAGGGTTGCACAGTCCTGTTGAGGACTGCTCACATCACAGTCAGGCCCTCTGATACCTTTGTGGCTGTGATTTACCCCAAATGTTAGAGGCTTGCTTTCTGGCAGAATATCTGCTGACTGAGTAGTGGAACAGAGGGTCCACTACACATCAAGGTGTGTCACCCACTGCTTCCCTGTGTCATCTGTGGAGAATCCCAGACAGTCTCAGTGACTGCACTAGGCAGAAATATCTTTTCTTCCTCCAATGTATGGACATCCGAAATAGTATTGAGTGACATGAGTGTTTTAGTAAATATGTTCTGTGCTATATGTAGATAAAAATGTTTTATTCAATGCGGCCTCACTCTTTTGCAGTGAGGACCATACAGCTGAGCTACTGTATTTGCTAAGCTTTAATCAGACTCAGAGTTGTGCAGAGGTCCACCAGCTTGCAGAGCTTTAGAATGGGAGTGGACCTTAAACAATACCGTGGATGATGAGATGTGTGGCGTGAAAGATTAACAGATTTCTCTATGGAGTTTATACTTATACCAGCTTACTGCTAGCTATGCAATTGGAAAGTTAATAGCCAAGGCGTGTTCAGTTAATATATGTCTATATTTTCGTATGTATTTTTCTGGAGGCAAGTCTCTGAGCTTGGGTGTGAAAATTGCTGTTCTTTCTGAGAGGGACCCTACAGCTCAGTGCTACTGCTTCTCCACTTCTGAGCTGAGTGTGCCTCTGTGTAGCAGTGCTTTTTCAGCTAAAGGAGAAGAGTCCTTACTTTTACAGGTTAAAAAAAAAAAACCAGGAGGTACTAAATGAGGCCAGATTTAGGTTAGATATTAGCAAGAAATTCCTCACCATAAGGGTGGTGAACCACTGGCAGAGGTTGCCCAGAGAAGCTGTGGCTGCCCCCTCCCTGGCAGTGTTGAAGGCCAGGCTGGACGGGGCTTTGAGCAAACTGGTCTGGTGGAAGGTGTCCCTGCTTGTTGCAGGGGGGTTAGAACTACATGATGATGATAAGGTCCCTTCAACCCAAACCATTCTAGAATTCTGTGATATTAGCACACCAGTCTGACAAAGGAGATTCCCCAGATGGGCTCTCAGCAGCATTTTCTCTCTACCATCTTATTACTCATTGTATCCCACAGCCTGTTTTTGCACTCTTTCCACACTCTACAGTAAGCTCCTTCAGGCAGTAGGTTTGAACCACTCATAACACGTACTCCTTTACGACAAGGGCAAAGCATTGTTTTCATTGACACTTAAATTTCAACTCATCTCATAATGATGCTTTCAGTTGTTAAATTGAGCTGGAAGAAACATGGAGATAAGTCAGGTTGAAACACAGCATTTTTTATAACATTCACCATGTATTTTATATTGCTACAGAAATTGAGAAAGACAAGTGATAACAATACAGCACTGAAATATGCTTCAGCTTTAAGGGCTCCAATTTCTCAGCAACATTAACTTATACAGTGATAGATAATGTGGTTCAGATTCATAGGTGTCTGCTTCTCACCCACTACACAGAGGAGTGACCAATACATGAAGCAGCTCACTAAAGGCTACATTTTGAAGTAGTTATGCTAGTTAAATAGTAATCTTACAGCTAACAAACTGCTGACAGCTGACTTGAAAATGCTGGACTGCCAACTGCAGTAATTCCAGAG
>Ga0181612_100600_pt1 | contig 11100 bp, 7 predicted proteins | sample HoacroProtozoa21_FD_119630 | JGI IMG/M metagenome (GOLD analysis project Ga0181612, IMG submission 119630) | Hoatzin crop microbial communities from Cojedes, Venezuel. Combined Assembly of Gp0051906, Gp0051904, Gp0051908 | reverse complement strand
CTTCCTCACATGGAATTAGCAGCAGCAGTTAACAGGCACAGGTAGGCAGGGCCACCTCTACGGCAGGGTGCAGCTTAGGGACTGGCAGCAACACTCCTCGTGGGGAGCACCTGGGAAGGGAAGGGCTGCTTTTCTTAGCATCAAAATTGAAAATTGAATCTATTGCCTAATGGAAATGAACGAGGCATTTCCACTCTTCTCCACGTCACTGTTTCAGGTTACCTACAGATTTGGAAGCATCATCCCATGTAGTGACATCTAAAGGTCCTGTGAGCATCTGTTGCTTAAAAATGAAACCTCAGAGCCTGCCACAGAATTCTACAGCTTGGGCATGTTCCTGGGACAACTCAGAGCAGCCTGTAGCCCCAGTATGATTTTTTCACACTCCTTTGATAATAAGACATTATTAGGAGTTTATTAATAATAAAGGCAGTCTTCTCATTACTGTATGGATATTGCACGCTGCACAAGGGTGGTCTCCAGCCCACAGAATTTTGTTTTTTATATCTAGAAGAGACAATAAGATGGTGTGGGCAGACAGAGACACAGGGAAGCCTCCCTGGTCAGCTGCTGCACTGGCTGCTCATTGCTGCTGTATTTTCAGTAGACATTTATAAGACAGTGAATTTTAAGGAGGGTCTTGGAAAGAGAATAATAGGGTAGTTTATTAGCCTTTTGCTCATCTCAAAACCTCAGCCAAGCTATAAGCTCTCCAGCTCTCTATACCTTCACAGATACTGAAATCATAGCCAAATGCAGGTAATTCTGGAGCAGGTTGCAGACAAGGAAGAAGTGTCCTCTCTCCTTGGACACACTGCGCTGGGGGAGTCGAGCAGAGACGACGCAGCAGATGCGACTGCGCAAAGAGGGCAAAGGAAAGCCATGGCAGCGGACAGAGCCCCATCAGCCTGGGAAGGGGAAAAGAATTACCTTTACTGACACCCAGGGACATCATGGTTCTCAGCAGCGCCTTCCTCTTCAGCTACCGTTTGAAGACAACAAGCCCCTGGAACAAAATGAAAAAGGGGAAGAGCAGATCAGTAGTTCTGATGTGAAAAACTTTGTCGTTATGTGGAAGGGAGAGGATCATAACAGTGTCACAGCCACAGAGTCTGGAGGATAGGGAGACTGTGGCATATATACTGGCGTTGTGATTCCTCCCCATGCCGTGTACCTTCAGCATCAAGGATCGGAAAAATCAAAGGAGTGTGTTCTCCACACCTGTAAGTCTTCAGATCGGCCATGACAGATGCATCCTTCCAGGCCTGGAAGGAAAGTGGTGGAAGAGACCTTTGCAAAAGTGCCCAGAGCCACTCACGTAGCACAGACCTTCTGGAGTCTACAGAACTCAGAGCAGCTGCGGCTGCTCGGGTAAACCTTGGGATTTTTGTCAGGTGGGAGTATAACACAAGGACTCTTGACAAATCTCAGCTGGCAGAGAGATCTGGCAGAGAGATCCGTTCTTCCCCCAAGACACAGCAGAGAGAACGTCCTACCGCCCGGCCCAGCAGCAAGCACCAGTACTTGCCACTGACGGCAGCCGGGCCCCTGCTTAAACAAGATGGGCAGCGAAACGACCCGAAACGGCCACAGCGAAGCAGCAAGGGGAAACTCCTGGGTGTACGACCTCGGAGATGCTCTGAGATTAGGAATTTGCAGAGCACTGTTTGTTTAGCGCTGCAGCTGAATCAAAAACAACCATATACTAAAAGTCAGGAAAAAAATTGGTTGTTTCAGAGTCTGCCAAGATAATTAAAAAAAAATTGTGTAAACAAATAAACAAACAAAAGTAAGCAAAGCCCCTCGAAACGGACCCACTGTTTTGAGACTGGTAGAACCCAGGTTAGTTCAGCACCTGATTACATGTCTATCAGAAATGTTTCTTTTCTTTTTTGACTCTCAAGTTTTTCACAGCAGCTGTGGGATGAGCCCTTGTTTCAGAGGAGAAAATCAAGGGCAACTTCCAGCTTCTACAGCCCTCCATTCCTTCCCTGCCAAAACGATCTGCTGAACCTGGATTCTTCAGTGACTATGCTATTCGTTAATAAAAATGCCCAACCCTAGTCGGGAGTCTGTGAATCTAAAATTAGGTTGTTATTATCTGCTGGTGGGCTTGTCCCTGCAATATCGCTGCGAAGCCACACGCCCATGAGGAATGCCGAGTGCTGAGCTCACAGCATTGCTTCTTGGCCAAGCCTACTCCTTCGGCTTGTCTCAGCCGAAGATCTCCCTACTGCGTATCCACTCCTCATCCAGTCTGCACTGACACTGCGAACAAGCCCTCTGCTATCACCCCAAGGCTCCCTCTCCCTTTCGCAAACACTCCCAAACATTAATTCAGCTTTCACCACAAGCAGACAGCCCACCTCTTTTCTTATCCTTCCTGGATCCCCCTTCCCAAGTGACTTTAACTGACCTTGCTATTTAGAGAGAAATGAAAACTGCAGCATTGCCCTAGATACCCACAAAGAGCCTCTAAATACTTGGGTATCTCTGTACTAAAGGTGGGAGACTTGGCTGCAGTCTGCAGGCGAGCAGCTGACGGACCCGTAATCTGGCAACTTTGGGTTAAAAAGAAATCACAGCATCTTGGACATGCGGGTCGAGAAGCCACATGGCTTCATTACCCACAGCACCTGAGCGAGGCGGATTCGCACCACGGCTGCCTTGCTAACTGCGATTCAGAGGTGCATTCGGTGCTCTCTCCTACTCATTAAATTCTTTCCTATTCCAGGACATAATAAAGCTGAAGCAAGTGGAGGATGAGAAGGGGTGGAAAAGAACTACCCCAAGAGATTGCTACGGCCCTGATGCAGGGCGAATCAGGGGCAGGAGGAGGTACAGGCTACATGCTGTCATACTATGGAGGTGTTCGGAAGCTGGAGAGCTGTTGCCTATCTAGCGGCGTAACTGAGAGGTGATTAGGCCCCCAGCACAGATCTTTTAGAGGAATAAGCTGAGGTTTAGGAGCACGTAGGAAAGCTTCTTGGGAAGGACTGGAGCAAGGGCTGGAGCTCACGGAGGTGCAGGACTCAGCTCCGCTCCCAGTCACGCACCGTAGCTGTGCCTGGCACGTACTGCAGGCATCGCAGGCCAGCCCGGCAAGAAACAACCTCTCCATTTATTGCTTAAACAGAAACTTCGCTTCTTACTCACCCAGCTCCCCTAACAAATACACCCAAAAGGAAGGGAAGCCACAAAGGGCGGCACTCAGCATGTGTATAAAGATGTGCCAGAACCTACACACTGGCCAAGCCTTCTCCTCTGGCGCTGCCTTCCCTCCTCCCGGCTCGCATCACCCTGGGAGGGGCCGCAGCAAACACTGTCCTGCTCCACTGATATTTCTGGCTCGACAAACAGGCGTTGGAACACAGCGGTGCTGCTCACTGGGCTCGGCTTCGGGGGACTGGCGCATGGTTTCTGCCAGCCTGCTTTCTCCAGCTATGAGCCAGGGCACGGCAGCAGCCCGCTGGCTGCAGGCCTGGCCGTGGCAGCGTCGGATGCTGTGCCTGCGCAGCGAGACCGACCGGGATGTCCCTGCTGGGGCTCGGAGCCGGCTGTCCTGCCCCACACCATAACAGAGCAGTCCAGCAGGAAGCTTTCAGCAAACCTTCTGTGACAGGCGCAGAGGGGTGCACAGGCCCTTCCCTTCTGCGAGAGGTGGAGAGGAGTCCGCTCTTGGCTTCCTTACAACATCGTTTCCTCTTTCATTAATGAAGGCTCTCAAGTGGCTGTTTTCACCTTTCACCTGAGGATCAAGGCAACACAGCCTAAACAAGATCACCAGAAGCTGAGTGTGAGTGGGCTCAGCAAGAAAAGAGCAACTCAAGCACCCTATTTCTTGCCCATATTTTTTAATTACCTGCTGTCGGCTCCTGCTGGACGGAGGATACTGGGCTGGGTAAAGTTCTGGCCTGATCTTTTGCCTGCTTAGCGCCTGCTCAGTGACTAGAACATTAAAATCAACCCAGGTTATACCATGAATCCTGCAGTTAGGATAACTCAGCATTTCTCGGATGAGGAATGAAAGCGCATTTTCTTGTTTTAACGCTAGCTGGCAGTGATACCTGGCAGACAAACCGACACCTACGGATGCTGAGATAGTAGCTGTGATGAAGAAACAGGAAACAAAAGAGAGACATGGGATCCACTAACCCAAACCAAAGACAGACAGATCAGCAAACCGCTGTCAGGAAAAACGCTCACATCTTCCTCGTCCCTGTATTTGTCCATGTTTCGATATTCCAGCAGTTGGTGGGTAGAATAAGGAACGGCAGACATGGCTTCCCGAGCTGCACCAGGCTGCAGTGGGCCCACAGCCCAGCCTGAGTACTCAAACCGTACGGCTGTGCGGGAAGCAGCACAGGATTTACGGGGCCGGAGAGGATTAGCAAGAGGGTGTCTGGCTCTAGAGCACCGATACAATGCTCCTGGGAAAGACAGCGCTGCTCACTGCTTCATGGACTGCTCAGAGACTGAAACAGCTTCCCCTCCTCAGCAAAATTTCAGTTTAGGCTTCAACACGTGCTACAGGACCTCAAAACAATTTTCAAAGCATTTTTGCCTGTATATTCAAATTTTTGTGAGTCTGCAGTGCAGTAAACCCAAAGACCTCAGTTCTAGATTTGGAGGGGGTGTGTTCAGCTGGCAACACTTGCCTACCATTATTCCCACGAACGGTTGTGACAAGCCAACACAGAGCCCTTCCGAAATCTTCCTGACCAAAATGTTGCTAGGGAACGCATTTCTTAAAAAAAAAAAATGCTTTTCTGCTACTGGAACCTCCATTTGTGATGTTAAGTTACAAGGGCAAAAAGTGGTTTTGTTGGTGTAGCTTATTTGGGAATTATTAGCTACAGCCATAGGATACAACAATTTCATCTATCGGTACAAATGCACTTGCCTAGTGCTGGAACAGGCTGCAGCTGATCCCAACAGCTCTACTTCCACCTGGAGAACGAGAACATCACCTGCCACCTGAATGAAGCTTGGAGATCTGAGCTCAGCAGGCGAGAGGAAAACATTGATACCCGACAAACTTCCCACGGCCTGCAATTCCTCAGTTCTGAGCATCTCCAAGAGTTTCAACACAAGTGCTTTTTCTCCCAGTGGGTTAAGTCCAAGGCTTCACTGGAGTGGGTAGCATTGCTGGAGGCTTTACCATCCAAAGCAGCGTTCCACCTTGTGAGAGTCCTTTAGAAGCTGGGAGCATGGCCCATGAGTTCGGGAGCAAAGAAAAACCTCTCAGCTTGTTTGGAAACCCTCCAGCAGTGCTGAGGGACATCTGTGAATCTCTGGAGCTGGCTGTGAGCATAGTCTCCAGCTGCGCACCACTGCAGCTATTTTTCCAGGACAGATCCTCAAAAAAGCCCCAGAAGAAACCCCTTCCTCTAGGCAAGATGCCAGAGCCATGCTGTTCCCTGGCTTCCTCTTGTCAACACAGGTCAAACATTTGCCCAGCACCTGGCACTGGTGGCAAAATGAGAGATACCAGGGAAGAAAGCAGTTCAGGTGACTCGACCTGGCCCAAAAGTGATGCTTCAGGACAGGAAACACGGCAGTGGATCCCTCTGTGGTTTGGGCTCCCCAGGTCCCCACGCCTACAGCATCCTATTGCTGACAGAGCAGTCTGCACGCACAGGAGCTTCCAGACCTGTAGCATCACAGAAATGCGTGTAGCACTGGAGAGGAGCACGACAGCAAACAGCTCTTCCTCTTTTACTGGCCTGCAAAGGCGGCTGTCCCCTGAAAACCTCTGGGGTCCTTATCTCCGTTCACCACCAAGCAGGTCCCAGATTTTGAGGCTCTGGGTGAAAGAGAAACAGGTACAGCCAAAGAGTTTGTAACCTTTCCCACTCCTGTCCCCACAGAGCCCCCAGCCTTCTCTGTCCCACAGTCCTCTCTCCATCTCTCCACCACTGCAGAATCCCATTTTCTCTCTTTTTTTTTTTTTTTTTTTTTAAAACCCTATCCACACTGATTAATCGCCTGTTTCCAAACACACAGCAGCAAACTTTCGTCACCGTGCTTACAAAATGTGGAGGTCTCCACTTCTCATGGGGAGAAAAACCTCTTCTGCCTCAGACTAGATCCACTGCTTCCTTCTTGCCTTCTAGTTAGCAAACCAGCTCTGCTGGGCTGGACCTTTTGGTCCTCTGTTTATTCATTGCCTAATACAAAATGCTTCTGCTGTGTGACTAGGAACACCTCCATTATAACAGGACACGTGGTAAGTCACCAAGTCACTCAGGTTTAGATACCAAGCAGAGTTGTTCAGGAATATGTATTTTCTTCCAAACATTCACTACAAATATAAAATCTGAGGGGGGAAAAAAAAAAAATCCATTTAAATGAAAATCCCCGTTCCCTCCCTATTTATAGAGAAGGTTTTCCTTTCAGATGTCCAGTGGGAGCCCTGTGGAGCCAACTGCCTCCTATTAAGTGTCTGCACACCACCAGTGCGAGAGGCCCTTGATCCTAATTGGCACCCTTGGGTGCCATCGTTATGTAAATGAGCAATAACCCTTCTGCACTTCCTGATCCAAACAGTTATCGCAGGCTCTGTTGCACCGTTAAGCATAGCCCAGTTTACCCCGCAATGGCTGCGCTTCGAAGGACGTTTCCCCTAACACAGTCTCCCTGGACGACCCCACAGAGCTGCCTCGGGCTGGATGCCTGCAAAGCGCCCTGCGGTCCCGCAGTAAGTACCAGACTGGCTTTGCAAACCACCAGCTCCGAGAGGCAATCCCCCTCCGCAAACAGTCACAGGAGGTAAGTCAGAGACCGATTTCCACGTAGACAGAGTCCTGGCACTGGGGCTTACAGGAAGCTGCGGTGTACAGTAGTTGGGCTTTCATCTGCACAGCGAGAGAGACGGGACCGAAGTGAACTTGTGAGCACGACCTGCTAGAGAGACATCAAACAAGCAGTAAAAAAAAAACCCCAGAAACCCCACATACTGACCATGGTGCCTAAACGTGCCTGTTGGCGTGACTCCTTGCTCAGCAGGGCCAGCTGGGCACCGCGACAGGCAGCATGTCAGGCACAGCTACGTCCATCCATCACCTACCTGTCACAGACAAAGCCTAGGGAAAACTTCCCGGTAGCACGAGGGACGGAATTCAGTTCCTCCTGCACCTTCTCCCAGACTTCTTCTGAGCTAAAATAATTATGATTTCCTCTGTTTTAAAAAGCCTGTGACTCACAGAGCCATGTGTACTGTCCAAGCAAAGCACAACAGGGTGCAAATTCCAATACCACCTGCCTTCCAAACAGTTCACAGCGATGCCTGGGGTTACAGACACCGCGACACATGCAGCGTGCAGACATTCAGACCAAGAACACACATGCTGAATCCTTTCTATGGCTGAACCTGTAGCTAGGCATAAATACTTTACACTTTTTCTGTTCTATGTACTTCCTCTCTCTGTGGACTCAGTGGAGTCACTGTACCTTGGTATTTCGGCACACGCAGCTCTGAATGGATGTTTCAGATGGTACACAACACTGGGACTTGTGTTCTTCCAGCAAGCATTAAGAATAATATTTGGAGAGTGTTTCGGTTTTGTGGTTTTTTCTCAAAAAAATAAATAGTTTCGAATAAAAAACCAGACTGGTAAAAACGTGCTGATTTCACCACACTTTTTACCTTAACCCAAAACGCAGATGTAAGCGCTTTACCCACAGGAACACAGGGCTCTGGGAGAAACCCCTTAGCTGGGAACAGCGCAGGAAACCAGGGGAAGCTCCAAGAGCTGTCACAGCAAGCCCCAGCCCCAGCGACGCTGGACACGGGGGTTAACAACACCTGCAGCCACGAGAAACAAACCCACCTCGCTGCAAAAGACCCCTCACGGGCCGAATCAAACCAGCAACTGAAGTTCTGCAGAAATAGCTCCACAAACTCCCGTCTGCGTAACAAGGTTTAATGGGAGGTAACAGAATCAAAGCGATTCTGTTTCCCAGGATAAATGCCTACAGGAGTTTTCATCTTCTGATCCTTAAAACCCGCAGGGTCCTACGGACAGCTTACAAGAACAAGCCTTTATGGAAAGCAGATCTGGAAAGGCTACAGCCAAGATGTTTAGACCCCAAGCAGAAGTGGAAAAAGCTCAGGGGAAAAATAAAATCCCACAGGGTCACACCCTAAGGAAGGGAAGAGCCCCGAGCTGTTCAGTGAGTGACTGGGAGCCTGTCACAGAGGCAGCACCACTGTTATAATAGGGGTTAACTCCTGACTGCCTTAGCCCAGGGAAAAGGAAAACCAAGTCCCCAGGTGCCACCCGAATCTATTTAATAAAGAGGATAAAAGAAGAGGCCAACGCACTGCGTGGTGCCGCACGCAGCCCGAAGAAAACACCTGGCTCTTTGTTGAGAGGCGCTGACGTGGCCGGTGTCTCGGCTCCCGGAGCTGGTGTCCTGCAGGGCTGGTGTCCTGCACAAAGGCATCCTCGAAGGGTCCCGACTCCTGCCCCGCTGCTGGCGTGTAGGGAGGGGGCATTCGTCTCCCCTCTCCGTACTCTGCTTTTTCAGTGTAGCAGCACAAGGTTAGGAGGAGCGGGAAATCGGGGGGTTAGGGGCTTACTCCTTTCTCAGGCGTCATTAAGGAGCAGGCAAAAGATGGAGGATTTCCGATTCGCTGAGCGCTTCCAGCACAGAAGAAGGTTGTTCTGGTTCGACGTGAGAACACAGCTTGCAGCAAATGGAAAAATTCAGGCGAGATCACAACTAAATCCTTTGGCTGATTTGTCATACGTTACGCTGCTATATATGTTTTAAACAAAATTAAATTAAAATTGAGGGGAAAACCCACATTGTTTCAAAAGATGAAAGTGTTTCATTACAAAAGGCTTATGTTAGCCTTTTGTTTCAGGTTTTAACTTCTTTTTTCTCGGGAACAAAAACTTAGTGAAACCTGCAAGTATTTTTGAAAGGATTCAGTGTTGCTAAGTCTGCAATAAAAAAAGAGATTGTGCAAGTCTAACCACAGAGCTGTATCAGGTTCATCACCGTGAGTCCAAGCTCCCCAGGCAAAGCAGCTGCCAGCTACAGCCTCCCCAGAGAACTCCCAATGTCTCCTTTAACACAATGCTATTCTAAAAAGCAACCCAAAAGCCCCCGAGAAGACCCTTCCCCGATTAAAATTCACCAAATGCTCCATCCACAGCCCAAGCTTTGAATCCAGGGTGTATCTTCACGTGATCCTGAGGACGTACCTGCTGCAGTGCAGCTGGCCTCCGCTCTGCTCCTCCGATGGATGCGTCTCCCTGCCACCCTCTGCTCCGAGGCAGGAGGAGAAGCTTTATCCTCGCTACAGGAGGGTGGTTTCCCTCCCAGCTGCTGCCTGGGAGCTGCACGTCGTGGGAGTGTTTTGCAGGAATTCCCAGTGGTGGCCTGCCTGTGGCCTCATTAGTGGTGACATCCCGCCCCGGGAGCGGAGTTGGGACAATCTGTTGCAACTTAGATCTTCTGTACCTGCTTCACACCCAGCAGGGGATGCCAGGTGAGCAGAGGGGCAAGCGTGGGCCATCCAACCCTTTATCTCAGCGTACAGGTCCAAAATGGGATCCTGCTAAAACAGGACAGGTAGACAGCTCTGCCCTTCCAAACCTTCCACCTTGCCCTCTTGGCTTGCTGCAGGCTTCTCCACTCCACGTTCATCTCTGGTGTGCTCCTCAGCCCCGAAACCACTGTCATCTCTTTCATCTGTCATCTCCTCGTTTCCCAGACCTGTCCTTCCCTCTTCTGGATCTGCCCACGACCAAGATGAAGATAAGCTGGCACCTTACTGAGGCTCTGACTTCACGGGATGTTTCCAGCGTGGATCACAACAGCAGAGAAACGGGGTCAGCTGGAACTGCCACCAAAGTCTTGGTCTTACAAGGGGGAAAAGCAACACGCTGGCCACTGGACACAGCAATTTTTAAACTGATCCCCTGCCCCCAAGTTCTCATGAGCCCTTTATGAGTCAGGATCTGACCAGCTTCCAGGCAATTAAACCCACACTGGCCCTCCCCTCCCTGCGATAGCAGGTCTCAGGTATGCAGCACAGGCGGAGCTACGTGCTGGGTACGCCAGCGAAGGTGAGGTTGCTCATCTGAGTGACAGCGCTGGGAGAACCTCTGTTGATAAGCTGGGTTTCCTCCTCCATCAGCTACACGGGGCTGATTTCAGGGAGCAGCAGGGAGGAATTTGGCCCAGTTATGACAGTTTACAACCTCCTTGGTTCTGCAGAGCACTGCACAAGTCAGAGGGATCTCCAGGCCTGCCCCCCTCACCCCCTCCTGCTTCTCCCTACAGCCCTTCCCTATAAACAGCATCAAGGTATAGGAAACCAGCTGGCCATCCCTGGGCGATGTGAACACGTGACAGCTATATGCTGGATGCTCCTTCTGATATTTGAAATCATCTGTGATTTACAGTCCAGCTCAGCTTCGTGTTTCTAGTATAATATGGCCAAAACACTCTCACTCCTCAACCGGCACACTGGCTGGTTGCAACCTGTGCTCAGCTCTCAGAGCAGCCTCTGGGATGTGACGCCAGGACTTCCCAGGCAACAGAAGACCCATAAAAATGGGTGCTATGATGGCTGAATTCCTGCTGACAAAGCATCCAACATGAGCACCCCAGCACAAGAAATAAATGTTCTGCCTGCGCAGGACCAAAATCCTCTTAGACTGCAACCCGAGACTGCATGCTTCAAATGGAGCTGCGAGATAAATCCACGCGGACTACTGAGACAAAAGCCCTGATTTTCAAAGGCGCGGAGCACCACCAAGACCCTACACAAGCATGGCCCTGGAGATCACACACAGCTTGTGTTCACCTCTGGCAACGTCTGGGGTGCACAAGGAGCTCTGCGACAGGCAGAGAGCCCTCGCTTCGGAGTCCACCTGCGGACCGCAGGCAGGAGGGGCACGGTGCCTGCTGAGACGCTGCCTCCCACTGAAGACACCGACTCTGAAGATCCTCATCACGTGAATGAAAGCAATTACAAGCTATTTAATAAGGAAAGGGGAGCTGAAACCTTGTTTAGATTTCAATCTTCAGGGTGTGTCTGTCTGCGGGCAGCCAGCCAGCTCCGCTCTCCCTCTGCACGCT
>Ga0181612_182582_pt1 | contig 11101 bp, 4 predicted proteins | sample HoacroProtozoa21_FD_119630 | JGI IMG/M metagenome (GOLD analysis project Ga0181612, IMG submission 119630) | Hoatzin crop microbial communities from Cojedes, Venezuel. Combined Assembly of Gp0051906, Gp0051904, Gp0051908 | reverse complement strand
CAGGTTGCTGTAGGTGACCCTGCTTCGGCAGGAGGGTTGGACTAGATGACCCACAGAGGTCTCTTCCAACCCCTACCATTCTGTGATTCTGTGACTATCTCGCTGCATTTTAGGCTGTATTTTACACAAATTCAAAATATAATTGAAGAAACTATGAAGAGCCATTCAGAAAGAAGACATGCTTAATAACTCTTCATTTCTACCTTTTGCGTCACAGACTTTGAATGTTATGAAACCATTGAGCAAACACAGCAAATTACAATGTTAAAAGAAAGTATTAGTGTGGAGCTGCTGTTTAATCTGAAGTGTTCCTTCATAGGCCTTATGGTGCACAACATCTGCATCATCTGTAAGGCTAGTGCATATGGTATGGGACTGCTAGGACTTCAGCTACAGCTTCTCACCTTTCAGAAAGGGAACAGAACAGCCAAATACATAATCCTGTACAATATAAAAGCACATTTGACACCACAGACTGCTATAAAGTCTGACTGGAGGCCAGGAACTAGCAGCACACCCTAGGGTCAATACTGGCTCCAGTCCTGTTTAACATCTTCATAATGATCTGGGTGATGGGACAGAGCACACCCTCATCGAATTTACTGATGACAAAACTGGGAGGAGCGGCCAATACAACAGAGGGTCATGCTGCCATCCAGAGGGGCCTTGACAGGCTGGAGAAGTAGGCTGACAAGAACCTCATGAAGTTAAACAAGAAGTGCAAAGTCCTGCATCTGGGGAAGAACAACCCCATGCACCAGCACATACTGGGACTGGTCATCTGGAAAGTACCTTGGCAGAAAAGGTCCTGGGGTCCTGGTGGACATCAAGTTGAAGGTGAGCTAACATGGTGCCCCTACCACAAAGAAGGTTAAGAATATCCTGGGCTGCATTAGCTAAAGCATTGCTAGCAGGTCAAGGCAGGTGTTAGTTCCCCTTTATAGAGTACTACTGAGGCTACACCTGGAATTCCATATCCAGGGTCTGGGCTTCTCAGTACAAGAGATTCAGAGCTACTTGCAAGTATCAATCAGCCATTAAAATAATTAAGGGACTTCAGTATTTCTCATACAAGGAAAGGCTGAGAGAGCTGGGACTGCTAAGCCTAGAAAAGACTTGTGGAGGATCTTATTAATGTATACAAATGCCTAAAGGAAAGGTGTAAAGAAGATGGAGCCAGGCTCTTTTCAGCGGTAGCCAGTGACAGGACCCGAGGCAATGGGCATAAACTGGAAGACAGGAGGTGCTGGCCGAAGATCAGGAAGCACTTTTAGTGTAAGGGTGACTGAGCACTGGCATAGGTTTCCCAGAGAGGTTGTGGAGTCTCCATCCTTGGAGATACTCAAAAGCCATCTGGACAAAGTCCTGGACACAGCTCGAGCAGAGGAGCTGAACACTGACTTCCAGAGGTCCCATCCAACCTCATCCATTCATATTAAAGAAGGGCTTGCACAGATATTCAGTACAGTCACATCTATTAATATCAGCTTTTGAAAAACTACAAAAAACACAGCAAGACTATAGTCTTTCTACATACATTGTCCTGCTACACTACCTTCTACTAGCTCAGTTCAGTCTTGTTCAATAGGCTACCCACCAAGAAACAGTAAATAGATCACCTTTACCATACATTAAACACTCAAAGCCAGACCTATGAGGATAAAGAAAAAAGGCTTGTATAGCCTCAGAAAAATTTCCAATGTTTCAGCCTCTATACAGAAAGCTCTATTATTTTTATAAAACATCAGAACTTCTCTTATTAAGCTGCCTCTTCATGCTAGGAGGAGCATCATGACTAAGCATGCACAGAATTATGATGCAGTCACATTGAAGTACCTCACTTCTAGTGACATCTTAGTCCTTTCAGTAGGAAAGGAAATTTAGACAGCAAGGCATAGATCTTAAACCACTGGGTCTTCTAAACAAGATCTCTGTAATATTTTATTCTTCTGCAGATCAAAAGACATATTTTTCTAAACACTTAACTCTTTTACATTTATAGGTGCTGACACTCGGTAGGATCATGAAGTTCATCATGCATAACAGTGGGGCATCCATCTAATACATAGATAGGAGAAAATGGATTTACAAGAACATTTGACAAAGGTTAAAGAAGCAATGAGAATCCTTCTGTCACGTAGTCCCCAAAATTACTTTCTTATGCATTGAGACTGATGGCAGATAAATTGAAAACGTGTAAATACAATACAGATTCTATACAGTGTATAGCTATAGCCTGATTTCCAGAGGTCAGAGCTGAAGGACCACAGTAATCCTTTCTGTATCAAGGATTCTATTTCAGTTGCCACAGCTGAGCAATGTCTAAGATCACTTAAAATGAAAAAGCCAGTTTCCAGTTTCAGAATTTTTCTCCACATTTTTCTACCAGTGTTATGGTGAGCTTGCCTTTATATTCCTCACTTAACAAAAGTGGTATTCTACATAAATTATTCACAATCTATCCTCAGTCCCTCCGATTCTGTAATTTATTCTGAAAGTCCAAGTCAGTAACAAAGCTGCATTTCTCTATAGGCCCAGACTTTGGAATACAAACAGCTGCTTTAGCTTACTTCTCCCCATGAGGAACAATCAGCTGTTCTTTTCTGGAGTTAAAATTCCCATCCTGATTCGGTTCTGTGCTCCACTCTCAATGATATTGCTACTCTTCCTTTCACAGCTGCCTTACCATGTACACATCTGCTTTGGGAAAAACGAAGCAGAGGGAAATCTCGCATCAAAGACAGACAACAGCACCTAAAATGGTTGCATTTGCCAAGTAAAATATTTTAATTGGATTATATAAAGCAGAACAGGTATGAAACATACATTTAACAGATCTGATCATTGTACATAATGTAGCTACAAAGAATGAACACACTTAAAATATTAAAGCAGCCCATCAACCCACCAGTGAGTTTTCTCTCCTTACCTCATTCCAGTTACTCTCTCTGAAAAGGAGGAAAGGGAAAAAATCCCACTCCTACCTCCCAAGAGAAGTGTTTGGTTATGTTTCCAATGGGTAAACCAGTTCATTTTAGGTGTTAAAACAAAACACAAAGAAAATGCAAAGGAAAATAAAACTAAGCAGACAGAGGTGAAGAAAAAAAAAATAATTTCTCACTTTTGAGAGCTCAGGGGTTCAAATGTCTATACAAGACTTGGATGCAATTCATCTCTTCACCTGAGAGCTGAACTCACCTCTTAGGATAGCTGGAAGGTTGTTCTAATTCAAAGACTACGGGATATGCTAATGTTAAGTGTACTAGAACTGTTCCATCTTGTGCACATAACTACTTACTGGAGAAGGATGAACAAAAAAAAAAAAATCACCAAGAATGTCTATCTTGTTCTTTGTATCATTGCCTAAGCATTTTACAGCAACAGCAAGAACTCTACAGAAAAGACTAGAGAAGGCTGCCTGCAGAGGGGTCTTGCAAGCTTCATCTTTGTGGTAGATGTACTCTTCAGACAGCAAAACCTCTGCCTTCAGTGTGAATCTGTGTTATTGTTCTTCTAAGTGGGCCATTTGACAGTTCACACTGTTGGAAGGGTTCTTGTTATCCCAGCTCTCATGCCAAGATCTTTCTTGTGTCTATGTCAAAGCTCTTGACTTCAAAATACGTTTTTCTTTTACTACATGTTATGCAGTAGGATAAGGTGCAAGTCTGATTTTCAGAGAAAAGTCTTAAGTACTTGCATGATTCTTCTACAGGGAATAAGAAAACCTTATGATTTAAGCAGATAATGTTATTCTCATCCATCATTTATTTCATCCCACTATGAACAGAAATAAGATGCATGAAAATACTCTAAATACAGGTATTTTATACAATGTGGTGTCAGCTATACCTGGAGTGATTCTTACTGAAACTGTGCAGGTGAAGATTATCAGGTGACATAGATAATTCTGTGTTGCTCTATGAGTTAGGGATCACAATAAGCTTTTCTCAAACCCATGCCTCATTCATAGTGCAAATAAGTTTTATCATATCTCAGCTTTCATTTTTACACTTGAAAATTCAAAGTTGCTTCTACTCGCATTAAAGCCATGACAGAAGTCCCATACAGTTGACCATCTCTCAGATGAGAGGATCTCTTCCTGGACTGCCCCTTTTAGGGGGTTTAAGTGTAAATAGAGCTCTTAAATAGAAAACCAAGGGAAATTAATGTTATTAATTCTTTTACCTAGCTATCAATCCTATAAGAAAAGCAAAAAATATCTAATTTTCTTTCAGAAAAACTTCTAGAAACCTTTAGCCAATTAAAGCAAACTAATCCAAAACTGTCAGTCAGCATATGCTATCAACATATGATCAGCTACTTAATTTTACCTGAGCACTACCTCCACCAACAGATCTCGCATTTAACTTTGAGTGTCAGTAACAGGAGCAGGAGAACTGCTACAGAGTAGAAATTCTTTCAGGCAGGAACTAGGTGGCATCTCTTACTCATGCAGTGCTCAGTATATAGAGTACATGTTCCCCACTGTCCACAGTCAGATAAAATTATAATGAAGCTGTGCAATCACGTTCAAACTATGTCAAATAACACTTGCTCCACTTAAAAAAAAATAAAATACTCACTTCGCTGCCTTTTTAAGTGTCAATGAAATATCATCTTCCCTCTCTGCTTTTGCTATAATACCATCATCTAACTTGCAGAACCATACAACTCCGTGTCCAATACATGTCAATGTAAAGTCCTAACCGATGCCTTACCTTCAAGGCTTAGGGTCTTCAACATGTGTCCACGCTGAAAAACTGCATCTGGACAACAAATACAATATTCTTGCCAAACACTACGCAGAAATTCATAAGACTTTAGTGGAAAACATCCAGTACTAACAATTCAAATCCAAGTAGCTGATTTCAGGAGATGAATTATATCCAACCTAGAAGTTTCACTAATTGGAAACCCCTCTCACTGCCTCAAAGGAAAAAAAGGAAAATTAAGATGCTTTGTGTAGCATTCTGGTCAAAAATCCTAAATAAGGCAATCATTAATTGACTTTTTGACTCAGACACCTCTGAATTATATCTATACAACATATATATACACACAACAGAATAAAGACTGAGTATTTTTAGGGCAGAAAGAGCTATTGTTTTATTTCCTTAAAAAAATTAGAAAATCATGTAAATACTAAAGTTAACTTGAAAGGATGCACCAGTAAGTGTATTTAGCAAATATGTAGCTTGGACTGAATGTGTGTGATACTGAAAGCTTGTTTTACTACATCATCACTAAAGTCCTTGTCCAGAGTTATTAATTAAAAAGTAACCAGTTCAAATAAGGATAATTCAGACTTGACTACCTCTTTCCTTAACCCTTGGCAGACCCCACCTCTCTACACACATGCTTGCAGACCAGTATAACTGACCCAGCTTGTAGCCATGCCCCCCAATTCAAGGTGCATTTGTGTCACTGAAGCTCTGCCCTCTAAGTTACTCTTCAGAGCACTCAGTTTCATGCTCTGCAATCACAAGGACAAGAATCTTTCATTAAAAAAATAGGGTAATAACTCATGAGCCCTGGAGTCTGGGACATAGCCAGAGATCTGTAATATGGGTTAACATCTGACCAAACTGCAAAAATAATTGCTTCTTCTCCTGTACAGTACATTCCTTCCCCGTGTGACCTGGAACATGTGCCACTAGTGACAGACCTCTCCTCTAAGAGTACTACGGTAATTCAGCTTTGCCATAACCTTTAGAAAAAAAAAATCCCATAGCTTTATATAATGCTTATTCCAGACTTTATGTGTTATTATGACACTGAATTCTAGATGAAGAAAATAGTCCCTAAAGCACAAACATATTTAAAAACTGACACTACCACCACAAGAAGTTAGGTACAGTTATTTGTTTGGGCAACTAAGAAAGTAGCAGCACCACAGTCCTCCTTTGGCTACTGGCAGAAATTTTCACCTATGACTACACATGCAAAGAACAGCAAGCCATGCCAAACAGGACCTGAAGCATAGCATTTAGCAATTCATATCCTATATCCCATATCAGTAAAATGACAGTATGGGTTATCCTGAAGTAATGGTGTATTTCTAAAAATTTTCCAGAACAACATCATCTTGTTTTGGGTTCCCTCACACATCCTGCATTATAGAAAAATGTACTTGAAACTCACAATGTTCAGCTGGAGAATACTCACAGTTTGGGTTCTAATAAACTTTGAACAAAGTATAAACAGAAATACTTGACCTTTCATTTTTTGCACCCTCACTACTTCATTTTTCAGCTCTGTATCTAAGCCAATATGCACATTGCATACAAACTTTAAGGCCTTATATTCATTCAATGAAAAATATGATTACTTAAGGATGAGAAACAAGCAAAATAGAAATCTGCCAATCAGGTACTTTTAAGATCTTAATCTGAAAAGTAGTGCTATATAGTCACAAAATGGTAACATGGGTGTACTCTGCTAGGATCAAGCATGATTATGTCATCTGCTTGCCTTCCGTCACAGATCTAGAGGAATGGCTACAAAGAAGTCTCCTTCACCTGTCTGAGGGCAGCAGAACCCTTGCTGCTTACTCAGAGGAAAGACAGGCACTTGTGACTAGGGTCTCTCTCAAGAGGAAACTGCTCTTTGGAAAGGAGAATAAGAGGATGTTACTACTTACTATACCACCACCAATATTCGAACTTCTACCCTGTATCTGACTGGAATTGTGACAGAATGCTGTAAATTCAATTCCAGTAACTGCTCCTGTACTCATTTACTAAGTCTATAGATGCAGTCATATGACATGGTCCTGACAAATGTAACTTTAGCAGCAGTTTTTGGAGGATATTGTCAAGTGCAAGAAATCCACATGGAAGTACATGGACAGAGACAAAGAAAGAAATAGGTATGTCACTCCCAGAACTCCCAGCTTGTACAAGTTGAACACTCACTTACTTTTAAGCCACTGAGTGTTTTGATGTTTCTAAAACAGGTGAAAAAATGGGATAAAGAGCTAGACAAGAGTCAGATGCTACACGTAAGACAAAGAATAAAATAGAATGTTTCTTGTCCTACACTTATTGAAAAGACCTCCCCTTTTAAAGTAACCCGTCTATACTGCTCAGCGAGTTGTTTTTTTCTTTAGATCCCTGAATATTGCGATACAGTCCACTGTGCTGAAAACCACTTTCCAAAAATGAGAGCGCTTGCCAATAAATCACAACTGTTTTACCATATGCCACATTGTTCTGCCAAGTATCACCAGCCTGTTCTACTTTTAAGCAAATTTCATTATAACATAGCTCAGAGCAATGTTCATTAAAAAGTATACCGAAAAATGTCAAGTTGTTTTTATATTAAAAATGTGACTTTGTTTTCCATGAAGATTTCAGACTGGTATTTATTGAAGTGAAAAATTTGAGAAAGCTCACCTCAAACTCACCATTCACTTCTGGGACCAAGTGACAGCCCTGTCATCAGCTTCATCACACATCACACACTAATATCGATAGTTACTTTGAGGATTGTTCGTTTCCCAGCTCCCCAGCAAGATCTCCGATCTAAGCAGACTCATTAAACACCCTCCTTGTTTGTGCTATTATACAGGAGTTAATGATACAGCTGTCTTTTTGGATAACTTTGAATATGTGTGTGTTCACCCTTTCATATTACAGAGGCTCACTCCACTCAGTTCTAAGAGTCTTGTAAGAAGTTAAGCCCCTTCAGATTTTTATTTCATGAGCATGTGAAGCTCAGCACCAGGGTTTCCATAAAACAGCTGACAAGTCTTTAACTGATGAACTGTTCAAAAACTAGTCCAAATGCTGACCTGATTTAAACTCTGATCTCACTGGACTCACGGGGTAGGGAAAGTATGCAAATCAACCCAAAATCTGGCTTTGGATTCTCTTTGATTTCTTTTACCCAGAAATAGATCAGCTCATCATGTTTCTACATTTTAGCTTGATGAGTCACTGCTAAACCTACCACAAGCTAAAAAAAAAAACCACTAGCTTTCCATTAGAAAAATAGTTATTTCTTTCATTTACTTGCATCCAATATTCGTCACATCCAACAGTCGATCAAAAAACATGCCTCCTTCCCAGTACTGTTACAGTTTTAGTGGACATGTAATGAATATTGTGAACTTCTCTCAAAGTAAAATTCTCAAGATTAAAAAAGGTCACAATCAATTTGTGTTTACAGCATATGAATCACAGTACAGAAGCAATACATGTCATAGTAGCTTTCTTTTGAGAAATCAGATTTTCATCAGATGCCAAAATATGATTTAAAGGTTCCACATATTTTGGTCAGCTCTTATTTGAAAATTACATTATAACGCATGTCAACTGCTGTCTAGCAGTTACTTCCTGTCACTGTTCATCCAGAAAAATAGTAATAAAATTCATCACCACAGTACAGCCTCTGAAAAACCAGGTAGTTCTAGGAACGTGCTATGTAACTGATGTCTAAAAATCAATTTTTGTGAATGTACAAGACTACTTGCATTTCCTTTTCATTGTAGTGTCTATTTTCATATGTACTCTCTCACCTGCCCTTCTATAGTAGTAGAGAATTTCTAAAAGCCTTTCTGTTCTAGACCCATAGTTTTCTTTTCCTGGGCGTTTTCATGGTTATTGCCTCCTCCTTGCAGAGTTTTAGTTCAGTTAGCCAAACTTCGACCAAAACCTGTTACCATTCTTCTTTTAAGGGATGCATTAAAATTAATAAAGTTTTAAGGAAAGACGCCGTATCTGTTCAGCCTGTCAGTCAGCCTTTGTCTCCATCCTCTCCTTTTTCAACCTCCTTTTTCAACCTTTTTCAAATCAGTCTCAACAAGAACACTTATGGAGAACGACCTTTAAAACAGCTCTTTTATCCTCCACTGATGAAAAAGCCAAGCAGATAATTTTAGTGTGTTGTTATAATGAAGTCTCATTGTGATTTGTATTGAAACACTACTAAAGTACAAATTAGGCTGTTTAGTCAAAGACCACAGTTTTTTGTAAAACTTCCTCTCATTCCAGCCAACTAACTACTTTTATGTGCGTATACAGATACATAGATATGAAAGTATGCATCTTTTGAGTTAGTTGAACATTGTTTCTTGGCAAAATCCAACTAAACTTTCAAGGAAATACAAAACAGTTTTAAAATCTGTATTCAGTCAAAAAAAAAAGTAGCTGATAAAAGGCAGATTTATGGTTGTTTCTCTATCCATAATTCAGCATGTTTCCCATCTTAAACTGAATGAATCCTCAGCAATGCAGATATTAAACTGCCAGTAACCACAGGGTCTAGTTGCCTAGAAACAGGCCTTTTGCAGCCAGGTGCTACAGACTACAAGGAAATTCTACCTGGTCCTTCAGGATCAGCCATCAGGCTCACTATGACAAAAAAGAAAGTGTAAACTTCTGTCAAGACTTTTCCACAAATTAATATGTTTTAAGGTGTTCATGAAGAAAAAAAGATTATAAAACAGGACAAAACGAATCAATATTTGCAAAGTCTTGCAAGCAAGAGAAAACCTACCACCACCACATTGCAATGCCATGAGAATTGGGGCACACATCTGTATGGCCACCTATATGATTTCCTGCAAGAACTGCAGAAATTAGTATCATGGCCCACACAGCAACAGCATCTATGTAGAGAAGAACTTACAACTGGTGTTTGCATCCTGCTGTAGTGCTCCCTCACCTTGCAGTTACATATACACCTGAAGTACAACTTTCAATCAGGCATGTGTATTAACAGTTACTTTGAAATGAACACCAGTTTATTTCTCAGTGAAGTGATTCAGCCAGTAAGTCACAGGTGCAGTGTAACAGAAGAAAAATCAAGAAGGATGAGGAATTGAAATAAGATACCTATTTATTGACTGTAAAGGAAAGGAAAGTTATATCAACCATTACTTCCACCATCTGACTAACTCTTTCCTACTTCATTGTTTATAATTTGTGTCACTCGGGCCGCTACGTGTCTTCTATTGATCTCAGTTTTTGTCAGAGTAGCACTAAAAATACCCAAACCAAACACAAAGCCCTATCACTATCTTTTGTTTCAACAGAGCTTTCAGTGGGGAGGTGTTAAGGGGTGCATGGTACAGTTCCCATCACAGGGACAGGCATATTACTGAAGCGTACTGTAGAATATCCAGATACCAGCCCTATTTTGAATGAGGCAAAATAGAAGTTCCACTTGGTTTACTACTATTTCCTCCAATATATCATAAACCCTATTCACACTGTCAAGGATTGATCCTCTCTTTTCTCAGTCTTTTTTTTTTTTTGTTTGTTTGTTTGTTAAGTGATAGAATTGCCCTTATTTCAGCATTTTTCTGAACAATTTGTGTGAAACTGAATTTTTGTCTTTGGGAAGTGATACAGGAGGTGTATTTTTTACAAGCAACCAAGGATAAAACAGGGGTTGCCTGATCTTAAGGATCTTATTTCTATTTCAGTTTGGAGAGAGAAGGGGGTTTCTTTTTTTGTTTTTCATTTTGGGTAGGTGTTGATTTTTTCCCCTCCAAACACACAGTAACAACACTGCTAAACATTACTGATTTAAGTGCTCACGATTCTGGTGAGTACAATGAATTACTGTGAGGTACATATGCTGCTTCTAAAGCAAATCAGTAAAACCTAAAGATCAAGAGTAGCTGCAGTGTCATTTTCAGGCACAGGTGTAAGCAAGTGATCTAATCCTGTATTCTGAAGCTGAATCCCTTTACTGCTGCTCACCAGAGCCAGTGCTGCAGCCAAAAAACCAGCTCATCTTCTGATCTTGGAGTACACATGGGAGGAGGCATTTCCAGATTATCTTCTCCCATTGTATATGCTAAAGAAGAGGGGATAGCTAAAGCTGCTTTTCTGTGCCCCGAGATGCGGCGTGGTTCTAGAATCATACCCCACACTGCCAGCGTGTTCTGGTGAAGCTTGCAGCAAGGCGATCAGCACCACGGAGCAGCAGGCTGGAGAATAAAGCAGCCCTACTAGCCCAGACTTTACTGGCTGGGGGGTTATGAAGAAGGGTGTCTTAGGAGGAGAAGCATCAGGACAGACAAGCTAACATTTGGAGACATAATCAGAAATAAAGTCTTAACCAGCAGGTCTTTAAACAGACCTTTTTTTTT
>Ga0181612_173645_pt1 | contig 11101 bp, 7 predicted proteins | sample HoacroProtozoa21_FD_119630 | JGI IMG/M metagenome (GOLD analysis project Ga0181612, IMG submission 119630) | Hoatzin crop microbial communities from Cojedes, Venezuel. Combined Assembly of Gp0051906, Gp0051904, Gp0051908 | reverse complement strand
GTAATGGTTTTAAACTAAAAAAGAGTAGATTTAGACTAGCTATAGGAAAGAAATTCTTTAATGTGAGGGTGGTGAGGCTCTGCACAGGTTGCCCAAAGAAGCTGTGGATGCCCCCTCCCTGGAAGTGTTCAAGCCCAGGTTGGATGGGGCTTTGAGCAGCCTGGTCTAGTGGGAGGTGTCCCTGCTCATGGCAGGGGGCTTGGAATCAGATGACCTATAATCCCCCTTCCAACTCAAATCGTTCTATGATTCAGTGACTGTAGACTAACACTGTCACAGGACTAAAAATGTCATTATCTGAGGTATACTGGGTTGACTTGGCACATCATCTGTTTCCACCTGCCATTGATCACCTCATGACTGATGTGGTAATAAAGCAGGGCCATGGGAAATTCTAACCATAACAAATAACTGAATCGCTTATATCCAGCAACAAGATTGCTGTTATTTATAGAATCTCAGCTCTGAGCCAGTCATTTTATACACGGAAGTCTGAACACCGGTGCATTTACAATCTGAAGGTTCGATACGGAAATCACTGTCTTCATTTAGCAACACAGACTCACTGAAACCCCTTGAAGCTCCCATGATTCAGATATGATATCAGTGTGAATTTGCAGAATAAGGCCATTATTCGCTCATATTTGACTAGTTGCATTTGTTCTTGGAAATCAAAAATTACAATGCAGAAGTCCACTCTAAGAAAGGGGAAACGATTGGAAAAGGACAGCTTGGACCTACACAGAGGGAAAATAATGCAACACACCCCAAGGGAGTGCTAACAGAAGCAGAGAAGCAAACCGTGAGCAACAGATTCAAGACACTGAACTGAGGCTTGAGTATAACAGCAAGCCCTCAGCTCCCACATAGGCTGTGTTCACCAGGCACGGTCACAGGGATGCTGAGCCCTGACATTTACACTGGAGGTGACAATCCAGGTGCAGCACTGCTTCCAGTGTTTGCCGTGGGCTTGGGAAGAACCACAGCCAGACCGCCAGGTGGGGGATGGGGCATGGTCTGCCACAGGTGATGGACAGCTACTTGGGAACCTAAGAAGCAAGCTCAAATGTCTCCTCTCGGAAGAGGTGGAGACAATCTCTTGGCATCAGTTTGACATGACAGCAGACTCAGACAGATGCGCTTCAATGTGTTCCGAGGACACTCTGTATCTGCAACATCAAGGTTTTAAAAACAGACGTTTTAACTGATTCCATAGACTGTCTAGCAGTTAACATTGGGCTCTGCAACTAACATGTCCCTCCACGAGACTAGATCCACAGTGCCACAAACCCCTCGGTTTCTCTCTAAGTCTGCAACTGCCAACCTTCATCGTCTACTCTCTCAGTGTCTCCCTCAAGCTTTGTTTAGTCTCACCATTCTGTCCCCACACCATCTCCACAGTGCATCTCAGACACCTCCATACAGGGTTTTGAAGTTACACAAAGCATTTCTGTGAGGGTAATGTTACCTACTGCTATCAGAAAGAATGGCAAAAGCTTTAGTAGAGAATACATCTGCAAGTATCATCAACTGAACCGTGGTAACAAAAATGTACCCTATGCTTATATACATATTGGGAATGTTAGCTGCACATTCAGAGGTTAGTTTCCTCCACAAAGTCACTACGAAACAGCTGGAATGAGTCATGAGATAAAAGTCCATAATACAGATGGATCTATTCCTGTTTCCCCAATTTAGTTTCCATTTTATATGTCATACAACATGAAAATATTCTGGTATTATCACACTTTCAGTAGACAGAGAAATAACTAGAAATTCTGGATCACTCCACAGATGGATGGACTACAGGACTTCCAGATTTTCCACAGTATGCAATGCACTGTCCCTCCTTATATCTCCATAACCTAGAAACTGCTGTCATCCCCCATTTTTATCCATTTTAAATATACACACACCTTTACTTAGCACTACAATAACTAGGAAAAAAAATCCCAGCTGCAACAATTTGGCATACACCAGAAATTGTAGCATAGTGATGTCAACTTGGGTAACTTGGGGATTTCAAAGTCCACTAAAGAACATCTATATTGCAGCAAAAGTCTAATATTTTAGTGTGTTTTAAGTCAGTATGTTTAGGTTTTAGTATAAATTGCAAAAACTTACCTCTAGTAACTCATCTGCAATTTGTAACCTGCCATCTTTGCCAGCCGCTCCATTTGGATCAATTCCCACTATAAAGACACTCATCCTGGATCGGTCTTTGTTACCAGCAAGACTAAGTCCCAGACCTGTCCTTCCTTTTTCCAGCTCAATCATGTGTAGTTCCCCTGGTAGATTTCCATAGCGCTGCACAATATTTTCTAAATGTAAAAGTGTGGGCAGCAGATGTTGGATTTACATTAGAAAGCTTCACAAGTCATCTAGAGAGTCAAGATCAGCATCCAGTGGGCAGTATCTGACAGGAGAATCCCAAACTGGATAAGACAGTATCAAGCGTACACCAGTTTCTTTTAAGCTAAGCCTTACATGATTTATAACAGTATTTCTAGTTCCTTGCCTTCCTTTTAACTTCGGAAAACATTAAAACTTCTCTTAAAAAAAGACTTTTCACACACAAAAGCAATAAATTTCCCTACAGTAACACCTTCAGGTAACAGAAGGTCAATCACTGCCACCAGTTACCTAGAGTACACTGATATTCTTCAAGCAGTCCTACATACGAAACAGTGAATTTGGACCACAGAGAAAAATAGAGATTGGAGTGCAATGACGAACAAACTACTTTTATACTTCACCATGTGCATCTGACCAAGCACAACTGAAAGCTGACAGTTAACACTTAACACCCAAACCATGAAGCACACGAGATCGAAGTAGTTCAAACTGGATCCCCCATATGTTCTGTTACAGTACTATCTCAACACCAAATATTTCAAACATTATCACAAAGGATAAACTTACTCCAGCTGTAACCAAACTCATCCTCCTTCTCCACATCCTCTGGGACTCTGCTAGAAGATGACTGTGCAACATCACAGCTCTTTCCTGAAAATGCTGAAGGAGGGGGCAGAGGCAAGTTACAAAGCGAAGTCTTTTCTGGCTCTAAATTGGACTGATCAAATGCCTGTGGAGAAGAAGAAAAATGCAGTGGCTAAGAACATGCAGACCCTGTGTAGGGCAAACTCGTATAGAAAAAAGTCAAAATGGCAATGACTATGGCTTTGAAGTTTAAATACCAAGCAGTTGGAATTCTAAATGAGTAACACGGCACAGAAAGGCTGCAAGAGATCAAAGATAGAAACAAACACCAGGCAGGGTAAGAGATAACATCACTCCAAAATGTACTGGGAAGCAAACAGAACTCACAATAAGAGCCCAATTCAGTAAAGTTTTATGTGCCACTTTACATTTCAGAAAAAGTCTCTTATGAAGACACAAGTGATTTTTTTTTTAATGCCATATTTGTAAAAGACTTCTACTTGAAATTATTTTTAAAAGTCAGCGCATATAATTTCTTCCTATCACTTGCTCTGGAAGCCAAACAGGAGGAAAGGGAAAGGGAACAAAGAACCTGGTGCTTTCAAAAATGCCCCCAGAAAAACAAAAAAGTAACTGGCATATTAACTGGAAGGACAATTTAAAAACAAAATGAAACAGATGGTAACTGAAGAAATCCACAGTAAATGGACTTTTCTAGTCTCATTTACTAGTTTCCTATAAACTGCACAGGAGAGATCAAACAAAGGAGGATACAGATTAAAATCACAAAGGAGAAGAATACTTTTGGTCTTGATCTATGTGGTCTATTCATATTCAAAAAAAGTTAAGAAGTACAAACACATGACTACTGCAATAGAATGGTTAAACGCTCAAATCCACCATCTGGCAAGCCTCCATTCAAGTCAGTTTCCCTGACGACTATGGACTCTGATCAGGGATTTGGCTAAGTGCTTGTAATTTATATCATTTTGGCTTGCTCAGAGTAAACATACAGGCAAGAAACTCATGTCTGAATATCATATTTCTGAAGCTCGTGCATGCCCAAGAGGCTTTGATATTTGGCAGATCAGGTGTTGATGTAAGCAACAAAAACTTTACATGAAAACCAAGTATATTTCCAACACTAGGATTTTTAGGTGGTGTTCTATCTTCATAGCCCTGTTCTCATCATCTCAGCTTTTATTACCTCCATTAGCACAACTTTGAACTCTGTCTCAGATGGTGTCTCTGGGTGTCAAAAACACTAAGACAATTTCTTCATCAAGAGGCAACAGTGAAATAGATAACAATATACAACTTGGAAGACTTCAATACACTTTAAATTGAAGGTGTTGCAAAAAGCAGGAAGTTACCAATACTGTCATACTGAGATTTAAGGAAGGTCCCATCTCTTAGGGAAAATTAGTTACCTTCATTCTCTGTATACTCCAAAGATCTAAGGAAAACACAAATGCCCTATTTCAGTTCCCTCATTCTGATTCTCCTTGAAGAAGATTTTCCTTCATTCAGGAGCTTGTTCTAGGAGCTTAACTAAGAAGTCATTAAATGTCTAAAGTGTGGCAAGTTTTAATATGGTACCTAAGCCACTCCTTTTTATAAAAAAATGTGTATGAATGCTATATAATTTTTCATATTATCATATCAGACACATTGATCTGTCCTTCAAATCTAAGATAATGCCATCCTTCTGGGATGATATCTTGTGTCACTAAACTTCATGTAGAAATTATTTATGCCAATTATACACTAAAACACACTAATAGTTACAGGGCAGACATAAACCTCAACCGAAGCAGCAAAATTCTAGCAAAGACATTGCTACCCATCAGAATCTGAGAAGGGTGGAAACACTACTCAATAACATCCAAAGTGATTTTTCATAATCAAAAAAATCATGTATCCACCATGGAGATAATTTGGTGACAGATCTCTACCTCAAGGACAGGTGGAAAGTAGTTCTAGAAACATTGATTTTTCAGAGTGGTTCCTAGCGTTCTAAATAGAAAGCTACACAGTATACCGAAAAAATCAGGAAATACAGCATGAGAGCAGACCAGATCAGCAGACCTCACAGTAGTCTCTTGTGTTTTAGAACCAAAACTAACATACCACTTTAGTGCTAGTCTTGGTAAATGACAGTGTCTAAGAACTTTACAAAATCAAAGAAAACATGGACAAAAAAAAAAAGAGTAAAAATTTGCTGTGAAGGATCTCTGGAAGATCTATAAAGTGTGGCAGCATAGCTACATACATCCTGACAGATTAGCACTTATGAACTGCAGCCACCATAATTTGATTGACAAAAACATGCTTTTTTCTGTACCTCTGTACACATGTACATAAATCTGAACATATCTGATGTTAAAAGAAATGCTGAAACGAAAGTAAAGGCAAGTCTCCTTTGTCAGAAGGGTAAAAACGGTGTTACAACACTATTTGGGCAGAGGGGACCATGTCCTGCCTCCAGAACTCAGCCTGACATGCACACACCGCCAAGCAGCAGAAGCTGGCCCCCACAGTATACACACACATAAGACTTTTGCTCCCTGAATCGGGCCACACACAAAAAAACCTAGAATGCTTTAACTCATGAAATACTTTCAGAGTGCCATGGCACAGTATTTCATTTAAAAGGCAAAGCATCGGACAGTGCATGAACCCCTTTGGCTACCAGGGTCACTCCGATCACAGCCAAGCAAATATTAAAAACGGCAGCAGGTTTGGAGCAGTATCACTTTCAAAAAAGGAGGCACACATGGAGGAAGAAGCAGCACGCCAGAAGGTATCACAGGACATGTACAAACATACAGCACACATACAGTAGGACCCGCTCACTGGAATCAAGACAAACCTTGAATGGTGTGGGAGCAAAAGGGTTAGTTGGGGAACAACGGAAGGTAACCCTAATTGGATTCGATACCTCCTACAGTAACAGAAGACAGCGATCCACATGTTACAGCACCTTTGGCAATGCACAGCATTATTAACGAATAACTCATATTCAATTACAGATTGATTTTACTAACTGCAGCAACTTTATTAACTCCATTTATAAAGGGACAAAAGTATTTAATGGGTTATTAAGGACCCTGATTCAGCAAAGTTTCTTACTGTACATGAACCTTAGCTCAGCAGAAGTAGACAGAGGTGACTAGAGGCCACTCTCATCTCAATGCTAAAAAAGGAATAATTCAGAAAATGCAAAAACATTAGGTTTTCTTTAAAAATGTGCTTTTTTTCAGAAATACTTTTTGAAAATATAGAAAATACAAGTCATCATTTATGTTACATTTCTATTCCCTTTCCTCAGAACTGCAACAAAGACAGATTTCAAAAACACACATGCAATTATACACCACATATCATATCATATATGTTCATCGTACATTCAATATAGTTGACAACACCGGAAAACAGACAAAGGGCACAATCATTCCCAAGATGTATAAGCAACTAGAAAATGTTTTATTAAATTAGAAATGCATGCACATAAGAATTAAGCCTTTAGTTATTATTGTGTTAAGAGGTTAACTCTGTTCCAAACATCAGTAACATGCAGTAAGCACTAACCACAAAAAAAAAGAATCTAACATTTTTCATATTTCCAAAGATGTCAGCATACTGTATATGGTGCCTTAAAAGACTTTTCAAGAAGCAGAGGGAAAATATTTTCAGCATCATAAAATGAAAGCTGCCAATGATTTTTTTTTCATGCAAAAAAGAAAAAAAGAGATATCAAAGCTGGAAAGTCCTAACCACAGAAAAATAAAATGAAGTACACAGTGGCAAAATACCTCACGTTGATGAGAGTTACACTCAGGTGGATATTTTAACATATACCACAGAGACCGATTTTGTAATTGAGAACCTATTCTAGCTCTGATTAGATCAGATTTAGTGGTTATGATTAACGGAACTGGCATTTTTTAAGTTCTTCAAAACTTATGTATGTGCATGCGTGTCTGTGTGTTTTTAATTCACTACACAGAATTTCCACTCTCATCACCACAATATTTTACCCAAATTGGTATAAAAGAAATTAAATGCAGAGAGACACTAAAGGCAAAGAAGCACACATGTGATGTTTGGTGAATCAAAAGCAGACCCTGTGTCATCATCCAACCTTGTTAGCGTTGAACGGAGAAGAATCAGCAAACGGGTTAGTGCTGCTGAAGACAGCTGGCCTACAGAAAAGACTGTTCTGCAGGAAAGGCAGGGAAGGGTTCTAAAAGGAAAACGTAACAGGAACTAAGCAAAAACATTTTTAAACAAACCCTTTGTGACTCATGAAACAAAATATACTTATTTAGCAGTTAATACTAACCAAACAAGGTTCACTTCCTGCACTATACTACAGACACATGAAGGTAAGCAAAAGTGCATTTGCCCTGTATTTGTATCAGCTATGTTTAGCAGACTGTAGAGGAAAAGCACTGATCCTCATACCTGTTGTAGCCCACAAAGTGCATAAAGTGCAGAATTCAGCAGCATGGACAACAGAAAATGTACGTGTTGTTACATTTGTACAATGCTGTCCAAGCATGTCAGAAAATGGGATATTCTTACACATCAGTTAATTGTAAAATTGTGGATTTGTGGATTTGAATAAACACAATTCTTTGCAATAATGCAGTACGTTTAGTTTTATTTTAAAAAACACAGATGAACTCTTATCATTTAATTTACTTCTTGTAGTAACACACTCACTGTGCATTTTGCAAAAGGGAAGGTTTAGTAATATAAACAAGACTTCATATCTAATAATAACTCTTACAGGTCACTTTGTATGTGTGCACACAAATATGCATGCATTATAATTTTCTGAATTTATGGTTTAATGAAACTAAATTCTCTGGTCTTCTCCTTAAACAACACAAGGTACTTCCTTATTATTATTATTTAATACAAAAGGAGCTTTTATACTTAGACAAAATTAAAGGATGCAGTTTGAACATTTATATTCCTTATGCCGTTTTTGTACTGTACTCTATGTTGAGACCAGAACCTGATTAATAAAGATGGAACAGCTCTGATTTTACATAGTATGTTGGCAATACTGTTCAATGTATACTTAAAAGTAATTTCTACACTAGGTGCATTCATCTGGCAATTGCCTAAATGTCTTAGCACTGTAAGTTTAACACTGCTGGAAAATATGAAGCACTAAGTGGAAAGGAATGTGAAAGGCTTGTAGCATCAGCTAATACATTTACATCCTGGTAATTTAATCCAGATATATGTTGCTGTTTAAAAATTTCCTTTAAGCATCTTGTTTTTTCCAATGCTGCTGAAAATAGAAAATGCATCCCTAAACATTTATTCTCAAATATCATTTTGCAAAACAAAAGGTAATGTAATTCAGAAAAACAACAGAAGTCTTGGTTCTACAGTGACTTCAGCAATGAGAAAGTAGAGCTATGCATGAACACGATTTCCTCACTGGCGAGTCACATGAAGTCAACAGGCAGCTTCCCTACAGTACAACAAGAATTTCTCTTTACACATGCAATTCACATTTGATTTCGTCTTTACTAAGAGAAGTTTGGGAAAAGTAATTTATCAGTGTAATGATCCTATTACACTTTAACCATTCCATTTGTCATCTGCATAAAATTTTAAACTCTGTCGATGAAATTTTAAGTAACTAAAATAAGCACCACAAACATCGTATGCATAAACAGTGAAATCCTAGTAAAAGAGAAACCAAAAGATCAGCCACAGCACTTCAAAATCTTGCCTTTCGTCATGATGGCACAGCACCTAAAATACTACTGCTAGCTCAAATTCTCATCCATGCAACAGCACTATATTCATATGGACTGACTACCATGATAAAATGCAGAGCATCTGAGTTTGTCTAAACAGTTAGGTTTAGCAGGCTTACTTGCAAAGTCTAGGACAAGAAAAGCAAATGCTAAAATAAAGGGTGTTTTTCCATTTACTTTTGTTTTTTAACCAAACGTAAAATAACAGGACTTATTTTACCTTCTTTTTTTTTTTATTTTTCAACTAACTTGTGTTCAGTATTTTACTAAGGAGTCCAGGATGCTAAGGTATCAGAAACTAGCTAGCACTTCGTGCAGCACAATGCTGTAATCCTACAAATTCTCTGGGACCATAACCATGGTGATAGATTAACTCCTACTCCAAAATACCCAGAGCAGTACCGGTATGAAAGAAGGATTTGACAAGTAACTGCTTGGTAGCAAAACTATCAACAAGTTTTTCACAGCCCATTTGCATTATTTGGGCTATGCTGGAGTACGCTTCAGATCTCTTTACCACAGCAGCCTGAACGAAAAAAAATCAGGGGAAGAAACTAACTCATTAGCAACACGTCACTTGAAACTGACTGCCTTGCTAAATACACAGCGGTGCCATGTTAAATATAGCTGCTCTGTGTAGGCAGCTAGCTAACTGTGTGACTGCACATGAATGAAGGCAGGAAATTCTCTCGTAAGATCTTATTATAAAAGTACAGATGCAAGTTTCAGAAGATGAGGACAATAAATATAATGCCATTTACAAAGATCACAATGCAACACATGTACAGTAAGAGCATTTGCACTGTTTCTGCTTACAGAGAAACAAGGGTTTGTTAATAAACAGTCAAGAAGTAACCAACAAGTTTAATAATTGGACAATAAAGAGAACAAATAACTACAATTAAAAATAGCAAAGAAGCATTCCCTAAAAGTAAGCTGTGATAAAGTAATAGCATCACTCCCACCCCGAACTGGCCTAAACATTCAGCAGTGGCAATTTTGTTCACATCACAGCAAATGCAAAAGTTTTACTTTAGTAGCTTGAGGATCAATAATCAACATTCAACAGAGCTTTTTCATGCAACTTTACCTTAGATGACTGACGATAAAATGGGTTAGTAGTTTTCTGCCCACAGGGAGCAGAAGCTGAAGAAGGGCTATAAAGAGACTCTGGCTGGGGAACAAGAGTTATGAGACAACTAGTAAATAAACACGCAGCTTACACAGACTCTACAATGAGGAAGTTTAGTTTCTAGTGATGCAAGCAACTTCTATTAAAACTCAGCAGCATTAGTCTGCAATGTCCATGCAGCTCAGTGACGGAAAACTTCCGTGTACTTCTAGGTCCTTTCATTAATGTCCAATGAATTTTTTAACAGGTGCTGTATTTCTGCATGCGCTTCTCAGACATGCTGTCAATCTCTAAGAGCTGGTTTTAGTTAGAATCCTACTCTGCCCCCCAACAAATTATCTTTCTTGAGGCTTTTCAAAATAGTTTGAGGACGGCGTGCTGGAAGGTAATTCCAAATCCAAATCGATTTCACTCTAAATGGAAATAATACTTAAATCAAATTTTTGTTCCTAAAATAGCTGAGATGGAATGTTTAGGATCAAATATCCCATTCCCAAACACCACCACCTTGAACACTTGTTTCATCTATTACTATGCATTACATCTCTTTTTGTATTCTTTATGCTTACCCTTGGTCTGCTTATAATGCTCTGTACCATAAAGACTACAGGATTGCCTGCCTTCCGTATGGCTTCCACAGCTTGTTCGTGGCTGGCATCTCTGAGGTCAATTCCATCCACCTGTAATTGGAAGGCCTCATCTTAACATCGCAAGAAACTACAAGAATAATGAGTCAGTGTCGGGTTTTGGTTAGGCAACTTTGACCAAAACATAAGCCCAAACCTCTGTTGCTACTGGAAAGGTTTCTACTGACTTGGCCTGAGGTCCCTCACCCAGAGGTTTGAGATTTCCAAAAGCACTGAAAGGACATTAAACAAAAATTTTTTCCAGGGTTTTGAAAACAAGTTTTTCAACACCCTTGGTTCAGGTTCCATACATTTTCCCACAGGCAATGTAACAGAAGAGAGATTATAGTAAGTAGAAATAATCTGAAGAGAGTGGTAGTGTTTGCCAAATACCACTTCCTATAAATCCTATCTCTGAATAACCTACCTCCCAGACTTTATGAGATATATAAACTGAAACTTGTTAGGTGCTGGAGGGTCTTTCATTATGGGGTATTATGTCAGTATGGTGTATTTTGTTTTTGCTTCCCCCTCCCTTTCAAAAAAAAAAAAAAAAAAAAAAAAAAAAAAAAAAACCCCCACTTTTAGACACCACCACCTCTCTCGTGGAGATATAT
>Ga0181612_127035_pt1 | contig 11101 bp, 3 predicted proteins | sample HoacroProtozoa21_FD_119630 | JGI IMG/M metagenome (GOLD analysis project Ga0181612, IMG submission 119630) | Hoatzin crop microbial communities from Cojedes, Venezuel. Combined Assembly of Gp0051906, Gp0051904, Gp0051908 | reverse complement strand
TGATGTAGCTAACAGAAATACTGCAGGCATAGATAAGATTATTTATGTAACATAAAACATGAAACATGGATGTATTTGAGTCATTGGGTTGCAAAGTGGGAAAAATACTTACCCCTGCTCTTAAGTGAACCCTCCCGTTAAATCAAGGAGCAACACAAATGGGACTTGCTGAGTGCCAAGATTGCACAACAGTAGTCAAGTGCAGTCCCCACAGTGATTTTCTGGTGCCCAGAAAGCTAGTAGAAACAAAAACGGAAAAGAAGGAGAAAGTGCAAGGAAGGTTCAGAGAACTTCACCTGGGTTTCCACTTTAGTGGTGGGTTTTTTCCAAATACAAACCAACCCTGCAGCAACATGAGAATGCATTGGTAACGGGATGAAGAAGTCACCCACTGAAAATGAAACTGAGTAATAACCAGCGTCTGTAAGTAGTGACATTGCAACACAGAACTGGTGGAAGATCGCTGCAGAGTAATTCTGCTCCCAAACTGGAGCTAGAGAAAACTGATAATCTCCTAAGTGACCCTGGCTTAGTATTTCTGGAGGCCTGGAATTAAATTCAGATTCTGGGATATTTCTAAGATTGAAAGAACATACACATTGATTGACTTACACATATACATGACTGACTCTTAAGAAATAATCACTAGAATATAGAAAGTTCAGAGTTAACAGAAACACACACTTGGCAGAATAATAGAGTCTTTATCAGCTCAATGAATCTTGAATACACAATCATTTTTAAAATATAAATCCCGTACATCAAAACCAGACTGACTCATATTTGTAAAATTTGGGCAAACTCTACTGGACACATTTCTCTAATGCAAATGTGATGGAGAAAATAAGTTTTCACTTAAAACTAAAGTCAAAATTAGGTTTATCTTGGAACTAAAACTTTAGTCTTACCTAAGAAAATATTTTGCCATCTGTAAGTTTTCAACACTATTCTCGCTAGTATTGTATAGCTGAATTCAGATATAAATTACTTGCTATCCTTAATTAATAGAACCTATATTTGATCTTTGCCTTTTGTTCTTGTTTCTCTTCTCCTGACTTTCCTTCCTGCCTCGCCAGGATAAACCACTCTGTTGTATTTGCAAGCTTTAACTCTACTCATACCAATGTGATTTCCTTTAAACAAACAAAATGACAGTAAAGGAAAGAAAAACAGTGAGAACCACCTGCAAACTATTATAAAATTTAAACCCACCCACAGAGCCTGTAAGTTATAAGTAAATGAAAGCAAGAAGATTCAAAGAGAGAAAAAAGTGCAGTTTGGGTTTTTTCTCTATAAATACTGTGCAAACAGATGATAATAAAATCTTTAGGAAAATATTTTTACACTTTTTGGTTGTGTGCAAACAACAATTTCAATGTACTCCTTTGACTGGGAATGGTTTAACATCACCCCTGTTATCCGAGATGTTCATGATGGGCTAAATCTCTACTGGCTGAGGATCACCTGATCTCAGTAGTGTGCCAACTGCATTCCCTAGCAAAGAGCCATAGAATGTATGATTTTCCTGAATGGCCAATTTTCATCCGATTTTCACACTGATAGTTTTGTTTTTTATCAGACCAAAGAGGTTATCAATTCCTGAATACAATTGAGAGAAAATGGTCAAAAAAACCAAGCTATTGCCTTTTTCTTACACTTGAGAAGTCTTTGTGTTCGCTCTCATGTCATCATGAGTAATAATTCATCACTTATATCCAAAAATTTTCATTTGGAGAAAACAGAAAACCAAAGTCATAACCTCTGTTCTACACAAACAGCTCACAAAGATCTTCTGTACTGATGCAGTTCTACTAGACTCCATCAAAACTAATTCTTTTAGGAGCAGAAACTAATATTGCTCAGCTATAAACTACCTTCTAATGGTTAACCAGGAGGTAAAAACACCAGAGGTGATACCATGGCTTTATTGCATCCAGAAGAATTTTGCTGCGGACACTGTGAGCTAGGTTTTCACCCAGTAAATATGTAAAACATCAAAAGCGAACAAAATTATTTTTCCCTGGAAATAAACATAAAGTATAATAAATTCAGTTTAGTACATTAAGATTTACTATTTCATTTTTACAACAGATCTATCAGAATTCTGTAAAACTGAGCACCTTGCTAAGATGTCAGTGTAAAAAAAAGCTACCAGAGTATGAAAACGCTTATCACTCATATAGTAGATGAATTAACTCCATTGCCACAGAATATATTGGAAGAAGTTCAAGATTAGAAAACACAGGATAATTTTTCTTTCACATATCTGCCTTACTGTTCAGCTGGATGAAATTTAACATAACTGTGCTTTCATTTATTATATGTAATAATAAAGGCACAATAGAAATACTGTAAAGGTAAGAGAATGGTGCAGTATTTGCCTAAATGTAAAATAAACGAAGGACGTACTTATGAAATACAAATGCTAAGAATGACAAGGTTTGAGTCTGGCCATAGAGCAAATACAAAAGCAGACTGAAATAATCCATTTTAAAAAATCCAAATAAGTGTTATGAGCAAAGGAGCCACCCATGAAGTTTTTTTGTCTGAACTTTCAGCAAGTTAATAAAGCTACACATATGTATACATATGCATGTGAAACTGCCAGCCTTGGAGTATGTCGGATTGGGACCATGCAATGTAACTTAGAGCAATAAGTAAACTAAAAACGTAAGCATTAATTAGGTATTACAACCAAGACTGCTGAGTGTTTACTACTACTTATTCCATTTTACTTTATTAGTGCCTTCCCTTTTGTACCTTTGTTTTCTACCAAAGGATTTATTTATTCACTCCGTCATTCCTTTATTTATTTATTGGGTAGTGGTACGTAAGAAGTCAGCCCTCTTGGACAGGATAATCGTTGACAGAAAATTACTGTGAAGTTACAGGTTTATGTCAAAACATCAAAGTTCTTCATATGAGTTCACCACCTACCTCTTGCACCTTAAATTAACTGCTGACTCAGGTATAAATCACCACAAGTTTCTGAAATTTTCCAAAGTTTATGGTAAAACAAATTTAAAATCCAAACTGTAAGGAAAGCAACAGCTCAGTCAGTGGAAGAGCAGTGACCGTGCTTCACTGTCACACAGGACACCGCTATTTGGCACCTTCAGTTTTCTCAAAGTGTATTAGCCGTTAAAAACCCACTACACACTGATAGAGCAGCAACGTCTATGAGGCCAAAAAACATTCACCTACCACAAACCACAAAGACAGGCTCCTGGTGTTAGCAACAGAAAGAGACTTCTCACGCAGACCGCAAGTTTGACCAACACAGCACTGGTTCTAGCAGGGAGGGACATGCCAGCTGCCTGCAAGCCAAAAGGTGCTGCTCAAGTAAACACAGCAAATACTCCAAGAAAACTCAGTGTCTCCACTAAACTGCTAGAGAAGAGGAGCCAAGGAAATTCAGGCACACTAATAAAAAACAGCTGATCAGAGTTACTGGAGTTAGCAGTGCTTTGCTTTTAAAAGGGTTCTTAATCTTTCCTGACCTAGAGTACTAATTGTTTAGTACAAATTGATTAGGGGGAAATACAAACACTGTAACCTTACAGTGATAAAGCAATAAAGGCAGCAGACATTGCTCTTAAAGCAACAAAGAAAACAGGGTTTTTAAAAAAACTCCAAATTTCTACTCATCTCTGGCCAGTCCCTGCACAGTGAGTTGAGAGCAGACCACGGGCGTAGTTTGGAAGCTGTCTAAACCCAATGCAAACGTCGGGGACTTACTGAACAATTCTAGTTCTTGAAGTTATAAGTACTAGTATCCAGTCCTGCTAACAAGCTACACGTAATTTCCATTGTGTGCATGTATTCATGATGTGGTTATACATAGATCTTGTACACACAGTTAATAACGAAGCATGTGATTCAAATGCTCTCTAGCAATACACTTTCTGTAATAGCACATGTAAAATAACATTTTCACTTCTTCTGTGAAGCAGTTACATTATCTACGTGTAACCAGTCATTTACACACTACACTAATGCAACAGTACTTCCTTAAAACAAATATGTGTACATCATATATGCATGTGTTATACATATGTATTTATGTGTATAGACAGCACACATGCATTGACACATACACAGATACATTTATGCATATAAATAAATTTTATAGGAAAGCCAATAAAAAATAAGGTTTCCTACAACTTTATTATAAGTCTGTTTTTAGCCCCCATGACGTCTGGAATGTAAGGAAGCTTTATTCTGTGGTTGTAGGATTTGCTACCATCGTACTTTCTCTGTATCACTTCCCCTCACTGAAAAGACTTTCTACTAGGCTGCCATATGTGTTTCAGTGTACAGATTTTGTACATACATATTCATCTCTGTCCCATAGCTATGAAAAACAGTACTTGAAGGAAATTCCTTGAAAGTTTGAAGATTTCTATTTTCACAAAGAGCCTGGGGTTCTTCAGGTAGTTTACTCGTTTTATTTTAACATGTTTCATGAAATACTTGTCCAGGCTGTTAAATCCAGTACCATTCTGGACAGGAAAAATTCTGTTTATCTGGTGATTTTTCATTTGTGAAATATTGTCCACTGCTTCTAACGTAAGAGATACTGCAAGAGATGTCACCAGAACATGAGATCTCTTGCAGAGAGCAATATGACCAGCGTGTTCGTCTCAGTACTTCTACAAGACACATGCCACCTCCCTGACCTGTGCTGCTGCTGGGAACCTGGCCGCACCGTGCAGTTCTGCTTATGCCTCCCTGGAATAAATCTGCAATGGTGATTACACCATGCCCAAGCCACCTGTCCTAGTGAGTAACGCTTCCTGGGTAGCTGTTCCCAGATATTGGAGTTACTTACTCAAGCTTGAGAGACAAGTAGAGAAATTAATAACTGGCACACATGCTTCTTAAATGGCACAGGGGCAAAATATGGAACAAGGAATTCATTGCCGTGGCTTTCCTACAGTATCCAAAAAGGATTTGTGAGTATCAGAAGACCTGCATCAGCGTGAACCTGACCAGACAGACAGGTGAGCAGTACCGTGACTATGTTTTGGCTTAAATTTGGGTAATTAATTACTGATTATAATTTTACTTCAAACTTCTGAAAAAGAGAGAGATGGAGACTTATAAACAGACCAGTGCAGAATTACACGTGTTATTCAGGAGCTAAAGCAAACTGAGCCAACAGCTCCCCTGACCTGATCCAGTACAGCACTAGCACCATATTTTCTAAGATTATTGTTATTTTTAAAACCAGAAATTTGTCAGTAGATGGGTTTGCATATTACTTAGCTTTTTGAGTTAGTACTATTTATAAAGGAACACTGGTAGATATGCACTAAATGCCTTTGCCAGCCATTTCCATCCACAGATCCTTCTGAGCCAAGCAAACTGATGGTTTGTGAGCTTTTGCTGCTTTTTGGCCAAACAGTGCTGGATTGACTCATTAAATTCTGTAATACAAATACCCACCTAATAACAAACGAAGTCAATGAAACACACATTTCAACAGCCCCTGAAAACTTCAAAGTATGCTTTCCGTGTGTTTGAAGTTGAAACAAGTAAGCAATACTGTTGTCTCCTTAATTTGTTGATTTTGGTTTTTCTCCAGACCTGTAAAGACCAATTCAGTGACATGCAGAAAAAAAGAACGCATTTGCTCAGCACCTTATCCAGCAAACTCCATGTTCTGTACAAAAATGAATCTTTTTGCTAATGCTGTTGAATATTGAAGAAGCTTCTCTATTGTACTTCTGTGTTCTATCACAAAAAAGTTATCTGCATGGAGATTTAATAACACCATTAAGTGAAATTCAAATGGACGTTAAGCATATAAATATAAAGTACCCTTATATACAGTATGCGTATGTTTAGATTTTTTAATTCAAACTGACTGATTGCTGATGAAATCGAGTTAGCTAGTAGGTTTCTAAGGGTAATATCAAATACACATCAAATATACATCAAATATTCCGCACTATTCCAATACATCAAAACCATTGTTTTAGAGGTGGTGGGACAAGACTTTCTCTGGCGTACATTTCTAAGCGAGACACAGCTACTGTCTGAGAACACACAGTGCTCTCTCGGTTAATGCTTCTCCTACCCCCAGAGCTGGCTTGACCATGTTCTCTCTCCAGCTCGAGTACTTCTGGAAACACAAAGCATCTGCTTGCTAGTTTTGCTAGCTGGCTAGTTTTCTAGTTCTCGTCTGGCCACATATGGTAAGATAAAACTGTATTTTTCTTTTTCAACGCTGCTTATAACAATAAATCCTCTCTTTAAGTGTTTCCATTCTCAGCATTTATTACAACCAGAGACCAGTACCTGTAACCTAATGAGCACCTATAGCTAATTCTTATCATTTCCTGCAGACCCATTCAAATCAGTGAAGCTTCTCCAATTTACACAGCTGAGAATTCAGCACACTCCTTTCATAAACCAACCACCTCCTTGGTGGTTGGTAGAGCAGGGAAACCTAGCAGACACTGCTTTTGAATCTTATCCAGCTGTTTGCTGCACTGCCACAAAACTCCAAACATTAACGCTGTGATACAATTTCTGTTTATTCCTTTGTCATTATGGTCTCAGGCCTTGGAAAGAGATTTTCTGAAGGCCCTGTTGTGAAGGACGTATTACCTGAAGAGTAGTGATTATGCTGCTGTAGTCTATGAGCAGATTGACTTGCTTTTCTTTTTCCTTTTTTACTCTTTTTTTTTTCTGTTTTTCATTTGCTGAACAACAGCTTAAGGGAAAAAAACCAAGCACTTCCTACCCCCCTCCCCCCAAATCCCAACTGTGGGAATGTTTGCTTTTTTTGGCAGCACTAATATTTATCCCTTACTTAATAGGAATTCTCCCTTGTATTACGAATGTTGCTTTTACAGCTCGAAGATCTAAACATGAAGTATTTTATCAGTATTCTGATTTTCTCCCCTCTCTGTGCAACTCTACTCTTTAGAGTAGTTGGGAAAAAGCAAATATTAAAACAAAAATTACTGTCTTTGAGAGTCTGTGAAAATTTATGTACTAAAAAGCAGCTGTAAAATTTTTAACGTTTAAATTAATGTTTTATGTTTACAATAAAAACTCTCCAGCCATGAAGGACTTTTAAAAGCTACATGCTAAATACAAGCGAAACCAAAGCAAACAATAACACTCCCGTGAAGCCCAGCTTCAACACACAAAATGGCAAATATGACTTTTGTGTAGACTTCATAAGTTTTCGTGTCTTGCTCTACAAAAAAAAACCCTAGGAATGTCAAAGCTACAAAAAGAGATGTTTAGAATAGGAAGGCAAAAACCTTGTAATACCTTAATAATAGGTTTTTCTGCAATTCTGAATGTATTTGTGATGGTCTGGTTTACTCTTTTATTTGAATTGTGTTATAAATAAAACAGCTTCCCTCCTCTCCCCTTTCTGCCAGCTGTAAGCACTCTATCCTCCAATAAAGGTTGAAACAAATGAATAGGTTTAAAAGAGACTATTATGCACTAGCTAGTGGAGACTGAGGAGATGAAATGTTGCCAAATCATACTCCTTTTAAAATCAATAGGAATTCTTGTTATTGGATTCAATGCCGGTATAATTAGGTTCTAAACTCACACGCTTTCTCGACAATGTGGGTTTCTTTACCTTTTTCATTCCTGTTTCCCTCTCAGATATGGAGAAGTCTCGTTGTCCCAAAGTGCTCTCAGTTTGAACAGCATTTCAGCTTCTTCTCCCCTGAAATGGTTGTGGCACAGGCTAGAGAAGGCAAACTCCTAGCACAAGGAACCTCAATTACCTACACTGAAACTCAGCCGTAAGTTAACACCACCAGGAGCATAGCCCACTCCCCAGCAGACATTTAAACCCTTGATATCCTGGTTCCCTCTCCACCATCATGCTCCTGGGCATTGCTTTAATAGTGACCTGGTCAGAGCAATCCCATGGACTGCATCATCACCACCACCTTTTCCTTTTGCAGCTCGGTTTTGTTTTGCAGGTCTCAGTGCAGGGAGACTGTCTAAGCTCGAATATATGTAGGTTGAATCAAATATAAATCTGTCCCACAACTTGAAATGATTTTCAAAACCCCTGTCAAAGTAATTACAAGAAGACGATATAAATAACTTCCCCTTGAAAGGTCTACGTAAGAGGACCCAGCATTTACCATATATGCGTGTTGGACTCCAAATCAGCCACCAGGGAGTCTTGAGTCCACCCCCATTGATCTCTCGAGAACTTGTTTTTATAAACTGTGTATTGAACAGCAACAAAAATATATAAAGCCACACCATCCCCCCGAGCCTGAGAATTAAGAGTTTTGGGGTTTTTTTTTCCCTTAGACAGCCTTATGATGGTTCATAAGCCAAATCCTACGCAAATAGTTGTAACTCTTACCCACAGTGCTATCTTCATAAATTAATTTGTCAGCCTTTACTTTGTTCCAAAACAAGGGATACAGGAGCAGTTTTTTAACTGCTTCTTGGTTAGAGGTAGTTAAAAAAATTACTGTGAAGCATTTAAAATGGTGAATATCCTTTTTTCTGCTTCTCTGGAAACAGGAAAAAACCCACCAAAACCAATCAAAACAATATTTTCCTCATTTTCTCTCTTACTTGTTTGCAGTAGAAAATATTTCTCATGTCAACTATATTTTTAAAGTACACATAACTCAAAAAAATTAAAGACCGTCAGTGAGTAGAAGCACTAAGGTACAAGCTTCAATGTTTATTAGGATAACTGAAATAAAATTTACAACAGGTGATAAGAGTGGCTTCACCTTCCTATACTTTCAGTCACTTGTTTCACTAAGCACAACTGAAGGTGACCTTAGGAAAGGCCAATCCTGCCTGGTTAGTACCTTGAAAGAATAACTGGCAGAGTTGTTTGTAGGAAGCATGCACATAGCTTCTAGCTTCAAGTATTTCCAATTCTCGTTAACGCTATAAAACTTGGGAGCTGAATGATTTTGAGGACAGCATTCTCCTTTCCTACTGATCTCTCTGATAACTCCTTTATCAGAACTTTCAAGCGCGGAGACCTCAAGTTCTTAAGGTTCCTCTCTTCAAAGATGAGGGAAAACTTTCAACGGGGGGGGTGCGTGTGGGTGTGTGTGTGTGTGTTACAGACAAGTAAACATTTGAACAAGTTTCTATAGAGAATTTACCAAATAATTACTGTAAAGATCTTGAAAGAGAGTTTCCGAGGACTCTTTCTGGAAAAGCTATACAGAAATTTTGCCCAAGTCCATACCAGTGGAGATGAGTCTGGAGAATAACCAGGTCCTAAATATGACTTTTCATGAAGAGATCTCATAGCAATTTAGAAAGTGAAGTAGCACGACCACAGTGAACATGTATTTAGATTATTTCCGAGATGCTCTTTGCATATCTAGCACAATCCTCTCCTTCCAGCCCTTTTCACCGTTCGTATGACTAGATCTTTTGAGACTAGCTGTGCTCAGCTCTTCCTTCAATATTTGTGTATCCATAATTAATTTGTCCATAACCGTGATTAATAATTTTTTAAACATGCTGAATATATGCACTGCTCTTCTGTAGATGAGATATTCCTATTGCAGAATATGTGCTGAAAACAGATGAGAACATTAGACATTTTATTAGTTCATATTAGGTCTGTGACAAGCAAGTCAATTACATTAAATATCAGGTAAATTAAGATATCTTGGCTTTAATGCAAACCAAGGGGAAAAAAAAAGATATTTTGTTTAGTTTTCCCCAAGTTTGGAAGCCTTCATGCAAGTTTCTGCTACAGATTCTGACTTGTAGTAAATGCAGTTTGACAAAAACAAGATACACTGACTGATAGCAGCAGGGAACAGAAACACAGTCTGCATTCTCAAGCAGCCACATTACTGGTGATGAAGGATCTGCAGCCCTTTAGATCCAGTGAATGAGGATACAACGCCAGGGGTAATATAAAAATATAAGCAGCAGTGACATTTTAAAGGAAACTATCCCTGTATGGGCTTGTCCATAGCCATAACTCTAGCAAAGTCTTTTCTAACTCACCCTCCAGGATTAAAAAGGCATAGATATCATGCAATATATGAAAATTAGTATTTCTTGGTCTTGGATAGTTTCAGATCAGGGTCCTCATGTCCTGGACATGATTCAAGTAAGCAGCTTCTCCACTGGGTAATTTAGCCTGCTCATATGTCTGGTAGCTAAGATTTATTACCTCACCATTTTAGTTAAAATTTACAAAATTAGGTTTGGACAGTGAAGGGGAACATAAAGAGCAGTTGCCGCACCACTACGGTATAATGGAGAAGTGAAACAAATTTGAATAGTGAAATTCTTAACTACTATATATCTGTAGATTAAAAAAAAATAGACACAATTAATCCCCAAGGACAGGAACAAGACTACAAATGAGATATTTTCACTTACTAAAGAAGGAATTTGACAAGCATGCTAGTTAAAAAGGCTGTAAACAGCTAAAAATTTCTTTATCAAAATCCATACTTAGAATTATCATTAACAACACAATCTTCATTATATATGGAGTTTTTAACATACAGTGCTTTAAAAAAGAGTTCAGTATTGCTATCTCCCATTATGAACAAGGAAAAAGATAGAAGGGCAGATGAAGGGATCATTAATTCACGAGTACACTGGTAGCAAATCTGGGAAAATAGTACAATTATCCTATTTGTTAGTGTTAGGAAGGAAGCACCAGTTAGTCTAACCTACAGAATGTTTGCTTCCCAGTATCCCCAGTGACGTCCTGTACACCTCCTAAGAATTCCCAAGACTAAGGAAGACCTATATGGCATTTAATTATCCTCCTCCTACTGTTTATTCCCAGGACACACCAAGGAGGAGCCCTTGGCAATGCTGCCGTGGTCACTGGTGTTTCTGACATGTCATAGTAGAGGGTATTTTCATGCATTTTGGCATGCCTCCTGGAAACACAAAAAAAGAGGCCTTAGTTGGAACAGTATACAGGAAATGTGTAGAGTCAGTTGAATTTTCTTTCTACAGACACATTTTAAATTATCATTTTTACAGAAGCCAACTAGATACAATCCAGACCTCGCTGCTGGAGAAAGCTTGCACTATATTGCTCTCAATATACAAAAGATTTGCTGGAGTTCCTTTCTCTCTCTGCTTC